>Ga0209169_10000877_pt1 | contig 18602 bp, 17 predicted proteins | sample HubBroMetageWRM4_FD_188346 | JGI IMG/M metagenome (GOLD analysis project Ga0209169, IMG submission 188346) | Warmed soil microbial communities from the Hubbard Brook experimental Forest, New Hampshire - Hubbard Brook CCASE Soil Metagenome WRM 4... | ecosystem: Environmental > Terrestrial > Soil... | reverse complement strand
GACGACCTCACGAAGCAAACGCGTCCGACCTACTTCGTGCCGGTCGCGCAAACGCCAATCGACTTTTTCTCGCTGATTCTGCGTAGCGGCGATTTGAATCGCAGCACGCTGACGGCAGAGCTCGCGCGCGCCACCGAGGCGACCGATCCGCAGATGGCCGATGCGGCCTTGAAATCGTACGGCGATCTCGTCGCGGCCGCGACCGCACACGCGCGCTCCCTCGGCAGCCTGCTCGCCGCCTTGGCCGGCATCGCGATGTTTCTCGCACTCTCCGGAATCTTCGGCGTCGTGTCGTACAGCGTGACGCAACGTTATCGCGAGTTCGGCGTCCGCATCGCGATGGGAGCAGCGGCGCGTCACATCGTTCTCGACGTACTGAGTCGCTCGCTATCAATCACCGGGATCGGAATCGCCGTTGGGCTGGTGATTGCTGCGATTGGCGGCCGCGCGATTGCATCGCAACTCTATTTTCTCTCGCCGTTTGACCCCATAACCTTCGCTCTCGTCGTCGCGCTGTTGTTGGCCAGCGCCGTGGTCGCTTCGGCTCTTCCGGCGGTTCGCGCAACTCGCGTCGATCCCGCCGTGGCGTTGCGATGCGAGTAAACGCGATGGACGTCGCGCGAGCTCCGGCGTCGCCCGCACGCCGTTATTTGGGCATAGGAATGGTCGTCGCACTTGTGCTTGCAGCGATCTCCGCAGCCATTGTATCGATTCGCCCGGGAGTGACCGGCGCTGCAGTGGACCGTTCGACGATCGTCGTGGATATGGCGAAGAGCGGCACGTTGACCATCTCGGTTGCCGCCGCGGGCATTCTCTCGGCGGAAAACGTTCACGTCGTCGACGCGATCGAGCCCGGGCTCGTGCAAAGTGTCGACGTTAAACCGGGTACCCTCGTCGCTCGAGGCGACGTCATTGCGCGCATGCAAGATCCGGAGACGCAAGCCTCACTCGTTCAAGCATCGTCTGCGGTGCAAGTCGCCGACGCGCAGCTCCGCAGCGCGCAAGCGCAATCGCAGGCTTCCGCGCTTGCCCAAAAGGCGGCGCTGGCGACCGCGCAAGCTCAAATGCAAGTCGACTCGACCAACTTCGGGACGCTCGAGCAACTCCACCACAGCGGCTATGTGGCTGACGCCACCTACCAAATCGCGATGATCAAGCGTAACGAGTCCCGGGGAGAGGCCGCGATCAGCCGAGCGCAAATCGGCGTCGACGCCGCCGATCAAAGCGCTCGGGTTGCCGCGGCCCAGGCGCAACTCGACAACGCGCGTGCAGTGCTCAGCGCGAAACTCGACGAGGCGTCGGCGCTCATCGTGCGCGCGGCTATCTCGGGCATCGTTCAAAGCATCGCCGTCGATCCCGGCGCGCGGCTCGATGCGGGCGCCGAGATCGCAACGATTGCCGACACGAGTACGCTCAAGGCCGTTTTGCAAGTACCCGAAACGCAGGTGCACGACCTTTTCGCAGGGATGACGTGCGATGTCGACACCGGGAACGGGGTCCTCGCGGGCCGGATCGAGCGCATCGCGCCCACGGCAAACAACGGAAGCGTCGCGGTTGACGTTGCGCTCGGTCGCAAGTTGCCGGCTGGTGCACGGCCCGCGCTCAACGTCAATGCCACGATCGTGGTCGCGCGTATCGGGAGCGCGATCTCAATCCTGCGCCCTGCGGGTGTTTCGGACAACTCGGCAATCGAACTCTATCGCATCGCGCCGGGCGGAACGCGAGCCGAACTGGTTCCCGTCCGCCTCGGGCGGGGATCGGTCGATCGCGTCCAGGTGCTCTCCGGTTTGCACGCCGGAGATACCGTTATCGTCTCGGACACGTCGGGCTACGCCGGGCGGCCCTCACTTGCCATACACTAGAGAAGAGTGATGCCAATGCTTCAACTCAAAGGGATCTGCAAAAGCTACTACACCGACGAGCTCGAGACTCGGGCACTGCTCGATATAAACATGACCGTCGAGCGAGGAGAATACATCTCGATCGAAGGTCCTTCAGGATGTGGGAAGTCGACGCTGCTTTCGATTCTCGGGCTGCTCGATTCCCCAAGCTCCGGAAGCTACACGCTGAACGGGCACTCGATGGTGGGGCTGTCGATCAATGAACGGGCAGCGGTTCGCAATCGCGCGATCGGATTTATCTTCCAAAACTTCAACCTGATCGGCGATCTCGACGTTTGCAGCAACGTCGAACTTCCGCTCATTTACCGCGGCGTGACGCCCCGCGAGCGCAAACGCCGCGTTGAGGAGGTTCTCGAACGCGTCGGACTGGAGCACCGGGCGCGCCACTCTCCCGCCGCGCTCTCGGGAGGTCAGCAGCAACGGGTTGCCGTCGCGCGGGCTCTCGCGGGATATCCGTCCGTCCTCTTAGCCGACGAGCCGACGGGTAACCTCGATACGGCCAACGGCGAGTCCGTAATGGAGATGCTGGCGGATCTCCATGCGGAAGGCGCGACGATTGTCATGGTCACGCACGATCGGCGCTTCGCGCGCTACGCGGATCGGACGATCGGTCTACTCGACGGCCGCCTCACGGATTCACTCGAACCGGTCGAACTGCGGCTGTAGCCGAGACTCTCGGCGTTGCCTGCCCAGGCGGCTTGACAAAAGTAGGTTGGAAGCGCAGGCTGGTTTTCTCACTCTTTCCGTAAGGGACGTGATGCTATGCCTAAAGAGCACGATCACGGTCACGAACGCGAGCGCCGCCGCGAATCCGAGCACAAGAACATCGGCGACGACCCCAAACGCCACGACGAGATTCTGGCGCGCAGATGGTTGGGAAGCCCACCGCCCACATTCGATCGATACGCGAACGCGCTAAAACAGTGGTCCAAGCTGCCTGGAGCCGTGCTGCAGCCGCCAGTCGCAATCAAAGATGAGGGCGAGCGATGAGCCTCAAGGGTACCGTATGGGCGCCGATCGGTCCCAGCCCAATGCAGTTGCCGAGCAGCCAAGACAATGGCCTCGTCTCGGTCATCGCCGTAGATCCCGACAATCTGAACGTACTCTACGTTGGCACCACTTCGGGTGGTCTGTGGAAGAGCACCGACGGAGGTCATACTTATACTCCGCTCTTCGACCATCAAAGCACGCTAGGAATCGGCGAGCCCACCGGGATCGCAATCGACCCGAGCAACCCGACGACGATCTACGCCGGAACCAGCGGACGCAACCAGCCTTCCTCGGGCCTCTTCAAATCGACCGACGGCGGCGCGAGTTGGATCGCCCTCGGCTCGACGTTTCAAGACCAACCGATTTACGTCATTATCGTCGACCCATCAACCGGCGTCCTCTATCTGGGGACGTCTAAAGGCGTATTCACCTCGTCCAGCGGCGGTCAGAACTGGACGCAAGCAAAAAATCTGAACGGCACCGTTCGCTCGCTCCAGCTGGACCTGTCAACGCCTCCCACCGCGCGCATACTCTACGCGGGTGTCACGAAGCAAGGCGTCTTTAAGTCTACCGACGGCGGTAACTCGTTTAGCGAGATTCTCAGCGCCTCGACGCCGGCCTTAGCGGCGGCGCTCGCGGGCCAGACCTTCACTCGCGTAGTCGTTGCACTCGCGCCCCCAACCTCGCCGCCCGACGTTAACGGCGTTCAGGTGATCTACGCAACGATGGCGGCCGACTATAACGCGACGCCGGATCCGATCGGGTTGTTCATCAGCACGGACCAGGGAAATACCTGGACGCAGCAGACGGCAACCGGATATTCAGGTACTACCTACGGCGGTTACGCGTTGCACATGGCCGTCGATCCTGCATCATCCGGCGACGGCGTTCACGACATCATCTATGCGGGATGCATTCGTCAGTTTAAGTCGCTCGACGCCGGCAAGACATTTAATCCGCTTACCGTGGGGCACGCCGATACGCACACGTGGACGCTCGTTCCCCGACCAAGTGGTACGATCGTCTACTGCGGAACGGATGGAGGAATCGACGTCTCCTACGACGGTGGTCTATCGTTTTTATCGCGCAACGGCGGCGGTTTGCAAACAGGCTTGTTCTATAACTTGGCGATCAAGCCGGACAACGCAGCGAGCATCACGACGGGTGCCCTGCAAGACAATAAGATCCAGACCACCGCCGGCATTGCGGCGCCCGAGTGGCGGGGCACCTTTGGCGGCGACGGATGGGACGTCGCGTTCGATGGCAGCGCAACGCCGGTGTTGTATAGCACGAGCGGCGGCCCGAACACCGTCGTCGCCGTCTCCCACGATGACGGCCAAACGTGGCCGAGCACCGATACACCACCTTGGGCGCCTTCCGACACCGGCGGTTTCAGTTTAACGCCGCTCGCCTCCGACCCGAGCGCTTCGGGCATTATTTACGTAAGCGGCCTACAGAACTTGTGGCAGCGCCACGGCGGCAGCTGGCGGATCATTGCCGCTTTAGGTGCCAGCGGCCACGTCGATGTGGCCCCGACGGACGGCAACTATGTCGTCATCGCCGCGCGCGAGAAGGTTTACGTCTCGATTAATGCGCTCGCGCCCACGGTGGGTGCACCCACCGGCGTAACATTCGCGGACATCACACGAAACCTCCCGCACCGCAACATCGCGCGGGCCGCCTTCGATCCGGTCGACCACAACGTGATTTACGCCGTGGTCACCGGATTTGACAGCGGTTCGGGTCAGAACGTCTTTCGGACGACGATCGCCGGCACGTCGTGGACGAACATCTCGCCCAATCTCGATCTTCCGTGCAGTGCGATTGCATTAGACGGAACGACGACGCCGACGACCCTGTACGTCGGCACGGATCTCGGCGTCATTCGATCGGTCGACGAAGGCAACTCGTGGTCCGTCCTCGACGACATTCATTTTCCCAACGCGCCGGTCTTTGATCTCGCCTTTAACGCGAAAGCCGGCGTGCTGCGCGCGGCCACGTTTGGCCGTGGCATCTTCGAGTTCGTGACACCCGCAGGCCCGGCGATTGCCGTAAGTTTAGAAGACGGGCTGGCCTTCGGCACGGTTTGCTCCGGCCCGGAGTACTTGACGCTGAAGATTTACAACGTTGGTAAAGCCGATTTAATTATCACGAGCGTTGGCATTCTGTTCGGTTCGGTCGACTTCTCGGTGCTGTCGACGCCATCGACCCCGCTCACGATCGAGCCCGGCGACGAGGTTGACTTCACCATCAGTTACACGCCGACTACACCCGGCGTTGCCGAGACCGCGACTGTTCGCATCATCAGCAACGATCCGACGGCGCCGTTTGTCGATCTCGCGGCAACCGGCGGCGGTGGTGCCGGCGCCGTGGCGACCTCCATCGCAAATGCCGGCGATTTCGGCGACGTCTGCCGCGGCTCGTTCGCCGACGAGCCACTAACGATCAATAATCCGGGCCCGTGTCCGCTGACGATTAACGACATTATCGGATCCGGAGACTTCATCGCTCCCAGCGTGCTTTCGTACCCGCTCGTCGTCGCGTCGGGCGCTTCCATAGACGTTACCGTGCGCTTCGCGCCATCGAGCTATGGTGCGCACGTGGGCACGATCACGGTTGTCAGTAGTGATCCGGCAAGTCCGAACGTCGTCCACGTTTCGGGAGCTGCTCCGGCGCCCAAGGCGAATCTCATCATCGCCAACCGCGGAAACTTCGGCAAAGCCTGCGTCGGTAGTTTCGTCGACGAGCCGCTCATCATCACGAACAGCCACTCCTGCACGCTGACGGTCAGCGCGATCGTATCGAGCTCGCCGGACTTTCTCGTGCCGGAAGTCTTGTCGTATCCGATCACCATCGCACCAGGGAACTCGCTGCCGGTGCCCATTCGCTTCCAACCGGGCGGCTTCGGTTCCAAGTCGGGATCCATCACGGTTGACAGCGACGATCCAGCGGCCCCGATCAACATTAGCGTCTCGGGCGACGCGCCGTCGGGAGCGTTGACAATCGCGGGGTCGACGACCTTCGGCGGTGTCAACGCGACGTGCTGCGCCGATCGCACGCTTTCGGTCTGCAACGTCGGCGAATGCTCGCTCAACGTGACGAGCGTAGACTTCCGTCGCACGAGTCGTTATTGGAAGCTGCTGCACAACCCCTTCCCGGCAACCCTTGCGCCGGGCTCGTGCCTTCCAGTTGTGATTCAGTATCACGCGCTCGAAAAGTGTTGTCGCATTTGCGAGCTAGTGATTGAAAGCAATGACCCGGCCATGCCCGTCAAAGTAGTAACCGTCGACGCATACACGATATGGCCATGGTCGCGAGAAGATTGCGACGACTGCCGCAAGGGCTGTTGCAACAAGCAGCATCCCGAGGCTTGCCGGCAGGGGTACCCATGCTGTTGCGTCGACGACGAGGAGATTTAATTGAGAAGAATCGCCTTAGCCGCTATCGCGACCATTTTGGCTTTGATCGCGATGGCGTCTCCAACTTGGATTGAGTTCATAACTGGATTCGATCTCGACCAGCACGACGGATCGGTCGAGCGAGCAATCGCGGCCGGGCTGCTGACGATAGCGGGACTCGCGCTTGGGGCAAGAGCAATAAAATGGCGACGACTTACCACGACGCGCCCTTGATCGGTCAGGCGCAAACCCGAAAGGAGACGCTACGAGAAACATCAGGATCATCGAACAAATCTCGTTGGACGGCGTGATCCAGGCGCCCGGCGGGCCGAACGAAGACGGCGACTACCCGCACGGCGGATGGGCGGTGCCGCATTCCGACCCGGCAGTGGGAGAGGCTATCGTCGCGGCGCACGGCGAGGCGTTCGATCTGCTACTGGGCCGCCGAACCTATGATATCTGGAGCGCCCATTGGCCAAACGAAAACGGTCCGATGGCGAACAGTTTGAACGCGGCCACGAAATACGTCGCGACCCACAGGCCGGAGAGTCTCGCATGGGGGCCGGTCGAGGATCTTGGATCGGACGTCGTCGAGGGCGTGCGCCGGATCAAGGCCGAGGACGGGCCGGACCTGGTCGTATGGGGCAGCTCAACGTTGACACCGGTGCTGCTCGAACACGGACTTGCCGATGAGGTCTTGCTGTTCATCTGTCCGATCCTCTTAGGAAAGGGCAAACGTTTCTTTTCGGATGGAACGCCGCCACGCGAGCTCGCGCTCGTCAGCACGAAGGCTGCGTCTTCGGGCGTCGTCATCAGTACTTACCGGCCTAGCGGGCCGTTGCGGACCGGCTCGTTCGGCTGACAGAGGCGGCGACGTACGGTTTTAGATAGGGTGCCGGTATTTGCGCCGTCGAAGCGGCGTGACCATGCAATTGAAACTGGTAGGCACCGCTCTAATACTTATGTCGATGTTGTCGGGCTGCGGCGGCGGAATCGCCCCGCGCTCCACTGCGCTTCCTCTACTCTCTAGAAACAACCCTGCGCTTGCTTCGAAGACGTCTGCGCCGTTTGCCTATGTGGCGCAAACGTGTGAGTCTAGCTCGTCTTGTCCCTCGCCGAATGGATTGGTACAGATGTTAGGCGGCCCGGCGATTACCACCGGCGTCGAAAAACCCACCACGCTGGCACTCGATGGTTCCGGCAATCTTTATGTCGGCAATTCGACCTCGTCAAACGAGGGTGACGTCAGCGTGTACGCGGCCAAGAGCGTGAATCCGCTGCGGATTCTAAGCGGCATTACCGGTGTTCCTAAAGGGCTCGTTGCGGATGCAGCCGGACGTTTATTCGTCGTTGCACAGTACCGCGCGGGTTGCTGTCAGTTAGATGGCACCGGCGAGATTTACGCAGCCGGCGGGACGAAGCCACGACAGAATCTCAAAGGTCTCAGCGGTTTCGCGCATTCTCCGGTGCTCGACGACTCCGGAAACCTATACGTGGGCAACTTTGACGTGTTTCCCGGTTGGGTGAGCATCTACGCGCGCGGGAAGCACGTCCCATCCCGTGTCATCAACAAGGGGATCGGCCTCCCGATCCAGTTAGCTATCGCGCCAAACGGGGATCTGATCGTCCTCAACGGACTCTTTAGCGGCGGCTACAACGTGACGGTGTATCCGGTCGGAGAAAGCACCGCGTCACTGACGATCACTGCGGGCCTGCATGCGTCGACCGCGGTCGCCGTCGATGCGGATGGGAATATCTACGTTGCCAATGGCCGAGACAAGAAGCTGCGTGGATCGATAACGGTCTATCGTAATGGGCTAACAACCGTCTGGCGCACGATTCGTTCCGGGATCACGTTTCCAGGAGCGCTCGCATTCGATGGATCGGGTCGGCTCTACGTCGCAAACATTCCCCGTAAGGGAGCGAACACGATCGCCGTCTTCGCTGCCGGCGGTTCGAGACCGGCGCATACGTACCGGCTAACAGAGCAGTTTTCCGCCCTCGCCGTGCCCCGGTAGCAGGTTCGTTACTTACCGACTGATCGCGTTACCCACTGCAATACCGCGAATTCTCCGGAGTTCAGCAGCGTAAGGCTCGTCAGTTGGCTCGCTTAGGGGGACCGCTCTAAGCTGTGCTGTTGGGCCTAAATAGAGCATCGCATCCACGAGTCGTTCGACGCGATAACCGGGGTACGCGTTGTTCACCGGCACCCATCGTGAGCCAACGCGACGCATCGTGTCGGCAGACGTAATGGCGTAACCGCTTTCGGCCCCTACGTTCGTTCCAGCAATCGACGCAATGACCGGTGCCGGCCAAGATGCCAACGTCCGGCGAACTTGGCCGCTGAAGCGTGACGCATCGCTGATGGCATAGATGACATACGTGGAACCGGAGCTCCGTCGCTCAAGTAAAGTCGTCAGCGTAGCGTCTGCTGCTGCCGGCGGGTGTTTTGTCAAGTGCCCGCCTCCCATTACCACCAGCGCGCGCCGATGTTTCGCAAGAACCTGCGTTCGAATCACGGTGGCGGCGCTTTTGTCACGTAGAGAAAGAAAGGCATCAAACTGATCAGGCGTGTGAACAGCGCGCCAATCGATGGGTGGATCCGCGGCCAGGACGCGCAACGAGTGCGCAGGGGCCGTTCGATTACCGTTACGAACTAAGTTGATGAGCGTTTTCCAAGTAGGGTCCGCTTCGCACCCAAAGATTTGCGTTGTTTTTCGCCAAACGACCCGAACCTGTTGTTCGGACACTTGTCCGCCCGCAACGTAACGATCCAAAATGGCTTGATATCGCGAGTTGCCGCATTCGATGACGATATCGTCGATATTCTCTGCGAAATCCGGATCGGTAAGCAGGCTACGGAGTAGTTCCAGTTCGTTCGCGCCGCCTTTATCTTCGAGGTGGTCCAACGCGAGGATGGGGAAGTGCCTCGACGCCGAGATCATGAACTTGGTGGCATCCTCCGGTTGAGGCGTGGACGTTCCACCGCATCCCGCAAGCAACGCGGCAACGGCGACGCTAAAGGCGAAACGGGTGGCTCTAAACAATTACATCGGCGCAGACATGGAAGACCTCGGCCAGCTTTCGAATGGCCGAGGCGCTAGCGCTCGACGTGTAGGTTAATCGTCGCGATGGGAGGGCTGCCCGTATTATTGAGAATCGCGGTAAACTGGCACTCATCTGGCCCTTGGCCGAGCGCTCGGAAGAAGTACGTCACTTGCAGATAGCCGGAGGGGTTACCGCGCGCGCGGGTGTGCTTTACCGAAATCTGAGTACCGCTCTTGCAGTAAAGCGGTGCAGTGAAATAGCCGTTGGGTCCCCAGAACGTAAGCAAGGCCTTCGCGGGATGGGCTGCGCCGTAGCGTAAGCGCACGCCGGCCTTGTTCCAAAAGATGTTGCCGCTGCTATATCGCTGCTGGGCGGAAGGTGCTGGAGCCGATCCGATGGGCGATGGCGCTCCGGCGCAGCCCGCAAGGACCGCTATGAGGATGCACGTCGCCGGCAAGTAATTGCGCATAGTCCCGGATTCGTTGGCCTAACGGCTTTTCTTGCACCAACGCAAAGCGTTCGCACCCCGCTGCTCGGGCAGGTTTTTGCCCGGACTCCGCGACAACGTCGAGCTTCGGAGGATAATGATGAGCTCGAGGATGCCGCTTCTGCTAGCGATTGTTTCTATTCTCGCGTGGACCGGGGCTGCGGCGCCGTCGCCGTCGACGGTTTCGTCCGACACCGCGCTCGTCGGTTGGGCCGCCGGACCAGCTATACCGGCCGAGCTCACGGCCGAGCAGACGATGATGCGCGTTCCTAGCAGCGCAAATGCGATGGAGATCGAACAGCATCTCTCGTCAGCCCCGCATCGCGCGGGTACCCCGGCCGATCACGCGACCGCCCTCTACGTCAAGGATCGTTTGACTCGAGACGGCTTCAGCACGCGCATTCAAGAGTACCAAGTGGAGTTTACCGGTCCGCTCGAGCAGAGCCTCACGATGGTATCGCCGCGCCGGGTCAACTTCGACATGCTCGAAGGCACGCCCGGGCACCCGACCAAGTGGGAACGCATCGCGGGGCCGCCATTCCTGGAAGAGTCAGGCGACGGCACGGTAACCGGACCGGTCGTCTACGTCAACGGCGCCTCGAAAGCCGACCTCACGGAGATCGACGCGCAGCGCGTCAGCCTCAAAGGCGCGATTGCGCTCGTCCGCCTCGGCGCTCCCGGTGGAGGGGGCATTGCCGGCCTGGATCCCAGCTGGATCGCTTACAACGAGCTGCGCAAACGCGGCGTCGTCGGCATCTTAGAGTTCATGGATCCCGCGACCACGGGCTACGGCGGTGGCGCGATGTGGCCAAGCGGAAACTACAAAAACACGAACATGGCGGAGCGGATGGGCGGCATGTCGCCGCGCGGCTTTATGGCGTTTCCGCCCGGCGACCCGACGATGGCCGGCAAAGTCCCGGCCGTCGGTGCCGCGCACAAAAGCTGGAACGACATCCCACACGCGACGATCCCGGAGTTGAGCATCACGCAGAGCACGGCGCGCACGCTGCTCGCCGGGATGAGCGGCAACGTCGTTCCGCAATCGTGGCACGCGATGTTTGAGTTCGTGCAGCGCCTCGGTGGAAACGAAGTCGTGCGCGTCCATACCAGGTTCGAGCGCGAACTCAAGACGATCTGGTTGGTCTTCGGCGACATGCGCGGCAGCGAACAGCCCGATTCGATCGTCATGATCGGCAGCCACCGCGACGCGATGACCTTCGGTGCGATCGACCCCGGCAGCGGCACGACCGACCTGCTGCAAGATGCCGATGCATTCCATGCGCTAGCGCAGCAAGGCTGGCGGCCGAAGCGGACGATCGAGTTTGCATCCTGGGATGGACACGAGCTCGGACTCTTCGGTTCAGCAGCCCTGATCTATCAAAACGGTTCGGCGCTGCGCAAAAACGTCTTTCAATACATCAACACCGATCAGCTAACAACGGGCAATCCCTTCGTCGTGAGCGCTTCGCCGGGGCTTTACGGGTTTATGAAGCAGATTTGCGACGTCGTGCCCGCGGCCGACGGCAGCGGCATGCTCGGCGCGCGCGATCAGCGCGTGCGGCCATTGCTCAATCCGATTTCCGGCGGCTCCGACCACCAGAACTTTGCTTATATGCTGGGTGTGTTGAGCACGTCGAATGGTTATTATGGTTCGTTCGGCGCTCATCACACGGCTGAGGATAACATCGATGGCCTACGCACCTACGATCCCGGCATGCGCGAGGCCGTCGTTACCGCGCAGGTGACGGGCATCCAAGCGATGCGCGCGGCCAACGCGACGGTGCAACCGCTGCGCATCGAAGAGATACCAACGCAGATGCTCAAGGACCTGATGGCCGTGCAGCTCAAGTCGTTCGAAGATAGCAACGGCACGGTGACGCTGAGCGGCCTTCGCGACGCGCTCAATAGCTATCAGGCCGCGGCGCACGCCACCGACGTGGCGATGCAACAAGCCGAAGCGAAAGGCGACGTTGCCGCCATGCAGGCGATTGCCGCCCGCGAGCAGGCTTCGCGCGATGCGTTCTTTATGCCCGACGGTCTGTTGCAGAACTCCTACTATCACACGATCGATCGCGTCTTCACCAGCTTTCCCGAGATCGTCTTCGCGGGCGGCAAAGCAGACGTGAGTAAAAAAGGCTACGACCGGATAATGGCGGCTATAGCGAACGCGACCGCCGCGCTGAAAAGCTAGCGCTCCTCGACGCCAGTTAACCGCTGGCGGATGTCGTCGAATGAGCGGCCGACGCCGCGAAAGCCGTCTTCGACGCGGGTCTCGAGTGCGCGGAACCGCCGATCCCAGCGCTCCTCCATTTGGTCAAAGCGGCGATAAACGTCCTCGAAGCCTCGGCTGACGTCGCCAAAACCCAGCTCCGTCGCGTTGCGCAAATCGAGGATTGCGTTCAGTAGCTCTGCGTACCGCGCGTCATCCATTTCTTAATACGAGCATACGATCGTTGCCGTCATGTTTCCTGGTAGTTACAGTAGCTCTAGGATCTCGTCGACGTTACCGATTTCCCCGATGCGCGGAAAGATGAGCTGCAGCGCACGGTCGTGCGCCTCTTCGGAGAGATCGGTCATCCCATCGGCGGCAAACGTGAGATTGTAACCGCGCTCCCAAGCGTCGCGAGCAGTGGACTCGACGCCGATGCTCGTGGAGACGCCGCAGAGCACGATGTTCGTGACGCCGCGCCGCCGGAGCTGGAGATCTAAGTCCGTGCCGTAAAAGGCGCCCCATTGGCGTTTGTGAACGAGCACGTCGCGTTGCGCATCGGCCTGGAGCTCGTCGGCATACTCGAAGAAATCCGTCGGGCGCTTCGCCGTGACCGCCGCCGACTGCGTGCGGCTCTTCAGTGCGTCCGCGCCGCTTGGAGACCAGCCGACGCGGACCAGCACGACGGGGCGTTCCTTCGCGCGAAACGCATCCGCCAGCCGCACGACGTTCGCCAAAACACCGGCCGTCGGATGCACCGTCGGCATCGCGAGGATGCCTTTCTGCATGTCGATGGCGACGAGCGCGTTCGCGGGATCCAGCGTGGTGATCGGCATTTTGACGCCGGTTCGTGACGATCGTGCGATCTCTTGGAAGCGAGCAGGTGCCCGCTCGCGGAACCCTTCGTACTGTCCGGCGGTCGCAGTGGGAACTATGCCCGCTCTCGCCACTCGAATCTGTCCCGTCGAAACGCGCGAGGAACTGCTCTACCTCTTGACGCGCGCCTCCGAGCTCGAGCACGATCTCGCCTGTTCTTATCTTTACGCTGGGTACTCGATCAAATCGCAACCCGGCGAAGGCGGCCTCACGTTTGACGAGCACGTTGCCGTGCGGGGTTGGAAGCAAAAAATTGCGCACGTCGCGGTCGAAGAGATGCTGCACCTGGCGCAGGTTTCGAATATTCTCACTGCCGTCGGCGGCGCGCCGCACTTTGTCCGCGGCACCTTTCCGCTGCCCGCGTCGACCTTCCCATTCGGCATCGAAATTTCGCTCGAGCCGCTCTCGCAAGCGCTGATCGAGCGGTTCGTCTGCTACGAGATGCCGCACGAAGGGGTTTTGTCCGCGCAGGAAATGGCGCAGTTCGACGAGATCCGTCACCGCCAAGTCGTTGACGAGGATCGGATCGAACTTGCGCGCCAGCAAAACGCCATCGAGCCTTTCGACATCGACTTCCGAACGGTCGGTGAGTTCTACAAAAAGATCGAGTCGGCATTCAAGTGTGATAACGCGCCCCGGCTTTTCATCGGCGACCCGGCCGTGCAGGCGAATCCGTGCTATCTCGATCTGCCCAAAGAGCTCGTACAAGTCGTGGACGCCGACTCGGCGTGCCGCGCGATCGATATGATCGTCGAGCAAGGCGAATCGCCCACCGCGGCGCATCCCGGCGCGCATTTCGTCGTTTTCAATGAGATTCGACGCGAGCTCGAGGCGCTCTCACTTCAAGCCGAGCGCGAAGGGCGCATCTTCGATCCTTTCCGGCCGATGGTGAGCAATCCGAGCACGCGTGGCAGCCGTGACTTTGCCGGGACGAATCGCATCACCGACCCGGTGGCACAGGAGCTTGCGGAACTCTTCAACGGCGTCTACGATCTGATGCTGATGATGCTCGTGCGCTTCTTTGCGCACGGCGGCGAAACCGAAGAGGAAATGCGCCTCTTGGCGCGCGGAACGCTTCGTATGATGGCATCGGGTCTGCGTCCGCTCGGTGAAGCGCTGGCGCGGACGCCGGCGGGCCCGGAATATCCCGGCAAAACCGCCGGTCCGACGTTCGGCATCGCTCGAAGCGTCCATCTGCTCGCGCATAAGGAAGCGGCCTGGATATTTTTCCTCGAGCGTCTCTACGATTTGGCGACTCGCTTGACGCGCCTCGGCGAAGAGGCCTCGCTGCCACAGGAAGTTCCAGAAGCTGCAGCGGCGATGGAATCCGTGGCCGAGCATCTGACGCCGTTCATTCCGGCGAAGTTTTCAATGACCGTTCGCAGCGACGCCGACGAGCGCAACACGCGCACCACCATCCGCGCCGAAGTCGACGGGCCGTACATCGTCCGCAATCTGCGGAAGCTGACGAACTCGCTCGGCGAATCGCTGGCGGTGCGACCGATCGTCGCGCTCTGCCGATGCGGCGGCTCGAAGCTCAAGCCCTACTGCGACGGGACGCATGCGACCAACGGTTTTTGCGGGGTCAAGTCGCCGGATCGCACGCCGGATCGCGCCGACACCTATGTTGGCCAAGAGATCGTCGTGCTCGACAATCGCGGCACCTGCTGTCACTTCGGCAACTGCACCGACCAAGAGCCGAAGGTCTTTCACAACGCTTCCGAGCCGTTCGTTACAGCCGACGGAGACGATGCCGACAAGACCGTCGCGATCGTTCGCGAGTGTCCGTCCGGCGCGCTGGGTTTCACGAGAGACGGCGTGAGCTACCATGGCGAAGATCGCGAGCAAGAAATTTACGTCGCACACAACGCGAGCTACTACGTGCGCGGCGGCATCGAGCTCGAGGGCGAGACGATGAACAAGGGCGCGTCACGCGAGCATTACGCGCTCTGCCGTTGCGGCCACTCGAAGAACAAGCCGTTCTGCGACGGGTCGCACTGGTACGCCGCCTTCAAAGACGACGACAACTAAGACGAAAAACCGATATTGTGCCGTCCTCCGACTACGCGCCCTTCGCCCTTCGCCCTTCAACTACGCCGCTACGCGGCGTAGTTTATCCTGAGCGAGCGCAGCGAGTCGAAGGGCTCAGGATGACAAGGGGTATTTGAGCTTCGCTCAGATGACAAGCCATGCTCCGCTCAGCTGACAGGTCTGTGCTCCGCATCGCGCTAGCTCACGGCAGTCGACGAGACCGCGCTTGCGGATTAGCGCTCGATGGCGGCTTCGAGATTCTCAATGACGCCGAGCTGCGTCAAAATAATTGAGCCCGATGGATAGCAGTCGAACTTCCTAATCTTGCCATTATCTAGCTCCCAAATGTCCACGCACGGAGCATCCATCCTCTTCCCCGTTGGCGGAATGGTCCCGAATGGCGTTTGAAGAGGCCCTGTGTGGGTGCCCTGGAGTGCAAGACGAACGAAAACGGTATTGCCGACCGTCCAGAAGTCGTAGAGCTCCCGATGCATATCGGCGAAGGCGGTGCCGTAGTTCCTGACCGGGAAGTCCCATTCCTTAGGTCCCTCATACGTGACTTTTACAGATTCGTCGATAAATATGCCGTCGTCGGCAAAAAGCGATTTCCATCCCTCCAGGTCCCTACGCTCTGCAATGGCATAGGCTTCTCGGACAAACGCTTCGGGATCGAACGTCGGGGTTTTATTGGACATTGCTCCTCCTAACTGGCACGGATGAAGGCTGCAATCTCGTCGAGTGCGCGACTCGCTGCTTCGAACGTTGCGAGCGCAGCCGGGAAACCGTGAAGCATCCCTTCCCAGACGTCGAGTCGTACGTCAACGCCGGCCTCCTCGGCGTGCTGTGCGAGTCGCACTGAATCATCGAGAAGCACTTCATCATCGCCAACATGGATCCGAAGTGGCGGAAATCCGGCAATGTCTTGCGTTAGTGCCGAGAATGGCCGTGATGGATCGGCATCGCCTAGATACAAGGCGATAAGTTCGCGAGCTTGCTCTTTTGTAAACAAAACGTCGGCCGCGTCTCGTGACTCCCAGCTGGCGCCGGAAAGGGATAAGTCAGTTATGGGTGATATCAACACCGCGCCTTTCGGCCGCGCAGGGAATTCGTTATGCTTCACCCAGGCAAACAACTCGAGCGCGAGCGCGCCGCCCGCCGAATCGCCGGCGACCACGATGTTTGGCAACCCGCGATCGAACAGGCCTTTGTACGCGGCGCACACGTCTTCGACCGCGGCTGGATATGGGTGCTCCGGCGCCAAGCGATAGTCCGGTATGAAGGCGGCTGCGCCGGCCCGACCGGCGAAGTGTCCAACGAAGTTGCGGTACGCGTCGGCTGAGCCCCCGACGAACCAGCCGCCATGCAGCCAGAGTATCGTGCGATCCGTGGGATCGGTAGTCCGGCACCATATGCCGGGAACTTCCGCGATCGTGTCGCGCGAATATTCAACGCCGGCTGCTGCAGGCGTCTGTCTCATGATGGCGTCAAAGGCGGGACGCAAAGCCATGCCATGTACCTCACCTTTGTGCGGCGCGAGAACGGACCTCAGCAGGGCTCTTGCTTGCGCGTCGGCGGCGGTCAAAGGATGCACGACGACGTTTGCTGAGGTTTTCATCGTACGGTCGCGCGTATCTCGGTGCGGGATTGGTAGAGTTCCCAGAACTTGCCGGCGATGACGGACGGATCGACCGAGTTTGCGCGAACCTCCCCTGGCGTTCCCTGTATCGTGCTGAATGTCATGACCTCGCCGACGTAGATCCCGTCGGCTTTCAAACTCTCGGCGAGCAAACCGACAAGTTTGTGTTTTGCCGCGCTTGCGAGGGCTAGCCCCATCATGTGCAGAGCGGTGGCCGCCTGATCCGACTGTGGCGAAACCTCGGCCAGTCCGCCGGTCGAGACGAGTATGGCTCCGTCGTTGGTCGCTTTGAGGTCGGATCGAACCTCGTTCGTCGCGGCGAGGAGCCCAAAAACGGATACATCGAAGTCGCGCTGCAGCGCTTCGGGATCGGCGGTGAGGAGATCGCCCGCCTCGGCGCCGTAGGCATTCCAGTGCAGAATCGCGATCGGTCCCATCTGCGCCCGTATGTTTTTCAAGGCCGTTTGAATGGACGTAGGATCCGCTGCATCCGCTTGAAATCCGACGGCCGCGATGCGGCGAGCACTCAGCGCTGAGACGCCCGCAGCGATCCGCTCATCGTTTCGCGCAACGAGCGCTACAGAAAAGCCTTCTCCGCCAAACTTCTCAGCCACCGACGTCGCCGTCCCCGGCCCAAATCCCACGATAACAATCACTTTCGACATACAAAGTTCTCCAATGTGTTCAAACGAAAAGCACTACGAGAAGGCATCTCTGACCGTCGCCCCCTTCGCGGATCCCGAAACCTCCGGTTTAGCCGCGAAAATCGGGGCAAAAAGCGCGCGGTATGGCAGCGCCGCCAAAAGCCCAAGAACGGTGGCCAGAAGGGGTAACGGCAGCAGCGCCGGCGACGTGACTAGGTGAACGGCAAAACTATTATAGAGGAATGCCGCCAACATGATGAGTGCGAGCGGAACAAAGCGGTTGCTCAGAAAGGATATCCCGATGAGCAACTGCGCGAACCCGACGAACAGCATCCAATGGCTTGCGGACAGCGCGTGAAACACCGTTCCCGCCATCCCGGGCTGCGGCGGCGGTGACGGAAAGACAAACGGCACGAGGCCAGCCAAAACGAAGAGAAGCCCCAGTATAATGCGAGCGATGGTCGATGCGATGGTCATGATGTGAACCTCTTGCTGATCTCAGCCGATTCAGGGTTTGGTAGGAGCCGGCGAATCTCAATGAGCTCGAGGCCGAGCGCCTCGATCTGGGTGAGGATGCCGAATAGCGCGGAGCGGTCGGGCAGAAGACCCGTTAGGACGCAATCTGCGCCCCGTTGCTGCGACACCATTTCCGGGAAGGCAGCGAGGCAGGTTGCGCCGAGGTGGCCCTTGACCCGGATTGAGTAGAGCTTTGGCTCGTGACTCCGCACGACTCCATCCTCGTTCAGCAGCTGGTGAAGCCGCATCGCCGGAAGTTAGTGACCGAGAAGCCGAAGCTGTCGGGCGCGCTCGACGGCTTCGGTACGGCTAGCGGCGCCGAGCTTCGAATAGATGTTACGAACGTGGGTGTTCACGGTGTTCACGGAGACGTAAAGCTCCCGGGCGATATCCGACCTCGAGAGGTTCGTCGGGAGGTACCGCAGCACGCGAAGCTCGGTCGCGCTGAGTTCGCCGGCGGCCGTCGAAAGAGCGTTGCCGCGCGGCGAGAGGCCGTCGAGGATGTCAACGATCTCTAACAGTAGCGCGGCGTGAGCCGTCTTGTGGCGCGGCAGCTTCGTAAGCACGTCGCGAGCCCCGGTCATTGCAAAGGGCCAAAGCAATCGCTCGCGCTCTGCCAGACCTAGCGCCTTCTCAAGCGACGATATCATCTCGGGTTCGTTCTCGAGCTCCAGGTAGGCGCGGGCCGCGAGAAGCTGCGCCTCGACAAGCACGAAATCGTGTATCGGCGCCGTATGCGCATCAAGGACGTCGCGAAGTTCCGCAAGCGCGGCTGCGGGCTCTCCAGCCTCAAGCTCAATCGCAGCCGCGGCGTTTCGAATCTCGGGAGCGGCGGCGCGCGGCGAAGGAACCGCGGCGAGCATGCC
>Ga0209169_10000875_pt1 | contig 18613 bp, 13 predicted proteins | sample HubBroMetageWRM4_FD_188346 | JGI IMG/M metagenome (GOLD analysis project Ga0209169, IMG submission 188346) | Warmed soil microbial communities from the Hubbard Brook experimental Forest, New Hampshire - Hubbard Brook CCASE Soil Metagenome WRM 4... | ecosystem: Environmental > Terrestrial > Soil... | reverse complement strand
GTAAATCTCGATCGCATTGTCTCGCAGAACCGCAAAACGGTCTCCCTCCGGCGATAAGGCGTAATTTTGTCCTGCGCTTAAGGCCGGCGTGGCGTACTGGGTCAACTCCAGCCGGCCTGTTTCGGTATCCAGAACATCCACTCGCTGTGCCTGAACCTCTGTTTCGTCGAACGGATCGTAGGTGCTCAGCGGACGGGCGACCCGCAGCGTGCTGAATGCGATTCGTCGGCCGCTCTCCGAGATCACCCTCGTCGGCCAGACCGTGAACGCTTGGCGCGATCCGGCCGACGGCGCCGACTTCGGTGATCTTTGCCGGGCCGTCGCGGGCCTACCCGGAGTCGAGCGACTTACCTTCATTTCGCCGCATCCGAAAGATTTCACTGAGAAGATCCTCGACGATCTTGCCGCGATTCCACAGCTCAACCCACGCATCCACTTGCCGCTTCAATCGGCGAGCGATCCAGTACTGCGGCGGATGAACCGAAAATACACGTTGGCGACGTTTGCGCGGGTCGTCGAGTCGATTCGTCGCCGGATGCCCGAAGCCGCGATCACCACGGACATCATCGTCGGATTCCCGGGCGAAAGCGACGCGGATTTCGAGGCGACGCTAGCCTACATTTCGAGCGGCGTCTTTGCCAATGCTTTCTCGTTCATTTACTCGATACGGCGTGGAACGCCCGCGGCCCGCTGGGAGCAAGTTCCGCGAGCCGTCGCACTCGAACGGTTCACGCGTTTGGTGGCGGCGCAGAATGCGGTCACCCGGTCCTACCACGATCGCAAAGTTGGGCGCACCGTGCGGGCTTTGATCGTCGGCGATTCCAAGAAAGACGCGAGCCGGCTCACTGCCAAGACGATCGACAACGTGACGGTCGTCGCCCCCAAACGCGACGGCGCGGCGCCGCACGCGCAGACCCCGTGGCTCGACGTCAAGCTGGAGAGCGCGCACGTTTGGGGCTGTACCGGGAGCGTGCTCGGCAGCGTCGAGCGATTCGCGCAATCCGGAGGTGCTGGGGGCCACTAGCGCGACGTCCGTGACGAAGTTCTCGCCGATGCTCGAGCAGTATTTCGGGATGAAAGCCAAACACCCGGAAGCAATTCTGCTCTCGCGCGTCGGCGATTTTTACGAAGCCTACGGCGAGGACGCTGAAACGATCGCGCGCGCGTTGCAGATCGCGCTGACCAGCAAAGAGGCCGGCGCCGGCAAACGCGTGGCAATGGCGGGCGTCCCGCATCACGCCCTCTCCGGCTATCTTGCGCGGCTCGTGGCGCAACGCTTCATCGTCGCGTTGGCGGAGCAACTCGAGGTTCCGCAGCCGAATCGGCTGGTCCGCCGCGACGTCGTGAGGCTCATAACTCCCGGCACGCTGGTAGAAGAGCAGCTGCTCGACGGCAAGCAGAATAATTACTTGGCGGCAATCGCGGCGGTCGGTGAAACGTTTGCGCTTGCATACGTCGATGTTTCGACCAGCTATTCGGCGGCAACCGCGATCGCCGGCGAAGATGCGTACGACGAGCTGCTCGCGGAGCTCGCGCGCGTCGGTCCCGTTGAAATCGTCGCCGACGTTGCGGCCGACCTGCGCGCGACGATGGCAACGGAACTTGAAGCGATCGGCGCACGGCTTGCGACGCCGAGCCTCGGCGTCGTGGACGCGCGTAGCCGGAAAACCTTCGTCGGTTTTTCGATCGACGAGTCGCTCGCGATTCACCGTGCGCTCGAGGCGCTGGACGCGTTCGTCAAAAGAACGGGCGTCACCAATGGTGCGAGCGGGCCGGCCGAGCCGGAGCTCTACCGGCGCCGGCAGTTCTTGGCCCTCGACCCCGCGACGCGCAAGCATCTCGAGCTGACCCGTGCGCAAGGTCAGAATCCGCGCGCGACGCTGCTCGCGACGCTCGACGTTTGCGCCACGTCGATGGGTTCGCGCATGCTCGCGCGATGGATCCTCGCTCCGCTCGTCGACCGTGAGGCGATCGCCGGTCGCCAAGACGCGGTAGAAGCGATGCTCAGCGAGCATTCCCGCCGTGAAGCCATCCGCGAAATTCTCAAGGCGGCCTTCGATGTCGAACGGATCGCGCAGAAAGTGCGCTTCCGCCGAGCCACTCCGCGCGATCTCGCCTCGCTGCGGCGTACGCTGCTGGTTTTTCGACCGTTGCGGCAAGCGGTGCCGCGGGCGCTGGCGCATCTGCTCGATCGCATCGGCGACTTCGGCGAAATGCTCGACGACTTGCAACGAACCCTCGTGGAGGAGCCCCCGGCGCAAGTCGGCGGCGGCGGCGCAATTCGGCCGGAGGCGAATGCCGATCTCGCGGAGTGCGTCGCGCTGCGAAGCGACGCGCGTTCCAAACTCTTGGATTTAGAGCAGCGCGAACGAGATCGAACCGGCATAAAAGCGCTCAAAGTGAAGTATGCCAGTCCGTTCGGCTACGCGATCGAAGTGAGCAAGAGTTACACCGGAAGCGTGCCGCCGGAGTATCTTCGGAAGCAGACGCTGAGCAGCGGTGAACGGTATGTGACGCCGGAGCTCAAAGAGCTCGAGTTTGCAATTTCCACTGCTCAGACCCGTCAAGAACGACTCGAATCCCAACTCTTCGACGAGTTGGTCGAGCGCGTCGCCGGACGAGCCACAGACCTTCTCGACGCCGCCAACGCGATCGCCGAAATCGACGTGCTTGGCGCACTCGCGCAGTGCGCCGCCGAACGCGGCTACGCGCGGCCGGTCTTCGTCGACGCGAGCATCGTCTCGATCGAAGACGGCCGCCATCCGGTGATGGAGGCAATGCTGCACGCAAGGTTCGTTCCCAACGATCTCGATTTGCGCGCGGCCGAGCAGCGGTTCGTGCTCTTGACGGGACCGAACATGGGAGGCAAGTCAACGTACCTCCGTCAAACAGGTCTGCTCGCGATCATGGCGCAGATCGGCTCGTTCGTGCCGGCAAAAAAGATAGAGCTTGGAGTCATCGACCGCATCTTCACGCGCATCGGCGCGGGCGACGACCTCGCGTCAGGAGAGTCGACGTTCTACATGGAGATGGCCGAGGCGGCGAACATTCTCCGGCGCAGCACGCAGCGTTCGCTGCTTCTCATCGATGAGGTCGGCCGCGGCACGGGAACGCTTGACGGTTTGGCGATCGCCCAAGCCATTTGCGAGTTCCTGCTCGGACTCGATCGGCAGGCGCCGCTGGTAATCTTCGCGACGCACTTTCACGAGCTCTGCGCGCTCGCCGAACACTGGGGGCTGGTCGCCAACTTTCATCTCACCGCCGTCGAAAATACCGTCAGCGGCGCCCCAGTCTTCTCGCATCGCGTTCAACCCGGGAGTTCGTCGCGCTCCTTCGGGATCGAGGTCGCTCGAATGGCCGGTTTGCCGGAAACGGTCGTCGAGCGCGCTCAGGAGATCGCCGACGAACTCTCCGGTCATGCGGATATCGAAGCGCGCGTTCCCCTCCGCAAGAAAATGACCAAGCGCGCAGAACCTGAACGGCAACTGCCGCTGCTCTCTTCCTGAGCGTTCACTGAGCGTCGTGGAAAGGGGTAGACTGCGCACCGCCGGAAAAACGCCACCGTTGAGGATCTCGTTGACACGCTTTGGGCTTCCCACGGCGATCGCGGTGGTTGCGGCCGCGCTTGCAGATCCTATCGTCGAGTTCGCCTCCAATTCGGGCTGGTTCGGTAGCGGAAGCTTTACCGACCACAGTAACCTCGACATTCTGACGGCGCTGCTCGTCGGCGTTAGCCTGCTCGCGTTCTACATGGTGCGACGGGCGCGCGCGGTGCTTGCCGGCGAGGTGCCGCAACCGGGCGTGGTGCTTTCGCTGCCGGCGATCTTCGCTCTTCAGTTGGTCGCGCTCTACGTTATGGAGACGGCCGAGCAGCTCGTTGTGTGGCGGCACGTCTTGAGCCAAACGGCGTGGCTCGGCGGCCCTTTGCCGATGAGTTTAACGATTCACGCGATCCTTTGCATCGCCGTCGCTTTGACGATCGCACGGTCGAAGCGCGCCTTGGCCGCGACGACCTTGCGGGTAATGCGCGCTCTGGCCGCTATCGTGCTCTTTTCGGCGCGAGCCACGCGGCCGATCCTTCCTGCCCGCTTCGAGGGCATTTGCTCAAAGGAACTTTTGCCGCTGCTCTGCAGCATCGGAGAACGAGCGCCCCCCACCGTCGCCGGCTGATTCCCAAACTCTTCCTTTCCTTTCAAGTGGGGGTATCGTATGTTTTCGACGTGGTGGGCGCGAGCCGCCATTCTCACCTTTGCAGTCTTGATCTCGGTCGCGGGCGGCTTTGTAATTTTTCGCGGCCCGATTCACCAACAGATCGTCAAGCAGACGGCTGCGCAGTCGTTCGGATCGCTCAAACTCAATCTGCTGATCCTCGGCTATCAAGCCGACGAAGCGACGACGGACACGATCATCGTCGCGCACCTCGATGTCGGGCGGCGGTCGGCAACGTTGGTCTCAATCCCGCGCGATACCTGGGTTCCGGTCCCGGGCGCCGGCTATGCGAAGATCAACGCGGCGTACGCCTACGGGGGCGCGCACGCTACCGCAAAAGTTGCGGGCAAGCTCCTGGGGGGCGTTCCAATTGACGCGATCGTGGCCTTGCAGCCGGAGAACGCCGCGGCGATCGTCGATGCGATGGGCGGTTTGGACGTCAACGTGGACGAAGCGATGGATTACGACGACGAAGGCGGCGACCTTCACATCCACCTCAGGGCCGGCGAGCAGCATCTGAACGGGAGTCAGATCGCCGGCTACCTCCGCTTCCGCCACGACGCAGCTTCGGACTTCGGTCGCGTTCGGCGGCAGCAGCAGGTGCTCAAGCTCATGATGGCTCAGCTGAGCGAGCCGCAGAACTGGGCAAAGCTGCCGCAAATTCTAAAGCTTGCGCAGAAGCAAATTCACACGACCATGAACAACCGGCAACTGGCGTCGCTGCTAACTATTTATCGTAACGTTCCCGATGAGAACGTGCGCTCGTTCACGCTTCCGAGCCGAGTGGGATGGGTCGGCGATGCCTCGGTCGTTTTTGCAGATCCGCGCTGGGCGAAGTTGATCGGCGCGCTGCTCTTCGATCGTGGAGATCCGCCGCAAGACGATGTCTTGGTCGCCAACGCTACGGGAAACGTGGCGCTCGACGGCACGATCGTCGGCACGCTGCGCGGCGCGGGATGGAACGTTCCCACCTTCGTCGACACGAAAATAAAGCGCCAAAGCATGGTCGTCGGCAGTTCTCCCGCCGCGCTTGCGCTTGCGAAAACCTTTGCTACGCCAACTCGTCCGGGTACGAAAACGGCACTGGTAATCGGCGCAGATCTGGCACCCGTCACGGAATAGCTCAGACGGCGACTTCGACGCCGATGCCGACCTGGCGGTCGGCCTTGATCTCCAGATCCTCCGCGAGCCTGCGCGAGAGACGCAGCATAATTTCGAAGAAGTAGCGTTGCCAACGCGGCATGCCGTCGCGACTCTTGCCGACGATGACCGGATCGGCGAAGACGAACGCCGTGTCGTCTTTGTCGATCTCTAGGCCGGCGACTCCGCAGGCGTGCAGGATCGGCGTGATCCGAGGCGGCTCCATGTATCCGAAGTACGCCGTAAGCCGTACGAAGCTGCTGGAAACGCGATCGATTGACACCCGGTGCGGTTCCGCAACGAATGGCCGTGGCGGAAACGTAATGGTCAGGAGCACGAGAAGCTGGTCGCGCATCGGTGGATCGAGCCAGGGACGGCTCTTTTTGAATGGGACGCCGCTGGGGTCGCCGGTAAGCAGGACAACCGCCGAACGTGGAGCGCCGGTGAACGCGGGATGCTGCTTCGAAAACTCCTCGACCGGCTCGATCTGCGCGCGCAGCTCGCGGGCGACCGCGCGCCGGCCGGTCAGCCACGTAACCGCGACGAGCGAGACGACGCCTGCAATCAGGATGGGTACCCAGGCGCCGTCCACGAATTTCGGCAGCGCAGCGAACACGAAGGTCGCATCGAGCAACCCGAAGGTTAGCGCGAGCGGGAGCGCGAGCGCCCGATGCCACCGCAACCTGCGCAGGGCCACGACGTAAAAGATGACATCCGTTGCCAGCATCGTGCCTGCGACGGCGAGGCCGAACATTGCGGCAAGCCGGTCGCTGCTCCGGAAAGTGACGACGAGGGTGACGCAAACGATCGCGAGCAAGACGTTGATGAGGGGCACATAGACTTGCCCGCGTTCGTCTTTGGAGGTGTGGAGCACCGCCATGCGCGGGCTGAGGTTCAGGGCTATCGCTTGTTCGGTGAGCGTGAATGCGGCCGATATCAACGATTGCGAGGCGATGATCGTCGCCGCCGTCGCTAGCGCGACCATCGGCAGCAACGTCCAACCCGGTGTTAGCGCATAGAACGGCGAGTCAAGCGCTTTGGGATCGGCGGCGATAATTGCGCCTTGACCGATGTAGTTGAGCAAGAGCGCTGGAAAGACAAAGACGTACCAGGCGACGGTGATTGGGATACGCCCGAAGTGCGACATATCCGCATAGAGCGCTTCGGCGCCGGTCATCCCCAGAATGATTGCGCCGAAGATCAAAAAACCAAACGCTCCATGGTGCGTGACGAACCAGACCGCGAAGAATGGGTTCAACGCGGCGAGGATGGCGGGGTGAGAAACGATTGCGACGGCACCGCTGACTCCGATCGCGGTGAACCATAGCGTCATAACCGGGCCGAAGAGGGCGCCGACGCTCTGCGTGCCGCGCCACTGGATGGCAAACAGCGCGATCAGTATCCCCGCGGAGATCGGCACGATGAGCGGCTGCGCTGCCGGCGTCGCGACGTTGAGGCCCTCGACGGCCGAAATTACGGAGATGGCCGGCGTGATCATGCCGTCACCTAAAATCAACGCGCCGCCGGCGACCGCGACCCAGAGGAGCCAATCGGGTCGCAGCGGCACGCCGAAGATTTGCGGCGGCTCGGCGCGCGCGAGCAGCGCCAGAATCCCGCCCTCACCGTCGTGGTCGATCCGCATCAAGACGGTGACGTATTTGATGCAGACGACGAAGAACAGCGTCCACAGGAGCAGTGATACGATGCCGATCGCATTCTCCGCCGTCGGAGCGGCGGCCGCGGTTTTGAAGCACGTCTTGAGCGTGTAGAGCGGGCTCGTCCCGATGTCGCCAAATACGACTCCGAGTGCCGCGATCGCAAGACCCGGCGGCAAGGGCCGGCTTCGAGAAGTTGCCATTGACCCTTACTCTTCGGTTTCGGGTGCCGCTCCTTGCGCGGCACTCGAAACGCGCCAGCTCGCGGCGACAATCGTCGGGTCTCGGCTCAATCGTCCGACGATACGCTCCAGCTTTGCGTCCGCCCTGCTGGTCGTGATGACCGTCGCCGTGATCTGTACACGCGCGGCGTCGACGTCATGACTTTCTAGCGAGCGGAGCACCAGTGTTGTTCCGCGGATCTGCGACAGCGTCAACGCGCGAACGGTTTCCTCCGAGATGCTGGGAGAAACAACGGAAACTTCGTAGGCTTGTGACAGCTCGGTTTGATCGAGCGGCTGACGATTGATCCGCTGCACGATCGGCCGCAGGAAAACGTTGGCAGCTATGATCACGGCTGCTCCGATCGCGGCCTCGGTGATGAAACCGGAGCCGCTCAAGGTACCCACGGCGGCCGTCGCCCACAACGTGGCGGCGGTATTGAGTCCGCGGAGGCTGAAGCCTTCTTTGAAGATCACGGCGCCGGCTAAAAAGCCGATACCGGAGACGACGTACGCGGCGACTTGCGTGGGACTCGCTGTGGCATTCATGAGCAGCGAGATCGACGCGAAGAGCGCCGCGCCGACCGCGACGAGCGCGTTTGTGCGTAACCCCGCCATTCGCTGGCGCCACTGGCGCTCGATGCCGATGGCGACGCCGAGGAGCAGCGCGACGACGATGCGCTCGGCGAAGACGGCACTTGAAAGCACGAACGTCAGCCCCCAAGCGACGGAAAGATGAGCTGCGCGGTAAACACGACCGTGAGCACGCCGACGATGACGGTCGTCACCCCTGCGATGACGTTAAAGGCGAGGTTATTTGTCCATGTGCCCATCAATCGCTTGTTGTTGATGAGCAGCAGCATCAGGACGAGAACGATCGGCAAGAGCGCGCCATTGAACACCTGCGAATAAAAGATGATGCCGAGCAGCGGGGCGCCCGGTGCGACGACGATGGCAGCACCGATCGTGATGAGGGCCAGGTACAGCGAATAGAAGATCGGCGCGTCGCGAAAGCGGTGATCGACGCCTCTTTCGAATCCGAACGCCTCGCAAACGTAATAGGCCGTAGAGAGCGGCAGGATCGACGCCGTAAAAACCGCGGCGTTGAGCAGGCCAAGTGCGAAGAGCAGTGCGGCAAACCTCCCTGCCAGCGGCTGCAGCGCGACCGCGACGTCGCCAACGTCATTGACGACGATGGGGTGTGCGGCGTGAAGATTGTGGACGTAGATCGTCGCGGCGCAGGCAACGATGATAAAGTAGGCGATGATGCTGGCCCAGATGCTGCCGGTTGCCACGTCGATTCGCGTATAGGCGTACTCCCCTTCACGTACGCCCTTATCGACCACCGCGGCCTGGATGTAAAATTGCATCCACGGCGAAATAGTCGTTCCGATGACCGCGACGATCATTAGCACGTAGGCCTTCGATGCGCTAAAGTGAGGAACGAGGGTCTGGCGCAAAACGTCGTGCCAGTTGGGGTGAACCAGGAACGCGCTGATGATGTAAGCCACGTACGCAAAACAAAAGACGAAGAAGATGCGCTCCAGGAGCTTCGCGGTCCCGCGCGTCACGGTGAGAAAAACGAAAATCGCCGCGCCCACCACCATTGCGATTTTGAACGCTTCGGCATTTGGAACTTGCAGGTAACCTCCGAAGATCGGCGCCGAAGAGGCTACTCCCGCAAACTCCGTAGCGGTGTTTCCGACGTCGCTGAGCACGAAAAGCAGAAGACACCAAAAGGTTATCTTGACTCCGAAGTTCTCTCGAATCAGATCCGCTAAGCCCTTGCCGGTGACCGCGCCCATCCGGGCGCACATCTCCTGCACGACGAACATTGCGACCACCATCGGAATCAGCAGCCAGAGGATCGTATATCCAAACTGAGCTCCCGCCTGCGAATAGGTTAAGATGCCGCCGACATCGTTGTCGGCGTTGGCGGTAATGATGCCCGGACCGATGATCGATAGGAACATGATGATCGAGCGCCAGATGCTCGGACGGCCGACGCGAGCGATCGGAGCCGACTGCGCGTTCACAGACCGAGCCTCTGGTCCACGATCACCGTACTGCCCCGCATCGTCGGCGGCGGTCCACCTGGAGTTGAAGGAAGCCCGACCAGCGCGTACCGCCGTCCTTCGATCAGCAACGCGGTCTTCGGCCCAGTCGCGAATTGGACGCCGGCAAAAGCGACTCCATAGATAGCGTCAACCGGCGTCGTGGCCCAAGTTCCCGCCAGTTCGTAGCGCCCGTATCCGCCGACGGCGAGGAAATGCTCGTTGAAGTGATGCGCCCAGCTCAGCACGATCTGCGGCGCGTGCGTCGCGACCGTATCGATTGGTTGACCGGGGTCGGCAACGCGGCTGAGATAATCCTCGACAGCGTCGAATGCGAAATCGTCACGCGGCAGGTGCCAGGCGAGGTAGAGCCCGATCTGCCGGTCCGCTCCGAGCGTTCCGTAGCCGTTCTTCTGCAACAAAAAGAAGCCGTCAACGAAACCGGCCTGCGATGCGTTCGCTTCGGTCTCGGGCACGAGTTGCCGCCAGTCGCCGTAGCTGGCGTGAAGTTCGAAGCGGGTCGCTTTGTGGTCGTACCGGAAATAAAAGCCGGCTCGATTTGCGCCGGTGACGCTGTTGTCCACGAGTTGGTAGGTGGATTTGAGCCAGACCCCCGGCCACGACCACGCGATGCTCCAAACGTTTTCCGGGATGCCGTAGGGCATGATGATCGTCGCGTAGGTTGGGTCGAAACGATGGTACTCGAGCGTCGCGAGGTCGTCGCCGAAATGGCGGGCGAGGCTGAAGTGTTCGAAGTTGCCGAAATGCGACGTCCCGGGAAAGCTCACCAATCCGGCGTCGTACCAGGCGCGTCCGAGCTCCGCCAGTGCGTCCCAGCCTTTGATCGGGTGAATAAAGGCACGCGCGCCGGCAATCGTTTGCTCCTGATTTGCAAGCGTGCTCGTGAAGAGCCGCCCCTGCGCGCTGTAATGGAGCTGCTGGTCGACGCCGAAATAGGTCGTCGTCCCGATCGGGTCACCGGTCGTCCAAAGATGCGCGATCTGCAGTGAAAAACGGCCGTTGTCGCCGCGATCCACGACCAGCGAGCCCATCGTCAAACGAACGCCGGTGTTCGGCAACGCGGGCAAGAGCGCGTCGGTTACTTCCAGCGTAGCGTCGCTCACATGCAAGAGGCCGTCCACGCCGAGCAGCGGCAATGACGACGGGCTCGACGGCCACGACGAAAGAGAAGGCATTCCCGGTCCCAGCGTCTCGGCGGTCTGCACGCCAAGTGACGGCACTACCGAGGTGAGCGGCGGCGGCGCGAAGACGAAGCGATCGGTTTGACTGAGATTGAAATAACCGCCGCGGACTTTCCAACTTCCGTCGGGCGCAGAAACCCAAGCGCCGAGCAGACTCGCGCTCAGTACGCTCGCATCGTCCTGCCCCGCCTGCGTCGGAAAGACGATCGCGTAAGGGACGTTTCGCGCAAGCGCGTGAACGTTCAGATTTGGAATCGGCGGTTCGCCCCAGTAGAGCGCATTGGTCGTGCTGCCGGTCAAACCGCCAAGGCCAACGTTCGCGCCAAAATCAACTCCGGTTGCGTGGTACGCCGCCGCGAGTTCGTATTGCGCGATACCGGCAACGCCTGGGGTTTCCGGCGCGCCCGTGAACCAGTCGTAAGGCGACATCGGCGAGATCGGCGAGCCGTGCGAGAATTCCAAGCCTTCCGGAGGCGTCGTGCCGGGTCCGTTGGTAGCTTGATCGATGAAGACGTTCGATCCCGCGACGGAGAGTTCGAAGCGCGGCGTGGGCGCGGGTGAGGGCGAGGGCGTCGATGCCGAGGCGGTATGGAGCGTCGCAAACAACACGACCCAGATCATTTCGCTTCACCTCCTTCCGTCGAAAAATAAATCGTCGCTGGCGTCCTCGCAGGCGACGATTCGAGCGGCCGGGTGGGATTGCGAAACCCTCCGGACTTCCCCAAACGTCGAGCTTTAGCACTGCACGACGTAGGGGTCCCGCCTTGTCATCTTGAGCCCTTCGACTCGCTGCGCTCGCTCAGCACACGCATAGTCGAAGGACCGCGGGGCCAGCCGCGTTAGATTCCGCCTTGATTCGGCAGGATCTGGTCACCCGTTGGGGTCTCTCGACCTTTCCGGGCAGCGGCATATCTTCGTGCAGACGCCTCACCTAACGAGGAATCCTAACTTAGGATACTCGTCGGCGCTGATTTGGTCAACTCGAGCGAGGTCGCAACGATGCGCCTGCGAAGTAGGCGGCGTGACGACGATTCGGGAGCTCGACGCGGTGACGATCGGTCAGATCGCTGCCGGCGAGATCATCGATCGGCCGGTCTCGGTCGTCAAAGAACTTGTTGAGAACGCGATCGATGCGGGGGCGACGCGCATCACGGTCAACGTCGAGCGCGGTGGCCTCGACCTTATCGAAGTCGTTGATGACGGAAGCGGGATCAGCGCCGACGATCTGCCGCGCGCCCTCCGGCGTCACGCAACCAGCAAGCTCCAAGCAGCGCACGACCTGGGATCGATTGCGACGTTAGGGTTCCGAGGCGAAGGCTTGGCTTCTATTGCCGCCGTCGCCCGAACCGAAATTCTTTCGCGGCAACCCGAAGTCGAGGTAGGTGCACGCATTCGCGCACACGCCGAGCAGATCGATGCAGTGGAGCCCGCGGCCGCACCCGTTGGGACGCTCGTTCGTGCCGTCGAGCTCTTCGCAAACGTGCCGGTACGGCGCGAATATCTCCGTTCCACGGCTGCTGAGTTCAATCGCGTCTCCGCATGGCTCTCAAGCTTCGCACTTGCATATCCCTTGCGGACCTTCGCGTTGAGGCACGATGGTAAAGAGGTCTGGGTGATGCCGGCAAGCGGGGATGCGCGCGAGCGGCTTGCCATGGTCTTTGGCCGTCAAGCGGCGCAAGCGCTATTAGCGCTCAACGATTCGGCCGGCCGCATGCTCGAGGGAAAGTTGCGGGGATTCATCAGCTCTCCAGGTTACGATCGTCCCGACCGGCGCATGCAACTGCTCTTTATCAACGGCCGGCTCCTGCGGAGCGCGCTCCTCACCGGCGCATGGACGGCCGGCTACACAACCTTTGCGATGATGGGGCGTCAGCCGTACGGCGTCATTTTTCTCGACCTTTCACCGGAACAAGTCGATCCGAACGTCCATCCCACCAAAAGCGACGTACGCTTGCGCTTCGGCAGCCAGGTCTTCGACGTCGTCCGGCGCGCGATTAACGCGACGCTGAGCGATCACGCAAAGGCGCGTTTTGACTTGCAGACCGCGGGCAGCGGGCATCCGGAGATATCCTTCGCGCCTGGCGAGATCTCCGGAGAGGTCGCACCGCTCTTCGCAACCCCGGCCGCGGAGGAGAACGGCAGCGCGAAGCCGCGCTTGCGCGTGCTGATGCAGCTCGATCGTACCTTCATCCTCGCCGGCGACGGCGAAGGCTTGCTTTTGGTTGACCAACACGCGGCGCACGAACGCATCGCGTACGAAGCGATTCGTGCTTCGGGGCGAAACGGCGCGTCGAGCGAGCCGCTGCTCGTTCCGCAGGTCGTCGAGCTCGATCCCGCGCGCAGCGCCGTGCTCGACGCAACGCTGGAAGTGCTTCGCGAAGGCGGACTCGAGATCGAACCGTTTGGCGAGCGGACGTACCGCATCGTTGCGACGCCGTTTGGCTACGGCGCGCGAACGTTTGACCTCCCCGCCTTCCTGGCCGATTTAAGCGACGAACCGAAACAACGCGATGCACGCGAGCGCGTATGGGCGTCGCTGGCGTGCCACTCGGTGACAACCGCGGGCGAAGCGCTTGCGCCCGACGAGATGACGTCGCTGATCCAACGGCTGCAAACCTGCGAGAATCCGATGCACTGCCCGCACGGACGTCCGACCATGGTTCGGCTCGGTCCCGACGAGATCGCGCGCATGTTCAAGCGTGTCTGACGAAGGCATACTGATTGTTGCCGGCTCGACGGCGAGCGGAAAGACAGCGCTCGCGCTCGATCTGGCGCGCGAATTCGATGCAGAGATCGTTGGTGCGGACTCCCGGCAGATCTATCGCGGGATGCCCATCGGCACCGCCGCACCCACGCCGGCGCAACGCGCCGAAGTCCCGCACCACCTCGTTGGATTCCTCGCGCCGGAGGAGCGTTATTCAGCGGCGCGCTATGCGAGCGAGGCGCTTGAAGCGATTCGCGCGATTCGGCGCCGGGGCAAACGTGTCATCGTCGCCGGCGGAACCGGATTTTACATTCGGGCGCTGACCGGCGGCGTCGCACTTGCACCGCAGTACGACGAGCAACTGCGCAATCGACTCGCCCGAGAGGCAACACTGCATCCAAGTGAGTTCCTTTACGCCTGGCTCGAACGCCGCGATCCCGCGCGCGCTTGCGTGCTTGGCCCCAACGATACCTACCGAGTCGTGCGCGCGCTGGAGATCGCGCTGGCCGCGCCGGCCGCGACCCTTCGCGATGCGCCGATGCGAACGCTTGCGACGCAAGGCATTCCGTGGCAGCTCGTCTTTCTGGACCTGCCTTGGCAGATGGTGGACGAGCGCATCGCGCGACGCACGCGGCAAATGATCGAAACCGGGTTGATCGACGAGGCAGAGCGAATCGGCAGCAACGCCGTGGCCGCAAACGCGGTAGGCTATCCTCAAGCATGGGCATATCTGCGCGGCTGGAGCACGATGCGGGAACTGAGCGGCGCGCTCGAGCGAGCGACGCGGCGGTACGCGCGCCGGCAGCGCGCGTGGTTTCGCAGCGAGCCGGCGACACGCTGGCTCCCGCCCGAGCGCGTAAGAAGTTTGGCGAGGGAAAAGCTCGGCTGGTCTGCGAAGCGCGAGTGATGCACGTCACCAAGATGCACGGCGCGCGCAACGATTTCGTCGTCGTTGACGCGCGCGTTGCGCCCCTGAATGACGTCGCTTCCTTTGCACGCTGGGCTTGCGATCGCCGCGCAGGCGTCGGTGCCGATGGCTGCATCGTCTTGGAGGCTTCTTCGATCGCCAACGTCCGCATGCGCACGATCAACGCGGATGGCAGCGAAGCCGAGATGTGCGGCAATGGCGTTCGTTGTGCGGCGCGCTTGCTCGCCGAAGCCGGCGAAGGAGAGCGTCGGGCATTCGATACCGATGCCGGCATCATTCACACTGAGATCGTGGCCAAAGATCCCGAGTATCTCGTGCGTGTCGGCATCGGCAGGCCGAGAGTTGCGGGCGTTTTGCTGCAGGAGCCCGACGCCTTCGTCGACTTAGGAAATCCGCATGTCGTACTCTTTCGCAATCGTCTTGAGGACGTCGATCTCGAAGCCGCGGCCCGCGAGCTCAATAAGGATCCGCGCTTTCCGGCTGGGACGAACGTCCACGTTGCGGTTAAGAAGGGCGCGCGTTCCCTGCACGTACGTCACTGGGAGCGAGGTGTCGGCTTGACGATGGCTTGCGGGACGGGTGCCGTTGCTTGCGCCGCCGTCGCTGTCGAGCGCGGGATTGTTGGGTCACCGGTTGAGGTTTTCGTTCCCGGCGGCCGCCTCGTCGTCGAATGGAACGGCGGCGGCGAGGCCTATCTCATCGGTCCCGCGGTTCGGGTCTTCGACACCGACGTAAATCCGCGGCCGTGATCGGCCTGGCGTCGTGTGACGCGCGCGGGCGAATCACCTACGATCCGGAGCTCGTTCCGTTCGCCGATGGCGGACTCGTTCGCGAGGCGCAACTTGACGAACTGATTCCGGCGCCGCGCGGTACGGTCAAGATGCTGTTACCGCAGCGCCGCCCGTTGACGACGATCGGACCGATCGGCGGCCGCAACGCCATCGCCGTGGCGCTGCCGGCCGGTTACACGCGCCTGCTCCTTCCGGCCTATGCGCCCGAACGCAGCGCGCCGGCGCTGCCGCTCTTCGGCTACACCTTTGCGTGTTCAGTCGACGACCGGCTCCACGTCGCCGCGATGCGAACCGACGAAAGCGAAGACTGGCAGCCGCGCGCGTTTGCCGAGGGCGAGCTCGAAGAGCGCATCGCCGCGCGTCAGACGCGCGATCCGAGAAACGGCGTGCTCGACCAAGTTGCGCTTTGCGCTCGCGAATATGGCTGCTTTACCGCGCAGAACGTTTTCCTCGAACGCGGAGAAGCCGCGCTACCGGTTTCGCCGAAATGCAACGCCCGCTGCATCGGCTGCATCTCCGAGCAGGAACCGGAGAGCGGCGTGCCGTCGCCTCAGGTGCGTATCGCCGACGAGATGGCGGCTCGCGAGCTCGCGCGCGTCGGGATCTTCCATCTGGAGCGAGTCGAGGACGGCATCGTTTCGTTCGGTCAAGGCTGTGAGGGGGAGCCGCTCCTTCGTTCGATCGCCATCGCGCGTGCGACCGCCGCCATTCGCGAGCGATGCGCCAACGGAACGATCAACCTCAACACCAACGGCAGCTTGCCGGCGGCGCTACAGCGCTGCGTCGAAGCGGGCTTGGACGCCGTACGGATCAGCCTGAATTCGTTTCGGCCGCGCATCTATGCCGCGTACTATCGTCCGCTTGGCTACGGACTCGAGGATGTCTTTGAATCGATCCGGCTGGCGATCTCCGGTGGCTTGCGGGTCAGCTTGAACCTGCTCACGCACCCCGGCGTTACCGACGACGAAGACGAAGTGGCGGCAGCAGAGGCGTTCTTGCGTGAATCGCCCGTGGCGATGGTCCAGACGCGCACGCTCAATATCGATCCGGCAAGCTATTTCGCCGCCGTCGGCCGGCCGGCCGTGCCGATAGGAATGCGCCACGCGATCGAGCGCATTCGCCGCCTTACACCAGTAGGAAACTTTACCCATACCCACTGAGCGTGGCCCGAAAGATTCCAGCGCGTGAAGCTGTGGCAGATCGTCGTGGTCGTGGCGTTCGGAGTTGCCTATGGCTTTATCGCGCCGGGTCGATTTGCATACGCGCTCGGACATGCAACGCTCTACGTTTTCCTGCCGCCGCTGCTCTTCGAGGCCGCCTGGAATCTCAACTATCGTGCGATTATGCGCCAATGGCTTGCAATTGCGACGCTTGCCGGGCCCGGCGTGCTGCTGACGGCCGCGATCGTCGCGGGTGCACTGGCGATCGTGCGCGTGCCGTTAGCGCCTGCGTTACTCGCAGGTGCGATACTCAGCGCGACCGATCCGATCGCCGTGGTTGCGGTCTTTCGTCGCCTGAAAGTTCCGGTGACGCTGGCAACGATCGTCGAATGTGAGTCGCTGTTCAACGATGCGGTCGCCGTCGCACTCTACCGCAGTATGCTGGTCGTGCTGGCGCTTGGGACGGTGCATGCGGCTTCGATCGCGCTCGTCACCATTTTGACCCTGGTTCGAGCGGCGGGCGGCATCATGCTCGGCGTCGGCTTCGCCTTTGCCGTCGCCGGCCTGCTGCGCGGGCGACGCGGCGTAACGTTGCAAATAGCGGCGACGGTCTTCTGCGCCTACGGCGCCTATTTTGCCGCCGATGCGCTACAGCTCTCGGGTATCTTTGCCACGATCGGGTGCGGGATTGCTTTGCGCTATTACGAGCGATCTTGGATTACGCTCAACGTCGCCGAGGACGTTCGCCGGTTCTGGGACGTAACGGCCTTGCTCGCCAACGTGCTGGTCTTTTTCATGGTCGGCGCCGCGCTGCAGGTCGTCCGGCTGGCGCAGGAACCGGCTTTTACCGTCGCTTGTCTCGTCGGAATCGCCGTCGCACGAATTGTCGTCGCGGGGCTGCTGCTTCTAGGGCCCTATCCGCGCGAATGGGTCGACGTCGTGCGCGTTGCCGGAATGCGCGGTGGGCTCTCGCTTGCGCTAGCGCTGGCGATCCCGGCCTGGGTTCCATACCGCGAAGCCATTATTGAGGCGACCTTCGCCGTGTCCTTCGCGACGCTCGCGGCGAGCAGTCTCACGCTTGTCCCGGTCGTGCGACGCGCGGCGCTGGCGCGCGAGCACCGCTAAAACGTCAGGTGGCGCGCCATGTCGAAGTGCTCCACGATCGGTCCAAGTAGATCGGCCGGCAGAAACGTTAGCGCACCAACGAGCAAGATCACGCCGATGAGCAGTGCGATAAAGAGCGCATTGTCGGTACGAAAGGTGCCCGTATGCACCAGCGCGTTCGTCGGCCGGGCCGCAAGGCACCCGGCCAGCGCGAGCGTCGGAATCAAGACCAAAAAGCGGCCGCCGAGCATGATCAGCCCGATCCCGATTTCGTAGAAAACGTTGGGTCCGAGGCCGGCAAATGCCGACCCGTTGTTCGCGGCACCTGAGGCGAACGCGTAGAGAATTTCCGTGAAGCCGTGAGGTCCGGCGTTTGTAAGCGTCGCCCTTCCTGCGGGGATGACGACGGCAGCCGCGGTCGCAAAGAGAATCATGCAGGGGAAGATCAACACGGCAAGCATTGCGAACTGCACTTCGTGCCGTTCGATTCGCTTGCCGAGATACTCCGGCGTTCGACCAACCATAAGACCCGACAAAAAGACGGCCACGACCGCGAAGACGAGCATGCCATAGAGGCCGCTCCCAACGCCGCCGAAGACGATCTCGGCGAGCTCCAGGTTCAACAAGGCGAAGAATCCACCGAGCGGCGTCAGCGAATCGTAGGCAAAGTTGGAAGAGCCTGTGCCGGAATCGGTTGCGACCGCAAGCGAGAGACCGGCGTTCGCAACGCCGAAGCGCGTCTCCTTACCCTCCATGTTTCCGCCATGGATTCCAAGCGCATGCACGATCGGGTTTCCGGCCTGCTCTGCAAGCTGGGCTCCGGCGAACGAGCCGACGCCAAGGACCAACATCGTTATGAGTAACGCGCGGCCCGCGCCGGGCCTTCCGGTCATTCGACCGAAAAGCAGCGGAAACGCGGCAGGGAGGAGCCAGATCCCGAGCAGTTCGAGCAGATTCGAAATGCCGTTGGGATTTTCGTTCGGCGATGCCGAGTTCGCGGCGACGAAGCCGCCCCCGTTCCCGCCGACGAGTTTCGGCGCTTCTTGCGACGCCATCGGACCGCCAGTGATGCTCTGTGTGAAGCCCCCGGCGTTGGTCGCGGTGAGGTACCGCGAGAAGTTTTGGGGTATGCCTTGCGACGCGTAAAGCAGCGCAAAAAGCACGCAGAGCGGCAGCAGGACGTAGAGTAAGCTTCGCGTGCAGTCGACCCAGAAGTTTCCCAGCGTCGCGGAGCCCTTACGCGCGAAGCCGCGGATCACCGCTACTCCTGCCGCCAGCCCAATGGCACCGAGCACGCCGGCGTTATCGCCTAGCGCTGGAGGCACGATTTCCGGTGCTCGCACGTAGCCTCGCAAGCGGTCGCCGAGTTTCTCACGAAGCACAGGGAAGAGCTCGGCATGGTGCATCACGCCGCCGCCGAGGATGATCCGCCGCGGCGACAGGGT
>Ga0209169_10000874_pt1 | contig 18614 bp, 7 predicted proteins | sample HubBroMetageWRM4_FD_188346 | JGI IMG/M metagenome (GOLD analysis project Ga0209169, IMG submission 188346) | Warmed soil microbial communities from the Hubbard Brook experimental Forest, New Hampshire - Hubbard Brook CCASE Soil Metagenome WRM 4... | ecosystem: Environmental > Terrestrial > Soil... | reverse complement strand
AATGATTAGCTGCGGATTCGTTCTTCGGGTTCTTGAACGGCATGGTTATTCTCTTCACGTTTAGAAACTGCTGGAGCAGCAGGCAACGAAACCGACACTGTGGTTCCTGAACCGTCTGATTGGATGATGATCTGTCCTCCTAATTGACGGACGCGCTCACGCATTCCGCGAATACCAACGCCCGACGCATTCTGGATTTCAGAGAGCTTTTCTGTGGATATCCCTTTGCCCCAATCTTTAACTTCGACGGAAATGCTGTCCTCGATGAATCGGACGGTAATGGCGGCATTCTTGCTGCCCGAATGCCGATGAATATTTGTTAGACATTCCTGGATCACCCGAAACACTACGAGTTCTGCGTCGCGGGAAAATCGCTCCGCTTTGTCGGGTAAATTCAGGCTGATGTTCAATCCTGAGCGCTCGCTCAAGCCTTCGACATACCACTTCAGAGCTTCTACGAGGCCGGTTTCATCGAGCAAAGGCGGATGTAAAAGATAGGATGCTGTCCGTATTTCCTGGGTCAGTTGCTGGACAATACTCTGCGCATCCGCGATCCCGGCAGCTATCTGGTCTTGGCCATCCAAGGGGGCTTCGGCAAGACTTGCCAGGGTCATTCCAAGTACAGCCAGCGTCTGGCCGGCGCTGTCGTGCAGCTCCCTGGCGATATGCCGGCGCTCTTCATCTTGCACGCGCATGAGATTGCGTGAAAGTGCCTGCACCGTTCGAGCTTGCGCGAGCACTTCGGAATTCCGTTCCTCTAATTCTCTGGTGCGAATTCGCACTTCGGATTCCAGAGTTTCCGCGAGTTTGCGAAAGCGGTCTTCCGAATCGGAAATTGCGACGCGAGCCCGCACCTGCTCGGATATATCGCTGAAATAGCAGACCACGCCAAATCCGCCTTCAGGCAGAGGGATGCGATCAACTCGCCACTCGTAATATTCCGTGGCATCCCGATCGATTCTGCGCTCAAACCATTCCGGGGTTTGATAAGGCTCGCCCGTGCTTAATGTTTTTCTGAAGATCGCGACGATTTCGTCGCCAAATTTCCTGTCCCACAGCCGATGGATCACTTCCTCGAAATCGCGGCCGATGAGATTCGGTATTTCGCCGAAGACGCGGAGAGCGGTAGGATTTACATCACGAATGCGAAGCTCCGCGTCGACCAGGTATACGCCGAGAGGCGCCTGGTTGAGCAGTGTGCCATATTGCGCGGCTTGCCGTTTCACCGCTTCCTCAATGTTCTTGCGGTCGGTGATGTCTCCAATCAGCCCGGCCATGCGGTAGGCCTTGAGAGGATTTCCCTCAAATTGCATTTGAGCCGTGACCGAGAGCCAATGGTTCGAACCATCAGGCAGGCGAACGCGGATCTCCTCGTCAAGTCTGCCGTCGAGAGCCGGGTCGAGTGTTCGTGCGACGCTCTGGGCGTACCGATCGCGATCCTCGGGATGAAGCATCGTGGCGAGCGCACTCGCGAGCGTCAGCTCGCTGGTGGAGGAAAGGCCGAATATTTCGAGGACCCGTGGATCCGATTCAGTACGATCCTCCTGCGGGTACCAGTAGAAGACGCCCATATCGGAGGCCTTCAACGACAGCTGGAGTTTGATTTCGCTATCACGGATGGCCTGCTCGGCTTCCCGGCGAACCTGCGCCAACTGGAGGTGCGTTTGCACACGCGCGATCAATTCGCGTGCGCTGAACGGCTTCACGAGATAGTCATCCGCGCCGGCATCGAGACCTTCCACTCGAGATTCTTCACCGGCCCTCGCCGAGAGCAAAATGATGGGGATGGTTCTGGTCTCGGGGTTCGCGCGCAACTCGCGCAACAGGCCGAAGCCATCGAGTTCAGGCATCATCACGTCGCTGAGGATTAGATCCGGCAATTGCTGCCGGATGGCCTTGAGCGCAGCCCGGCCGTCGGCAACTGCGATGGCGTCAAAACGTTCCGAGAGCAAACGCACTACGTACAGCCGCATGTCGGCATTGTCGTCGGCTACGAGGACGCGCGGGCGGCCGGCGCGCTCGATCGCTGACAACGCGGGGTAAGGGACCGCCATCAATTCGTAATCGGCGGAAACATCAAGCGGATTAATATCAGGCTCTCTGTCCGGCAACCAACGCAGCGCCTCCTGTACGTAAGGAGCAGCGCCGGTTGCGGTGGAGGACAGGGGCCGGTCGCCCCCGACTTGACTGGCCGCCAGATGGTCTTGTCCCAGAGGGACGCTAACGGTGAACGTGCTTCCGTGGCCCTCCGTACTTTCCACGCGCATCGAACCACGATGCAGTTTGACCAACTCGTGGACCAGTGCCAAACCAATGCCGCTGCCCTCATGAGTGCGGCTGCGCGTATTGGGAACGCGATGGAAGCGGTCGAACAGATTTGGGATCTCCGTCGCAGGAATTCCGACACCGGTGTCCCGCACATGGAGCTCTGCCGAACTACCAACCTGTTGCAGGCTCACAGTAATCTCGCCTTCGAATGTGAACTTGAAAGCGTTGGAAATCAGATTGAGAACGATCTTCTCCCACATGTCGCGATCGACGTAGGCCAACTCTTTTACAGGATGGCACTCGACCACAAGATTCAACCCAGCTCGCTCTGTCGCCGAGCGAAATACGCTGGCGAGTTCCGCCGTAAATCTGGCCAGGTCCGTCGCCTGATAAACGGCCTGAACCCGTCCGGCTTCGATCCTGGAGAAATCGAGCAATGTGTTCACCAGCCGCAATAGGCGAGCGCCGTTTCGATTGGCCAGCTCCAACTGTTCTTTGGCGGTCGGAGAAAGGTGAGTCTGACTTCTGGCCAGCAAATCCTGCAGGGGCCCGAGCATCAACGTAAGCGGCGTGCGGAATTCGTGGCTGACATTACTGAAGAATGTTGTTTTCGCCCGGTCGATTTCCGCGAGAGCTTCAGCTCTTTTTCTCTCTTGATCGTAGGCGCGGGCATTGGCTATACTGGCTGCAATTTGACCCGCCACCAGTTCGATGAACCCCGAATAGCCAACATCGATCTGCCGATACGGATTAAGCCCAGCGACCAGAACGCCAGCCGGAACATCCTGGCCTTGACTGGTGATCGGTACGAGAAGAGCGCGAGAGGGCGGGCGATCCCAGAATCCCGTGGGAATTGAATCAAAACGCCCGGCAAGATTCTCCACGGTCACCGAGGATTTGCGATTCAGCAGTTCGTCGATAGGCCACACCTGACTTGTGCCGGTCGATAGAATCTTAGGCGGAGCGGCAGGGTGACTCGCCGCTATCCCGCTGGTGCAAGCCCGATAGGCCTCGTCCCCTTGTTTCGTGAATAGATAGGTAAGGGTAAATGGCAGATCCTGCTGGTTTGCGCTGAGTGAGCGAGTGATGGACGCGCACACATCATCTTCGGTAATCGTGGTGCTCAGTTCGGCGGCGAGCGAACGCAACGTTTTGAGGCGGCGCTCTCCGATAATACGATCCGTCTCTTCGGTGACGACGCACAGGTGGCCTGCGACTTTGCCGTCGTCTCCGGACAAGGGACTGTAAGAGAAGGTGTGATACGTCTCTTCGCGATATCCACTCCGCTCCAGAAATAGCGGCAAGGCCTCATCCCAGGTTGCTTCGCCGCTTTCCAGAACTTTTCGGATGCGGGGGCCGATGTCATCCCAGATTTCCGCCCAAACTTCGCGGGATGGTTTTCCCAGAGCCCAAGGATGTTTTTTGCCGAGCGACATCCGCGCATAAGCGTCGTTGTAAAAAAATGTTAGCTCAGAGCCCCATCCCATCCACATCGCGAAGCGGGAGGTGAGCAGGACGCGCACAACCGTCTTCAGACTTTGCGGCCACGCGTTAATGTCGCCTAAAGGCGTAGTCGACCAGTCAAATTCGCGAACCAATTCACCTAACGCGCCGCCGCGCACCCATTCCTCCTGCGCTGCAGCCGTCAGTTCAGGATGCATCACTCCGATGACTTTTTCGACCGTTGTGATGAGTGTCCGAGCCAGCTCGGCTTTATTTACGAAGTCTTTTGCGCCCACGGAAGCAGCTTGTTGGCGGGCGACGGACTCCTCATTTTGAGTGACGATGATGAGGCTCCGCGCGGGATCCTCTTTGAGAATAATGCGAGTCGCCTCCAACCCGTCCATGCGCGGCATGGAAATATCCATCAGGACGACATCAGGATTTAGCTCTTTCACTTTCTCAACTGCTTCGATCCCGTCGGCGGCTTCTCCGCAAACGGTCCACGCCGGCCGCGCCGACAACAAGCTCTTTATGCCTTGCCTGACAGCCGCGTTATCGTCTACGAGCAAAATTCTTAGTGCTGACACAAGCCCCTCTCCAAGCGTCGAAAATGGCTCCCTCACTACGTCTTGCTCTTTCGAGCAGGTAGTATAATTTAGGCGCGTAGATACTTGTGCTCTTGATTCGCGCGGCGGTTTTTCCTTACAGGATCGCCTGTATTGACCGTCTGTCGCTGCCCGCGAAGCGCCACATCCATATGCCGCTCCGCATCCTGATCGCTGATGATTCGGACAGGTTGCGCGCCGGCATTCGACAACTTCTAAGCAGCCATGCCGAAGAATGGATCGTGTGCGGCGAAGCCGCCGACGGCGAACAGGCTTTGACGCAAGTCAATCAGTTGAAGCCAGATGTAATTCTGCTGGACCTCTCGATTCCTCGGCTTTCCGGTGTCGAAGTCGCCAGGTCTTTGCGACAAATCTTGCCTTCGATAACGGTCGTGATTATGAGCCAGCAGGAACCGAAGGTCTTGCGCCAGATCGCCGAATCGCTGGACGTGACATATTGCGTGCCCAAGTCCACAATTGCGACAGATTTGATCTCGCACCTGAGAAACATTTCTGCTTGCCATAGCGGTCCGAAACAGATTTTCTGAGAATTCTGGGCCGCCACGTCGAAAAATGCCTCCCGGGTGCAGTTTTTGTAAGGCGCCGGTTATGAGGCACCTTCAGCGCGGGATCGCCCATGATTCGCCCTTTGAAGTCGACCGAATAACGGATGGAAACGTATGACGGCTGTAAGTTATACCTCAGAAACAACGCAGCCCATTCGGAGGAAATGCGGCGCAAACAGCTCTCTCAACGGCAAATGTCGTACGAGTGCGCCATGTGCGGGGTTCACATCGCTTCAAAGAACCGTGCAACTTTCTTGCCTGCATCTTCGGCGTAGTAAGCAGCGACTCTGATCCGTTGGCGGCCGCTTTCGCGACGCCTTTTTCTGCGTCTTCACCCGTGCCCTCTCCGGTATCGACCACGACATTAGTGATCCATTTGCTTATCTGAATTCCCGATGCGGGCTATTGTTTTTTTGTGGCATGACTTTACGATTCCTTTATTGCTTAAATACAGGTTCTTTACGACCTCTCTGCTAGCGTCCAGACACAGGACGCGAACTCCAAAGTTTATTGAAGAGTTTCGACTCCCGAGCGCGTCCTGGCGGAGGCAGTGCAGTGACCAACGCGATCGTTAGTCCAAAGATTATGCATTCTGGCATCGCAGCGGCGATGTTGGTTCTATGGCTCATATCGGGCGGTGTGTCCGTCAGCGCGCAGTCTACCTTCGGCAGCGTAGTCGGCGTGGTTCAAGACAAGACACAGGCGGTCGTGCCGGGCGCATCGGTCACGATACGTCGTTTGGAAGACAACAGTACTCGTTCTGCCACGTCTGACCAGAACGGATCATTCGAGTTTCTGAACCTAAAGCCTGGGACGTATGCCCTTTCGGCTCAAGCCGATGGTTTTTCCGAATTCCAGATTCCGTCCGCTGAGCTAACTTCAAGGCAGACGCTGAGGATTGATATCACTCTCGCGATTAAGAGCCAATCGCAGAGCGTAGAGGTTGCCGACACCGTTGCCGTGATTAATACAGAGAACGCGATGATCAGTGATTCGAAGAACAATCAACAGATTACGCAACTTCCTCTGAACAATCGCGCCACTACAACAAGCCCGCTGGCAGCGCTGTCAATTTCGCCGAACGTGCAACAGGACAGCTCCGGAAACATCGCGCTGGGTGGCGCCAGCTCAGCGATGGTGAATTTTTCAGTCGATGGCATCTCCACCGCGAACGTTCGGCAGAATGGCGCATTGCAGGACGCCTATCCATCGCAGGAAGGAATTTCCGCGCTACGAGTAACGTCGTTCAACAACAGTGCCGAATTTTCCCAGGTAGGCGATGTTACTTTCACCACTAAGAGCGGCACCAGCCAGTATCACGGCAGCCTTTTTGAGTATTTGCAGAATGACGCGCTGGATGCCGATCCCTACGGCTTCAGTGGCAAGTCGCCAAAACACTTCAACACTTTTGGCGGATCACTCGGTGGCCCAGTGAGCATTCCGTATCTTTACGATGCGAAGGACAAAACGTTCTTCTTTTTCGATTACGAAGGAAACCGCCGCTCAACCGCGGTGGCCCAACAGTTTCTGGTTCCTACGCAGGCGGAGCGCAGCGGCGACTTGACCGCACTTGGCGTTACTACGCCCATTACGAACATTAATCCCACCGCAACAGCGCTGTTGAGTTATTACCCGCTCCCCAACGTTATCGGCCAGTCGAACTACAATTACGAGAATTTCCAATCGACTCCCGCGCGGACTGATGGAGCCGACGTCCGCCTCGACCACACCATCAATTCGAAGCAATCGGTTTATGCGCGCTTCAGCCGTAAGAACATCACCGAAGACTATGCCAACCCCCTATTGCCGGATGACTCTGACAGCGTGCACAATCGCAGCCTGCTGGTTTCGCATACGTGGGTGCTCACGCCGCACCTTCTGAATGAATTCCGATTCGGTTTTACCAATGTCGCCACCAGCGTTGGTTTTCCTATCGAAGGCGCGACTGCGCTCTCACAACTTGACCTGACCGGCGTGAATATCAGCCAGCATCCCACCACGCATGCTTTTCCCACATTCAACTTCAGCGCCGGAACAGGATTCACCCCCATCGGTCGCGATAAGACCGGGGTGACGCAGTCGAAGACACTCCAGTTCACCGACAATGTGAGCTGGACCCGGGGCAAGCACACTTTAAAGATGGGCCTCGACGCACGCAGAGTTCGGTATTTCGATCTGGAGAGTTTCGCACCCGTTTTCAATTCCGACGATTTTGGCGACTTCATCTTCCAAGGCACGTTCACCGGCAATGCTTTCGGCGACTTCCTTGAAGGAACACCGTCGTCCTTGTTCTTTGCCGTATCGAGCCCGGACGTGGGAGGAACCGCGTGGCAATACGGCGTGTTCGGGCAAGACGAATACCAGATCAACAGCCATCTAACGCTGAACTATGGCCTACGCTGGCAGATTCTGCCGGGCTTTCACGAAGATGGTGGAAACCTGGCAAACTTCGACCAGAGAAACAATTCGATCGTCGTACCCAACGAACTGCCGGCATATCTGCAGCAGCAAAATATACTGCCCTCCAACCTGGCATTCCAGCAATCGTTCAACGCCTGCAACCTGGGATACACGCCCCTGCCATGTACGAACTATGTCACTGCCAGCCAGGACCACCTGCCACAGTCGCTGCGCAACGTTTATACGCGGAACCTCCAGCCGCGCATCTCGATTGCGTGGCGTCCGTTTAACGACACAAAAACAGTGATTCGTGCGGGATTCGGCATCTTCACGATGACCAACCTGGGTCCGCTTTCCTTCAACAACAGCGGTAACCCGACGTCCGCGCTGCATACTTATACAAACAGCGGTACCGTAACATCGCCTCTCATCCAATTCCCCAACACCGCGCCACCCACGGTGGGCGTGCAATTTGGCGGCGGAGGCCTCGATCAGGGTGTCGATCCGAATTACCGCGATCCGCAAGCCAATCAATGGAATCTCACTGTCGAGCGTCAAGTCGGAAATAACGACAGCCTGCGTGTGAGCTATGTCGGCATGCACAGCTATCGGCTTAGCATCACGGAAGACCTTAACCAAATCCCGGCGAGTACGACGCCATATCAAACTACCGCCGCGAGTCCCTACGTCGATCCGCGAGCGCCATACCCAAATTGGTTCACCCTCTATAGCACCTTCAATGCCGGCGAGGCCAACTACAACGCGCTTCAAATTGAAGAGAATCACAAAATGTCTCACGGGCTTTATTTCAGCGCGAACTACACGCTGGCAAAAAACCTGGCCGACAACCAAGGCGATACTCCAACTGCTTACGCGGGCGAAGTCAATTACGGAATTCCCATCGCCAACCGCTTCGATGTGCACAGCGATTACGGCAATGTCGAAGGCACGCGTCGAAGTCGTTTCCTGCTCACTGGTCTTTACCAGTTGCCAGTCGGCGAAGGCCGTACTTTCCTGAACACCGGTGGCTGGAGGGATGCGGCGCTGGGCGGCTGGGAACTCACAACAATAACTCTGCTTGAAACTGGGCCGTGGCTTACGCCCAGCATCAGCGACTCCTTCGATCAGTCCAATACGGACGTCGTCAACCGTGGCGCTTTCTCGCGTCCCGACGAGGTCTCGACGAATTTCTATCAAGGTCAGTCACGCGCGCAGTATTTCAATCTCGCAGCGTTCGCCCCTACTCCCGCCGGCGCCGGACGCTTCGGCAACGCCGGAGTTGGTATCCTGCAGGGCCCCGGCACCATCGCGGCCAGCCTTGGCCTAGCCAAAGTCTTCCGTGTTACAGAGGCAGTGAGAATGCGATTCGAGTCCACGTTTACAAACGTGTTCAACCATACCAACTTCGCTCCTCCCGCAACACAGATCGATGTTCCGTCGACGTTTGGCGTGTTGAGCGCTCCGCAGACGGCCGAAAATGCCGGAAATCGCACCGGTCAAGTCGCGTTGCGTGTCGAATTCTAGGATTACACGAGCAAGTCCCTTACGAATTTTGCGCATTGGCGAAATCGCAAGCGGCCGAAAGAAAGCGGTACGATTGGCCAGCAAAACGGCGAAACCGGATACCACGCTACAATACGGTCTCTTACAACTCTGCTCGCAAAAATGCTGCTAATAACGGAGGGCAATGCCCGAGTCCATTGATTGGCCGCCTAACGATTCGCCAACACATCAGTCGCCGCTGCTTCCGCCGCGAAGTCGCCGCCGCTTTTTTCTCATTCTCGCCGTCTTGGCGGTTATCTTCTTCGGCGGCCGAACTGCGTTGTCGTACTACGTGGACATACTCTGGTTCAAGTCACTCAGCTACGGGGATGTATTCTGGAAAACACTGAATCTTCAGTGGGGAGTGTTCGCGACTTTTGCAGCGGCCACATTTCTTATTCTGTACGGTTCGTTCCTGGCTCTGAAGCGCGTACATCGCTCCGATTTGCCGAGCGGCCAAACGATTCTCATCGGTGGACGACCGGTGAAACTGCCGGTTGAGCCCGTCCTGCGCGTGATCGCACTCGGTGTTTCGCTTGCCGTTGCCGCTGCAACCGGCGGCGGAATGATGGTGGAGTGGCCGACGCTCGCCCTCTTCTGGTACGCGCCTCCGGCAACTGGTGGAGTTGTAGATCCAATTTTTGGCAAGCCGCTGAACTTCTTTTTGTTTGCCCTTCCCGCGTGGCAGCTCATCGCCGGTTGGCTGATTACGTTAGCCGTCATTGGCTGCTTACTAGCCGCCTTCTTCGTCCTCATCACGGGCGGAAGCCGTATGCTCGCCGGCCGTCTTAGCCGCTCCGTCACACTACCCTGGCGGGGACTATCGATCACATTTGTGTTTCTGTTGCTGATCCTCGCGGTGCGAACGTATATCGGACGGTTCGAGCTATTGTTCGACGATCACACGATCTTTGGGGGTGTGACTTACACGGACTCTCACGTCACGATTACCGGGATGCTCGTCGTCTGCGCAGCCCTTGTTCTCGGGGCGATTATCGCAGCGGTCAACGCAATGCGGGTGCCGAGGGGACGCTGGCTGATCGCGGCGGTCGTTCCGGCCGCAGTTTGCTATCTCGCGGTTCAAGTGATCGGATGGTACGTCAGCAACTTTATCGTCAAGCCAAATGAGCTGGTTCGGGAGAAGCCCTACATCGTCTACAACACCGATCTGACGCGGCAGGCGTACGGATTGAACCAAGTCGCGCAGCGCGAGTTTCCGGCCGAGACGACCGTTGACGCTGCCGATCCGGCTAACAATCAGGCAACACTTCAAAACATCCGGCTGTGGGACTGGCACGCTTTGCAGGACACGCTGCGCCAGATTCAGGAAATCCGTACCTATTATGACTTTCCCGACATCGACATCGATCGCTACAACATCGACGGCGCGACTCACGAGGTAATGCTCGCCGCGCGCGAGTTGAACGTCGACAAACTGCCAGAGAGCAGCCGGAATTGGATTAACGAGAAGCTGATCTACACCCACGGCTACGGCATCACGATGAATCCGGTCAATGGGTTTACGCCGGAAGGGCTGCCCACGCTGATTTTGAGCAATATGCCCGTCCAGAGCACGGTGCGTAGTCTGACCGTGACACGTCCGGAGATCTATTTCGGCGAGTTGACCAATACCGACGTCTACGTAAAGACGCGCCAACAGGAATTCAACTACCCGCAAGGCGCGACGAACAACCTCACGTCGTACGAAGGGAACGGTGGCATCGCACTCGGCGGATTCCTGCGCCGAATGATCATCGCGCTTGACCAGGGCGATCTTGCGAAGCTGCCATTCAGCGACGATATAAACAAAGACAGCCGGCTGCTGATGCGCCGCAACATACGCGATCGCGTCTCGGCGCTAGCGCCATTCCTCACGTTCGATCCAGATGCATACATCGTGCTCGGCGACGACGGCCGTCTGTCGTGGATCATAGATGCATATACCGTTTCAGACAGCTATCCGTATTCGACCCATTACCAACTCGACGGCAATCCCATCAACTACATGCGCAACAGCGTGAAGGTGGTGGTCGACGCCTACGATGGTACGACCACGTTTTACGTGTTCGGTACGGATGATCCCATCATCGCAGCCTATCGCCGGATCTTTCCGAGCCTGTTCAAGGATGCGGCCATGATGCCGCCGGGACTGCGCAAACACGTACGCTACCCTGAATTGTTGCTCAAACTGCAGGCGGAAGTTTACGGCCTGTATCACATGACGGATCCCGAGGCGTTCTACAACCGGGAGGATCTGTGGACTGTCGCTACCGAAGTCGGCATGAGCGAGGGGGGACAGCAAGTAACGCAGACGATGCAGCCGAACTTCGTGCTGATGAAACTGCCGGGAGAAACTGGCGAGGAGTTCGTGGAGATTCTGCCCTTCACGCCGGCCAACCGCAATAATCTGATTGGCTGGATCGCGGGGCGTAGCGACGGCGCACAGTACGGTACGTCGGTAGTCTACAACTTCCCCAAAACGAAGCTTGTCGATGGGCCGCTGCAAATCGAGGCGCGAATCGATCAGAACGCGCAGCTTTCGGGGCAACTAACGCTGTGGAATCAGCAAGGCTCGCATGTGCGGCGCGGTGCGTTGCTGGTGATCCCGACTGGACGTGCGCTCTTGTATGCAGAGCCGATTTACCTGCAAGCGGAGCGGAGTCCGATGCCGGAGTTGCGTCTTGTCGTGCTCGCGCTGCAAGATCGACTGGCGTATGGACCAACCTTCGAGGCGGCGATGTCAGCTTTGTTTGGTGGAGGAGTCTCGTCGTTGAGCGCCGCGGCGGCCAATGCGGAGCCGTCGCGAAGCACACCGGCATCCGCAGCGTCGCCTCAGCCCGCAGAGGATCGCGGCGCGCTGATCGCGGAAGCCGCCAAAGACCTTGCCGACTACCAGCGCCTGACGGCGGAAGGCAAGCTCGGCGAAGCCGGACAGAAACTGGAAGAGTTGAAGCGCGCACTTGATAAGCTAAACACGCGGTAACGATGAGTTTACTGCTGCGCCTCCGCCACTCACGGTCGCAGCACACCGGGATCGGATTGACTTCAGTGATCCGCCCGGCCTATCAAGATCCATGGCAAGTGGTGCGGTCCTAACTGGACCGGAGGAGTTAGGGAGCCATGTACGGATGTGGACGCCGACCAATATTCAGAACAATTGTGCTTGATCCTTTGAAGGCTGAATGGGGCGCCCCGATTCTTCATTGTCATTGTTCGCATTGTTGATTTGCGGCGATACCGGATACGACCGCATCGCTTCGGCAGCGAAGGGGTTTAGCAGGTCCGTAAGGATGGACAGGGCATTCATCCCCGGATCGAGCCAAAAGTCGTAGTCGCCAGGGTTGAGGATCACCGGCATCCGGTCGTGAACAGGCGCTGTGACGGCATTCGGTGTGGTCGTCAGGATCAAGCATGATCGAATCCATTCACCGTTCGGATTTTTCCAGCGATCCCACAGGCCGGCAAAGGCGAACAGTTTTCCGTCATTTACTTCAAAGCAATATGGCTGCTTGATCTTCCCGTTTTTCTTCCACTCATAAAATCCGTCGGCAGGAATGAGGCATCTCCGGGATTTCATCGCATCGCGAAATACGGGTTGCGTGGCGGCGGTTTCCGATCTGGCATTTATCATTTGCGCGGAACCGGAGGCATCCTTCGCCCACGAGGGGATCAATCCCCAACGCATCATCGACAATTTCCTTACTGGTTCTTGCGGATGTTGGCGGATGACGGGCACCGACTGGGTTGGCGCGATATTGTAGCGGGGAATCCAATCGTCTTCTCCCTCCCCCGACACAGCATGGAAGTGTTCCTCGATTTCCTGCTTCCGCTTTGAGGCTCGATAACGCCCGCACATAGAAGAATTATTGCAGATCAGAAAGTATGGTTTTCCGAGCGATCACCGGCTCGGAGAAGAAATTTAAATCGTGCCTTTTTAAGTGGTTGCAGAGAAACTGCACATAAAGTAGTGCAATTTAATTTGAAAATCCCATCGTAAAAGGCGAATATAAGGCGAAAGTGCTATGTCCGCCGCCAGCCTTTTACGAGACCGAATCGAAGCCGCCCTGGCTTGTAGAATTCCCAGCGCGCTCTCGCCGCCGCCGCGAATCATACGGGAATTCGTATCGAGTGGAATTAGCAGTGTAGATGAACTCTTGCACGGCGGCTTCCCGGCAAGCGCAATCACAGAAATTGTGGGAGCGGAGTGTTCGGGGCGGACTTCACTGGCCTTGTCTTTTGTTGCCGCCCTTACGCACGCGGGAAAAGTCTGCGCCTGGATCGATGTCTCTGATGCATTGCACCCGGAGTCGGCAGCAGCAGCGGGAGTCGATTTGCAAAGGCTGCTTTGGGTGCGTTGCGGAGTGGGAGCCACGACGCCCGCAATTTCACATTCCACGGTAGTCTCCGAAGCTACTTCCAGGGGTACGGCCACGCTTCCCGAAAAATATTTCATTCCACGGCTGGTCAAAAAAGGCTTGCATGGTGGTGGATTTGGACCTCATCCGCGTGGCGAAGTAAAAGGACTGTCGAAGGCCATTGCCGGATTGCTCGGAAAGGAGGATAGCGAAGCGCTGTGTCCTGGCCTGCAAATGCAGCCAAAATCTGAAAGGGAAAAACCAGAGAGCGGAGAATCATCCAGTTTATCGATACCCAAAAAGATGGTTGCCTCAAAGAAGCCCTGGTCGCGACTGGATCAGGCGTTGCGAATCACGGATCTACTACTGCAAAACGGCGGATTCGCGGCGGTTGTGCTGGACATGGGTGACATTGTGCCTGCTCATGCGTTGCGCGTGCCCTTAGCCACATGGTTTCGTTATCGCGCTGTAGCGGCACAAAAACAAACCAGCGTCGTCCTTCTTCTCCAACATCCTTGTGCCAAAAGCAGTGCGGCGCTGACTTTGCGATTGTACGCGGGCAATCCCAGAAGTGAGGCCACGGTTTTCACCGGGCTCGATTTCTTCGCCGAAGTGGAGCGGCAGCGCTTCTCGCCCGGCCCCGAAGAAATTGATCTAGAAAAGATGGCGTCGCTTCGAAAACCTCCGCTAACCCAACGACGGGTTCGCTGGCAAAATCGCACGGCATGGACGGGGCGATGAGTATTCCGGTTGAACTTTACGCCTGTATTTACGCGGAAGAATTTCCCGCGCAGGCTTTGTTGCGCCTCCGGCCAACACTTCGCAATCATCCTTGCGTGGTGATGGATGGCGAGCCGCTTTTACGGCTCGTATGCTCGCTCAACCGGGGAGCGAGCAAGCTTGGAATCGTTCGGGGAATGACGCAGGTTGAGATGGATACGTTTCCCCAGGTAAAGATTTTGTCGCGCTCCAAAACGGAAGAAGTTACAGCCCGAGCGACCTTACTCGAATGTGCCAGGGCTTTTTCTCCACGAGTGGAAGATCAAACGAGCGATCGCGAATTTTCCTGGGTCATCGACATTGCTGGAACAGAAAAACTATTCGGAAGCCCTCAGCGCCTGGCGGAAAGCTTGCTGAAGTCCGTGCGGGCGGTCGGAATCACGGCAAGAATCGCAATCAGTAAGAATTTTCATGCAGCGATTTGTATGGCTCGGGGAAAGCCGAAGAATCCAATTACTGTCATTCCGCCTGGGAAAGAAGCTTCCGCCTTAGCTCCCCTCCCCCTTTCGGTGCTTGGGCTTTCGCAAGAAATGGCTGCGATTTTCTCGCGTTGGGGCATTCATACGCTGGGCATGCTGGCCGTATTGCCGGAAACATCCTTGATTGCACGCGTGGGGCAGGAGGGCCGGCGTATTTTTAAAATCGCGCGAGGAGAATTCCCGCATCTTTTTCTGCCAATCGAAGCGGAGTTCAAGCTCGAAGAGCGCATGGAATTCGAAGCTCCGATAGAAATGCTGACCTCGCTGCTCTTTGTCATGGATGTCATGCTGGAGCAACTCGCAATGCGCGCCTCTGCCCACGCTTTGGCATTGGCCGCAGTCACGGTCACCCTGTCCTTAGAAGGCGGAGCACAGCACGCGCGCACCGTCCGTCCGGCAGTGCCATCCAACGATCGTCACTTGTGGATCAAGCTCCTACACCTCGACTTAGAGGCGCATCCACCCCAAGCCGCCATTTTTGCGCTGACTGTTTCTGCCGAGCCGGGGAAGACCAGCAAGGTGCAACTCGGATTATTTTCTCCGCCTTTGCCAGAGCCGGCGCGGCTCGACATTACATTGGCGAGAGTATGCGCAATTGTCGGAGAGAAAAATGTCGGCCGGGTCGAATTGAATGACACGCATCGACCGGACAGCTTTCGTTTGTCCCCATTTTCGGTCCCGCCGATTGCTGATGAGAAGAATATTGCCCATCTATTGGTACGGGCTTCCATGCGGCAAATCCGTCCACCCGAGCGAATCTCGGTTAGGTTGCGCGACCACAAACCGTCTTCATTCTCTTTTCGTGAAAAGCATTACGTCGCAGAGCAAGCTTATGGTCCATGGCTCGTGAGTGGTGACTGGTGGAATCCGGGATTATGGGGCTTTGAACAATGGGACGTGATTGCACGTTCGCACGAGAGCGACGTGTTGTACTGCTGCTTGGTGCGCGATCTGATGCGAGACTGCTGGCAGATGGCGGTGCTCTATGACTGAGCGGTACATCGAACTGCACGCGGCGAGTGCTTTTAGTTTTCTCGAAGGAGCGTCCCAGCCGGAAGGACTCATCCAGCGCGCTTTCGAGCTGCAGATGCCGGCCATGGCATTACTCGATCGCAACGGTGTTTATGGCTCGGCTCGATTTCATACCAGCGCGCAGAGAAATAAGATGCGGGCGCATATTGGAGCCGAAATTGCGGTTTCAGATTTTGGCAATCGCTTAGCGCCACCAGGATGGCTTCCTCATCAGTTTGTAGCCGAACCTGCCCGCGTGTCTCTTTTATGCGAATCCCGAACTGGCTATCAAAATCTCTGTCAGCTCATCACGCAATTCAAGATGAGAGAAAGCAGCAAGGCGGAAGGCGCGGCCACCAAAGACAATCTGCGGCAATACGCTTCTGGTCTCATCTGTTTGACTGGCGGGGACGAAGGACCTTTAGCCGCTGCATTAGCAGAGGGTGGTGAAGAATCGGGCAGGGAAGTGGTGCAGCAACTGATCGAGATATTTGGCCGCACAAATGTTTATGTTGAATTGCAGCGTCATCAGGAACGGGAAGAAGAATGGAGAAACCAGACAGCGATACGTATCGCGAATTCTTTGCAGCTTCCGTTGCTGGCCACGAATGGCGTGCGTTACGGAGCCGCCTGCGATCGCGAAATCCTCGATCTGTTTACGGCGACGCGTCATCATGTTGAGTTCGATTGCGCCGGCCGGTTGCTGGCATTAAACAGCCAGCGTCATCTGCGCTCCGCGCCGGAGATGATCGAACTTTTTCGTGACGTTCCTTATGCCACCGATCATACGGTCGAGCTTTCTTCCCGGCTGCAATTTGAACTCAACGATCTTGGCTATGAGTTCCCTCGCTATCCGGTTCCGGATGGAGAAAACATGGATAGCTTTCTACGCAAGCGCGTGGAAGAGGGCGTGTTGCGCCGCTATGGACCCAAAGACGATCTTGATTTGCTGGAACGCGCCAAAAAGCAAGTGGAGCATGAGCTGGCGCTGATCGCACAGCTTGGTTTCGCCGGTTATTTTCTTATTGTTTGGGACATCATTGAATTCTGCAAGCGAAACAACATTCTGATTCAGGGACGTGGGAGCGCGGCCAACTCGGCAGTCTGCTATGCGCTTGAGATCACGGCAATCGATCCAGTTGGCATGGAATTGTTATTCGAGCGCTTTCTCAGCGAAAGCCGTGGCGAGTGGCCCGACATTGATCTCGATCTTCCCTCCGAAGAAAAACGCGAGCAAGCCATTCAACACGTGTATCAGCGCTATGGGGAACTGGGCGCTGCCATGACCGCCAATGTGATTACGTATCGGGGTAAATCCGCGGCGCGCGAGGTCGGCAAAGCCCTCGGCTTCGATCATGAATCTCTCGGCCGGCTTTCCGGCCTGGTGAGCAATTGGGAGTGGCGCGGAGCGAGCGACACCATGGCGCACTCCTTTCAGAATGCCGGATTTGATCTTGCTCACCCGCGCATCGCCAAGTATCTCGACCTGTGCATGCGTATTCAGGATCTGCCGCGTCATCTCGGGCAGCACTCGGGCGGCATGGTGATTTGCCAGGGACAGTTGAATCACATTGTTCCACTCGAGCGGGCTTCCATGCCGGGACGGACCGTCGTGCAGTGGGATAAAGAAGATTGCGCCGATCTCCGCATTATCAAAGTTGATCTGCTCGGCCTGGGCATGATGGCTGTTATCGAAGATTGCCTTGAACTTATTCCCCGGCATTACGGAGTGCCTGCTGATCTGGCGCAGTTGCCGGAAGATGACGAAGTGTACCGGACTTTGCAGCGTGCCGACACCGTGGGCATGTTTCAAGTGGAAAGCCGCGCGCAGATGGCATCGTTGCCGCGGAATCATCCTGAACGGTTTTACGATCTTGTCGTGCAGGTGGCGATTATTCGGCCCGGCCCAATCGTGGGGCAGATGATGCACCCGTACATGCGGCGGCGGCAAAAGAAAGAAACAGTTGTTTATCCTCATCCATTGCTGGTACCGGTTCTAGAGCGCACTCTGGGTGTGCCGCTCTTTCAGGAACAACTGCTGCGCATGGCAATGATTGTTGCCAATTTCTCTGGAGCGGAGGCGGAAGAGCTGCGTCGCGCAGTCGGTATGCGCCGTTCCTGGGAGCGCATGAAAAATCTCGAAGGAAAACTCCGGGCGGGTATGACCGCGAACGGACTCGATCGGGCCACGCAGGACACGATTGTGCAGAACATCAGCTCGTTTGCGTTATACGGTTTTCCTGAATCGCACGCCGCCAGCTTTGCCCGCATCGCCTATTTCTCTGCCTATTTCAAAGTCAAATATCCCGCTGCTTTTACCTGCGCCATCCTGAACAATCAGCCGATGGGCTTTTACTCGCCCGCTGTTCTCGTGAAGGACGCGCAGCGTCACGGTCTGCGTATAAAGCCGATCGATGTCCAGATTTCGGATTGGCTTTGCACGGTCGAGCATGAAGGAGACTGCAAGCTGTCACTGCGTTTGGGGTTGAATTATGCCAAAGGTCTGCGAAAAGAATCCGCCGAAGGGCTGATCAGGACACGCAACAAAGAAGGGGTCTTCCGCTCTGCGGAAGATCTTGCGTTACGAGTGCCAGCCCTTAATCGCAAAGAATTCACACTCTTGGCGCAAATTGGAGCGTTGAACAAACTGGCCGATATCGAGCACCGCCGTGACGCTCTCTGGCAAGTCGAACGTGCAGGCAGGTTCGAAGGACCGCTATTTCGGGAAAATTCAGATTCACTGCGGGAGGATTCTGATACACGACCGCTTTCTCAGATGAATATCGAAGAGCGGCTGGTTGCCGATTACAGCGGCACCGGGCTCACGATCGGCCAACATCCGATGTACTATCGCCGCGCCCAGTTGCAGCGGCAGGGTGTGCTATCGGCTCAGGATTTGCGCCACCGCCGGAATGGCGAGTTTGTAAAAGCGGCCGGTTGCGTCATCGCGCGTCAGCGTCCGGGAACTGCTAAGGGTTTCATCTTTCTCTCAATGGAAGATGAAACCGGCATCGCCAACGTCATCGTCACCCCTGATCTCTACGAACGCGAACGCCTGCAAGTGACGACCAGCAAGTTCCTATTTGTCGAAGGAGTACTTCAAAACATGGATGGCGTAATTCATGTGAAAGCCACGCACCTGACCACGATGGCGAGCAAAACTTT
>Ga0209169_10000873_pt1 | contig 18616 bp, 21 predicted proteins | sample HubBroMetageWRM4_FD_188346 | JGI IMG/M metagenome (GOLD analysis project Ga0209169, IMG submission 188346) | Warmed soil microbial communities from the Hubbard Brook experimental Forest, New Hampshire - Hubbard Brook CCASE Soil Metagenome WRM 4... | ecosystem: Environmental > Terrestrial > Soil... | reverse complement strand
AACCGGGGAAAGTTACTCTGGTCACCGGCCTCGGGCGGGGACCCAAGGCTCAGAGTTCGTCCTTCAGCTTGGTTTCTTCGATGTTCATGTCCTTAAATTCGCTGGACTCGAAGATTTCGGTGCATTCCAGGCATTCGACGAACTCAGAGTCCTCATCGCGGGAAACGATCCGCACACGCGGATGCTTGCATTGGCTGGCACCATTTCTCTGTCCGGAGGGCGACGGCGGGATGGAAGTCATAAACCCGATCTGTCTGGGTGGCGTACTCTTTCTCGGGGTAAAACGCCGTGAATTGGCCGTATTTTTAGGCTTTCTTCGTATCTTGTCAAGCCCCTTTAAGCATTTTATTGTCCTGCAAGATCCGCCCCAAATGGACAAAGGCGGGCTTCAGAAACATTCTTAGCCGCCGGAGACAAAATCCAAAAGACGACCAAAAAGATCGTATTCTGTTAACCCGCTTAATCCCATATAGTTACCATTCAGTGGCCCTATTTCACCACTGCCTGCTCGGGCTTGCAATCCAGCCTTACAATGCCTAAGATATAATGTACGACGGAAAAGGTCGCACTTTGGTGCCTCATGCTTAAGCTGACAAAAAAAGCGGATTACGGGCTGATGGCAATGAAGCATCTGGCCGAGCATGCGGATGAGGGTGCGTGCAGCGCCAAAGATGTTTCTGACGCCTACGGGATACCGCCGGAGGCGCTGGCGAAGATTCTGCAGAAGCTGGTCAAAGCCGGACTTCTGCACTCGCAGCAGGGAATGAACGGCGGTTACACGCTGGCGCGCGACGCAAACCGAATCAGCGCGTTTGAAGTGATCCGCGCGATTGATGGGCCGCTCTTTATTACTTCATGCGTCACGGTGCGAGGCGAGTGTGATCAGACCGACCGTTGTACCATCCGTGAGCCGTTGCGCCGCGTCAACCAGAGTCTGGAAGACGTGCTGCGGCGCATCACGATTTCGCACATGAAAGAGGAAGAAATTTCGGCGGAGGAAAAGCCGGAATCGAAGAAACCGATTGACTTGGTAAGCATCACATCATAATGTCGCGCCTTTGCGGGCGCCAGAGATTCAGGTAGGAGAGCAATTATGAGCACGGATGTAAAGACTATCCCCCAGATGGAGCAGACTCCGCCCAATGGCATCAAGCTGCCCATCTACATGGACAACCACGCCACCACCCCAATGGACCCTCGGGTGTTGGAAGAGATGCTGCCGTACTTCATGGAAAAGTTCGGCAATGCTGCCAGCCGCAACCACTCGTTTGGCTGGGCCGGCGAAGAAGGTGTGGAAACCGCGCGCGAGCGCATTGCCAAGCTGATTGGCGCAACGCCGAAAGAAATCATCTTCACCTCCGGCGCCACTGAAAGCGACAACCTCGCCATCAAGGGCGTGGCTGAGATGTACAAGGAGAAGGGTAACCACATCATCACTGCCGTCACCGAGCACAAGGCCGTGCTCGACACCTGCAAGCGGCTGGAGAAGCACGGCTTCCGCGTCACCTATCTGCCGGTACAGAAGGACGGGCAAATCGATCTCGAAGATCTGAAGCGCGCCATGGATGACAAAACCATCCTGGTGACGATCATGTTCGCCAATAACGAGATTGGAATTCTACAGCCGGTGGCTGAGATCGGCAAGCTTTGCCATGAGCGCGGTGTGGTCTTCCATACCGACGCCACCCAGGCTATAGGCAAGGTTCCTGTGGACGTAAACAAGCAGAACATCGACGTCATGTCGATCTCGGCTCACAAGATGTATGGGCCCAAGGGGGTGGGCGCGCTCTACGTGCGCCGCAAGAACCCCCGCGTTCAGATCTCCGCGATTATCGACGGCGGCGGGCACGAGCGCGGCATGCGATCGGGCACTTTGAACGTGGCGGGCATCGTAGGCCTCGGCAAGGCTTGTGCAATTGCTTCCGAGGAGATGGCGAAAGAAGCTTGTCATCTCGCCGGACTGCGCAACCGGCTGCGCGATCGCATCATGGGCCGGCTCGACGAATGCTACATTAACGGCTCTTGGGATCATCGCCTGCCGGGAAATCTCAACATCAGCTTCGCTTATGTGGAAGGCGAATCGCTGCTGATGGGAATTAACGACATCGCGGTTTCGAGCGGTTCTGCCTGCACCTCGGCGACGCTGGAACCATCGTATGTATTGAAGGCGCTGGGTGCCGGTGATGACCTAGCACACAGTTCCATCCGCTTCGGCATCGGCCGTTTCAATACTGAGGCTGAAATCGACTATGTGGCTGATCGCGTGGTGGAAACGGTATCCCGCCTGCGCGAACTTTCGCCGTTGTACGAAATGGCGAAAGAAGGCATCGATTTGAAGACGGTGAAATGGGCAGCAGAATAGTACCGAGCAGCAAGTAGCCAAGGAAGTTTTTAGCCGCGTAGCGGTGCAAGAGTAAAGCCCACGGCGTAAGCCGTGGGTAGAGCGCAAGATCAACCAGCCGCGTAGCGGCGTAAGAAGCAATTCGATGCAAGGAGAACTAAATCATGTCATACAGCGACAAAGTAATCGATCACTACAACAACCCGCGCAACGTCGGTTCCATGGACAAAAGCAGTCCCCAAGTTGGCACTGGCCTGGTGGGCGCACCCGAATGCGGTGACGTCATGAAGCTGCAGATCAAGGTGAACCAGCAGACCGGCATCATCGAAGACGCCAAGTTCAAAACCTTCGGTTGCGGTTCGGCCATTGCTTCTTCTTCGCTGGCCACGGAATGGGTGAAGGGCAAGACGGTCGACGAGGCGCTGGCGATCAAGAACACCGAGATCGTTAAAGAGCTTTCGCTGCCGCCAGTGAAAATTCACTGCTCGGTACTGGCCGAAGACGCCATCCGCGCCGCCATCCATGACTGGAAGAAGAAGCAGGAAACGGCGAAGCCAGTCGCGGTTGCAGTTCAGTAGGCGGTTGAACATCGGGAAGACGACATGAGTGCAACCCTTAGCACGACCACGCCTGCCAAGGGCGTTCTTGTGACCGACAAGGCCCTGGCCAAGATTCGCACGGCGATTGTCAAAGAAGGCATTTCGCCCGAGCAGGGCGGCCTGCGGCTGGGCGTGCAAGGGGGCGGGTGCTCTGGTTTGAGCTACAACATTCGCTTCGATACACAGCCGCGCGAACGCGACCGCATCTTCCAGTTTGACGATGTCAGAGTGTTTGTCGACCCGAAGTCGTTTATCTACCTGCACGGCATGACCCTGGACTATCAGGAAACTCTCATGCAGCAAGGTTTCGTGTTCGTGAATCCAAATTCGACGAAGTCTTGCGGGTGCGGCACCTCGTTTTCGGGGTGATTGGCGTGGGGCGAACGATCTTGTCCGCCGGAGTTTTCTGCCAGGGTTTCCAATTCCAGAGGAAACGGTCCGCCGTGGTGAATGTGTCTTCATGAATGAACTGGCCAATATCGGGGTTGGGATCCTCGCCCACGGCGAGTCCGCCAGTACCTGCTGGTCATGTGGCCAGATGCGGGCTGCACACTTTTGTACGTCCTGTGGAAGAGTGCAACCTCCGGCCCCGGCAGATCATTTTGCCTTTTTCGGGTTGTCGCGAAAACTGAACATGGACGTCGCCAGACTGGAGCGCGATTTCTATGAACTGAGCCGCAAGCTGCACCCCGATCTTTATGGAACCGCCGGCTCTCGCGAGCAGGAATGGAGCCTGGAGCAGACCTCGAAATTGAACGATGCCTACCGGACGCTGAAGGACCCGATTGCGCGCACCCGATATCTGCTTCACCTGGAAGGCGTGGAACTGGAAGAGCAATCGAAGACCGCGACCGAAAAAGCCCGTTCCACCGGCGAGATGAAGAAGCAGATCGTGCCTCCGGATCTCCTGGAAGACGTCTTTGAACTGAACATGCAGCTCGAAGAATTGCGTGCGCAGAAAAAAATGGGCGAAGACGACCCCGCACTGATGGAAGAGATCGGCAAGCAGAAACTGTCGCTTGAAGGCAAGCAGGAAACACTACTGAACGAGTTGCGAGGGTATTGGAACGAGTGGGACGCCGCCGCCGAAGGTGACGAACGCAACAAGGTCCGGGACAAAATGGTAGACCTGCTGAACCGCCGCAACTACATCCGGAATCTGGTACGAGATGTGAACGAAGTTTTAGAGAATTGAGAAATTGAGTAATTGTGTAATTGAAGCCCCGCAACCAATTCAATTTCTCAATTACTCAATTACAAAATTACCCAATGGCTACTGATCGCATTGTCGGCATCGATCTCGGCACCACCAACTCCCTGGTGGCGTATATGCAGGGGGACAACCCTGTCGTGATCCCTGGCGACGACGGCTTGAACCTGGTTCCGTCCGTGGTTGTCCTGGACGAACATGATCAAATTATCGTCGGCAACTCGGCACGAAGATACTTGATCGAAACTCCCGAGCGCTCCGTCTATTCCATCAAACGGTTGATGGGGCGCGGCTTGGAAGACATTCAGGAGGAACTGAAACTCTTTCCCTTCCGGCTCGCAGACGACCTGCAATCCGGAGAAGTGCTGCGAATCAAGCTCGGTGAAAAGACCTTCACTCCGCCCGAAATTTCGGCATTCATTCTCCGCCAGCTCAAACGAAACGCCGAAAGGTTTTTCAATGCTCCCGTCACCAAGGCTGTCATCACAGTTCCGGCATATTTTAACGACGCCCAGCGCCAGGCCACGAAAGATGCTGGCCGCATCGCTGGCCTCGAGGTCCTGCGCCTGGTCAATGAGCCCACGGCCGCATCGCTGGCCTACGGTCTCGACAAAAAGCAAAACGGCATCGTCGCCGTCTACGACCTCGGCGGCGGCACCTTCGATGTTTCGATCCTCAAGCTGCACGATGGCATCTTCGAAGTCATTTCCACCAACGGGGACACTCATCTCGGCGGCGATGATATCGACAACGTTCTGATTCACATTGCACTCGACGATATTCGCGGCGATATGGGCACGGACGTATCGCGAAACGGGGAAGCGGTCGCTCGAATTCGTAAGGCTGTTATCGAAACCAAGATCGCCCTGTCCTCTCAAGTCACAGCGCATCTCGACGTTGAACTGCCCGAGGGTAGGCGCTATCAGCGGGAGATCACACGCGCGCAGTTCGAACATCTGATCCAGCCCATCATCGAGCGCACCGTCGCACCCTGTAAGCAGGCTCTGAAGGACGCGGGTTTGAAGCCCGAACAAATTGATGAAGTTGTGCTGGTGGGCGGTTCAACCCGCATTCCCAGGGTCCGCGTCCTGGTCGAGGAAATGTTCAAACGCACACCGCACACCGGGCTGAATCCCGACGAAGTCGTCGCTCTGGGCGCGGCAGTGCAAGCCAATATTCTGGCTGGCGGCTCAGAAGCAACGGAAAACATGTTGCTGCTCGACGTGACCCCGCTGTCGCTCGGCATCGAAGTCGCGGGCGGAGTCACCGACAAAATCATTCTGCGCAACTCCACGATTCCCGCGTCCGCGACCCAGCACTACACTACCCAGATTGACGGACAGGCCAACGTTGCTATCCACGTGCTCCAGGGCGAGCGCGAACTGGCCAAAGATTGCCGCTCGCTGGCCCGCTTCGATCTAAAAGGAATTCCTCCGATGACTGCGGGGATGCCGCGCATCGAGGTGAAGTTCCTGATTGATGCCAACGGCATTCTGCATGTTTCCGCGCGCGAGCAACGCAGCGGTAAAGAAGCTGAGATTGAAGTCCAGCCCAGCTACGGGCTGACCGACGAACAGGTCGAGGGCATGATTCTCGATTCCTTTGACTATGCCGAGGAAGATTTCCGCCAGCGCCAACTGATCGAGGCGCGCAACGAGGCCACGACGATTCTCGCTGCTCTGGAAAAAGGCAAGCAGAGTCCGGCTTGGGGCCGGCTTACCAGCGCGGAGAAGAAGCAGATCGCAAAGCTTGAAAATTCGCTGGTAGAGGTCACCCGCGAAGACGACTATGCTGCCATTCGCAAAGGCATCGATACCCTCAACCAGGCCACCATGCGCCTGGCGGAATTGATGATGGACGGCGCGGTCAGCGCCGCATTGACCGGTAAGACCATGGACGAAGCGGATCTGGGCGAAGGCCCATCTGCGCCCCACCCGGTCGCGAAGGCAGAATTTAAGTAGTTGAAGCCTCTGTGCTCTCTGTGTCCTCTGTGGTCGAGAAATACAAACCACAGAGGACACAGAGGGCACAGAGAACGGAGCCAACATGGCACACACAGAAGAGTCCGAAGCAGGCGCAGTCACGGTCGCGCCGCCCGGAGAGAACACCGTCCAGGTCACATTTTTGCCGGAAGGCAAGACGGTCGAGTTCGAACACGACAAGCTTCCCTACAAAGACCACGGCAAGAAACAGTCCCTGCTTGACGTTGCCATCAACAACGGCGTCCGTCTGGACCACGCCTGTGGAGGCAACTGCGCCTGTACCACCTGCCACGTTTGGGTCAAAGAGGGCGCCGAGAATCTTTCCGAAATGGACGACGACGAAGCCGACCGTCTTGACATGGCCGCCGATCTGCAACTAAACTCACGCCTCGGTTGCCAAGCGGTCATTAAAAAGCCCGGCAAGGTCGTGGTGGAGATACCCGCCTGGAATCGAAACTACGTTTCAGAGGAACACTAGGCAGCTGAAGGATTCTTATGCCGAATAATCTTACCTGGGACGACGCCGTTAACATCGGAATCGCGCTTTCAGAAGCCCATCCCGAGCTCGATCCCCTGGCGGTTCGCTTCACCGATTTGCACCGCTACGTGACTGAGCTTCCTGATTTCAAAGACGACCCCAAGAAATCCAACGAGGGCAAACTGGAAGCCATCCAGATGGCCTGGCATGACGAAGTCATGGACCGCACCCAGGGTTAGGCCGTTTGTCCTCTATCCCACAGTCACGGGTACCGCGTCTTCCACGTTGGCTTCCCGCAGGAATTTAGCCGCTTCTTCCGGTGGAGTCGGGTTGATGTAGAATCCCGTCCCCCATTCGAATCCAGCGGTCTTGGTCAGCTTGGGCATGAATTCAATATGCCAGTGATAATGATCGTTGGTTGGGTCCTGCACCGGCGAAGTGTGTACCACGAGATTGTAAGGCGGGTTGTCGAGCACCCGGTCGGCCTTCATCAGCAGTGACTTCAGTGCCTTCGCCAGGTTTTCAAACATGTGGGACGAAGAATTTTCGAACGCCGACTCGTGCTGCTTGGGCAGGATCCAGGTCTCAAACGGGAAGCGGGGCGCATACGGCGCCAGAGTCAGAAAGTCTTCGTTCTCCGCCACCACTCGCGTAGCCGCCTCGGTTTCCTGCCGGATGATGTCGCAAAACACGCAACGTTCTTTGTAGATGTAGTACTGCTTCGCTCCCTCGATTTCTTCAGTCACATAAATGGGAAGAATAGGGAGCGCGATCAACTGGGAATGCGCGTGCTCGAGCGACGCACCCGCTGCTTCGCCGTGATTCTTGAAAATCAAAATGTATTTGAAACGCCGGTCTTTCTTCAGATCCAGAATGCGGTCACGGAACGTCCACAGCACATCCTCAATGCGCTTGGAAGGCAGCGTCGCCAGGGTTGCATTGTGGTCGGGAGTCTCGACGATCACTTCATGCGCGCCCACCCCATTCATACGGTCGAACATGCCCTCGGCCTGGCGGTTCAAACCGCCCTCGATGCCGAGCGCAGGAAACTTATTCGGAACCACCCGCACCGTCCACCCCGGCGAATCACGTTGCGGGGGCGGTCCGCCGTTGGTGTTGGGGCGATAGGCCTGGATTTCCGGCGGGGTCTTGCCCTCGTTTCCGTAACAGAAGGGGCAGAAACCACCTTTGAGTTTCACTCCATCACGGGCAAAGTCAGTGGGACGCTTGGCGCGGTCGGTCGAAATAATGACCCACCGGCCTACGATTGGATCTTTTCGAAGCTCTGGCAAGGATTGAATCCTTTCAATATGAGGGCACAGTCAAACCCGCTATTTTACGACGCGGGGAAGGCACTCTGAAATACCTCAAACTGCGGCTGGCAGGAGTGCTCCTCATAATACACGCTAACTACATCAAAACGCCATTGGCACGAAGGTGCCAGATGACGAAGGTACTCACGGGCCACCGCGGCCAGGTTCCGCTGCTTGTCGCGATCCACAGCGGCCTCGGCAGGCTTTACGGCGCGAGTGGTGCGGGTCTTGACCTCGATGAAACAGAGCACGTCTTTGTCCCAGCCGATGATATCGATTTCTCCCCTGCGATTGGGAGAGCGAAAGTTCCGCGCCACCATCACATATCCCCGGTGCCGCAGGTAGAAGTAAGCATCTTCTTCGCCTCGTCGTCCGATGCGCTGATGTTGTGGTAAGTTGTCCGGCGGCAGCGTGCGCGCGCTTATCCAGTCTAGTGCGCGAATGGCAGCGTGGGTGAGGCGTCCGGAGGACATAATGGGAAGATCACTCACCACGCTAGACGCACCGCCCCTTCCCTGGCTGTGACGGATGTCACAACGCCTAAGAAACCTGCGAAGCCGCTTCGGAGTTGGACCGCCCGGAAACTCTGAGCGGCTCCTGGTCACCCACGTTAGCGATCTTTTTTCCCCTCATGTTGACCAATCCCACGCCCAGCAGCGCGACCGCTCCACCCACCAACGACAGCACTTTCGGCACTTCACCCAGCCAGACCCAGGCAATGGCGATGGCCAGCACCGGAATCAGATAGAGCAACGAAGTCATACGTCCCGCCGGGCCATGCGACATTACGTACGCCCAAGCCACGTAGGCTAAAGCCCCGGGGAAAATTCCCAGGTAAACCACCGCCAGCGTCCCGCTCAGCGGCGCTGCTCGCATCACGGTGAGCAGACCCTTACCAAACGGAAGCATGAAAACCGTTCCTGACCAGATGGAGTACGCCGTGAACTCGAGGGCGCTGTACCGTCCCAGGAAATGTTTCTGCTGCACCATGTAAATTGCGGAAGTAATTGCAGCCGCTAGAATGATCAGCGCCTGCGGCGAAAGATGAATCCCCTGGCCTTCTCCGCTGGCGATCAATGCGACTCCGGCAAAGCTGACCAGAATTCCCATCCAGCGGCGGGCTGTCAGCCGCTCATGCAGAGTGAAGCTGGCCAGCAACGCCGTCCAGATCGGCACCGAGGACATGAGCAGGCTGGCCGCCCCGGCGGTGACGCGGGTCTCCCCGTAGTTGAGCGCCAGGTTGTAGAAGCTGATGCCGATGATTCCGCTGAGCAGAAAGCCGGGAATGTCGCGTGCCTTAGGACGGCGAAAATGCGCCACGCTGGCGTAGATCGCAAGCACTGTCGACGCGACTACAAAGCGCAGCACCGCAAGCTGCCCGGGCGTATAAGCACGCAGACCGGCGCGGATACCGGCAAAAGCCGACGCCCACAGCACTAGGGCCGCTGCCAGGGCGAGAAGCGCGCGAGTTGTGAACAATGATTTCATAGCTGACAACTGGCAAAATCACCAGGTATCGCTCCCTCGTCGTGGCGGCCAGGCCTCAAAAGCCCGCATCAACTCTTGCAAACGTTTCGGTGTCACTCATGAACACTGGGGCGCGGCCGCCGGCACAACATCTCCTGCGCTACGCCGCGCGCGGATTGATCTTCGCTCTTGCTCAATTCGCTAACCACGTTGGCATGATTTCGCTCATCGCGGTTTTGGCTCAGTTTGAAGCTCGCCTGCACCTCATCAACCGATATTTCGAAGCCGACAATTCCTTTCAGTTGCGATTCGAGATAATCCGGCGGCAGCTTCTCGATCATGTATCGGTCCGGCGTTTCCACATGACCCTCGTATTGGTCGACCAGGCCTTTCATGAGCGTGTGCAACTCTCCCGCATCCTGCACTATCTTCGCCTTTCCGTACACATGGACGGCGACATAGTTCCAGGTCGGAACATTCACGTGGTCATACCATCGTGGAGAAACATAAGCATCAGGCCCGGCAAAAATCGCCAGTGATCGTTCGCCCTGCTCGAACAAGCGCCAATGCTGGTTGGCCCGCGCCATGTGACCTTGCAGAGCCCATTTGTCGGCGCTGGATTCAACCAGTCGCAACGGTAGATGAGTGGCAACGGGGCTTCCCGCGCTGCAACTGACGATTGTCGCAAAGCTGTTCTGGTCGATTACCCGCTTGATTTCCCGCCAATCGTTTTCGTCAAAAAGTTTGGGGACATACATGCTTCGCTCCTCGGCGATCAGGCCGGATGCTCACTCGAAGAGGAGGACCGCGGCGGCGAAAAAAGGGGACGGGGGAGAACGCCCGTCCCCATGCAGGGCCCTAGCTGCTTTTGGCCACTACAGAAATGGATTCCTCAAGCGCGTCCATGGCGACGTCAGCTTCGTCTTTGCTCACGACCAGCGCAGGAGCAATGCGGATGGTGCTAGGACCACAACCCAGGAAGAGAATGCCTCGCTCAAAGGCAAGTTGGACGATGCGGTCACGTTCTGCCGCGCCATATTCTTTGGTCTTCTTATCTTTAATGATTTCAACGCCAATCATTAGGCCACGGCCGCGAACATCACCCACCAGTTTGTGTTTGCTGGGCCAGTCGGCCATGCGCTTCAGCATGTGATTGCCAACGTCACTGGCGTTCTTCATCAAGCCCTCGCTCTCAATCACGTCGAGCGTAGCCATGGCTGCGGCAATGCAGACTGGATTCCCGCCGAATGTGGAGGCATGTGAACCCGGGACCCAGTCCATAATCCCCGCTTTGCTCATGGTGATGCCCAGCGGCATGCCGGAAGCAATGCCCTTGGCCATGCAGACGATATCGGGCTGTACTCCAGTGTGCTCGACGGCCCACCACTTGCCAGTGCGGCCAACGCCGCTCTGGACTTCGTCCACCACCAGCACAATCCCGTGCTGGTCGCAGATTCTACGCAGTTCCTTCATGAATACAGTCGGAGCGACCACATATCCGCCTTCGCCCTGGATCGGCTCAACGAAAATCGCCGCCACTTCCTCCGGCGCAAGCGTCGTCTTGAACAACTTGTCTTCGATGAAGCGTGCGCATCCCAGTGCGAAAGCCTCGGCATCCTGCGGTCCACCTTCGCATCCGCGATAAACGTCGGGATAACGAATGTGCGTGACCCCTGGAACCAGCGGGGCGAAACGGCGCTTCTGCTGCGGCTTGGAAGCGGTCAGCGACAGCGCGCCCATGGTGCGCCCGTGGAACGCGCCGTAGAACGCAATAATGTTCTGCCGCTTGGTGTGATAGCGGGCCAGCTTCAAGGCACACTCGATCGCCTCAGTACCCGAGTTGCCGTAATAGATTTTGTGCGGCCCCGGCATGGGGGCGATTTTCGAAAGCCGCTCCGCCAGAGTGACCATGCTTTCGTAGTAGAAGTCAGTGCCTGACATGTGGATCAGTTCGCCCGCCTGCTTCTGAATCGCGGCGACCACGTGAGGATGGCAATGTCCGGTTGACGTAACTGCGATGCCCGCGGAGAAATCGAAGAACTCGTTTCCATCGACGTCAGTAACTACAATTCCGCGGCCGTGCTTGGCCACCATCGGGTAGGAGCGGGTATAAGACGGCGAAATGTACTTGCGATCGCCCTCGAGCACATGCTTCGCATTCGGACCGGGTAGCGCGGTCTTGATCTTGGGAGCGGTAAGAGTTTGTGTTGGCATAGCATCCTCCAGGATTCATTCGTTGATAGTGCGCCGGCTGTTCTCGGCCAAAGGCGAACTTCATGCCGACCGAGAAGCGCAACAGGAGGATGGGAGACTAGTCGCTACCGAAGAGGCTGGGACGCGAACGCGATGGCAGCACCGCCAGATGGCGTCGCGGGCACACTAAAGAGTGGAGCCAGCACGCGGGCAGGTGCGAATTGGAATTCTGATGATGCATTGGAACTCATCCCAGTCTGAATTATATCTATTTGCGGCCTTCAGCGTAACCCCCAATTGGAGTTGCCCTTTGGTGATCCTTCCGACACAAATCGAATCCCGGACGCAGACCTCGGCGTCTGATATGCATTAGTCTCCGAACTCCATGACTGAAAGCCAACGCCGACAACGTTTCGCCGTTATCCTGGCCTTCGGCCTGGTTTACTTCTTCTGGGGATCAACCTACCTCGGCATCGACATTGCGGTAGAAAAGATTCCTCCCGCCCTCATGTGCGGCATACGCTTCTTGATTGCCGGGGTTTTCATGCTGGCATTTTGTGGCCTGCGCGGATGGAAGATCCGTTACAACCCCCGCCAGTTGGGACAAATGGCCGTGATCGGCATCCTGCTGCTGGTGGGCGGCAACCTTACTCTCTCTTATGCGGAAACGCATATTGCCTCCGGTCTGGCTGCGCTGATCGTGGCTGCCACGCCGCTATGGTTTCTCGTGCTGGACGCTCTGATCCTGGGCGATCACCACGTCTCCGCCCGCGGCAAGGCGGGACTGGCCTTAGGAGTGTGCGGATTAGTTGTTCTGCTATGGCCACAATTGATGGCCGGCACTCATCTGGGACGCCAGGATCTGTGGGCGTCACTTAGCCTACTCGGAGGGTCGTTCAGTTGGGCGCTAGGTTCCGTCCTGGCCAAGAAATGGAAGTCCTCTGACGTGGATCCGTTCTCCGCCACAGCCTGGGAGATGATCGCAGCCGGCCTGGCCAACCTGCTCATCGCGTTCATGGTAGGCGACCTGGCGCGCGTGGTCTGGACTACTCGCGGCATCAGCGCCGTCGTATATCTTGTGATCTGCGGGTCGTGGATCGGCTACACCGCCTACATCTGGCTGCTCGGCCACGTGCCTACGTCTAAAGTCTCCACTTACGCCTACGTCAACCCCGTAGTCGCCGTCTTCCTGGGATGGCTGGTTCTGCATGAACCGATTGACGCTTATATTCTCGGGGGCAGCGCCATCGTAGTCGCTTCGGTGGTTCTCGTCACCAGCGCCCAGGTGACCCGCAGAACTACAACCGAGGAAATGCCGATGGTAGAAACCAGCGGAGATTGAACCTGCAAGTCATTCGTCTTCTTGCCCTCTGAGACCCCGAATCCGTTTACAATGGAACTAGGTTAGGTGCTTTTCTGTGAGTGCTCCTCCGACGTCCCGGGCGGGTCTTTCCTCCCTTACGCACGCTGAACCCGTCGCCCGTGAGAACCCGATCCGGCTGAATCCACCCCGGGTGTTGGTGGTCGATGACAATCCTGACATTATGGCTCTCATGCGAGAGCTGCTGGAGACCGAGGGCTACGCTGTGGTGACAGTCGCGGACGCCTCCCAAGCAGAGGCGGAAATTCGCCGTGAGCCCCCTGATCTGATTCTTTCCGACGTCATCATGCCGGGTAAATCCGGCTATGAACTGTGCCGCGAACTGAAGGCCGACCCTGCCACCCGCCTGATCCCTTTTGTTCTGATCACGGGGCTGGCGGATCGCGAAGACAGGCTACGCGGCATCGAAGCCGGGGCCGACGATTTTCTTAACAAACCAATTTTCCCCGAGGAACTTTTCGCCCGGGTAAATTCTCTTCTGCGGCTGAAAGAATTCACCGACGAATTGGAGAATGCCGAATCGGTGCTCTGTACCTTGGGATTGAGCGTTGAGAGCCGTGATCCCTATACCGAAGGCCATTGTGAGCGTCTGGCGAAGAGCGCGGCCAACTTCGGACGGCATCTGGGCCTGGACGAAGCGTCTATCGTTGCGTTGCGGCGTGGCGGATATCTGCATGACCTGGGAAAGATCGCGGTGCCCGATGAAATCCTGAAAAAAGGCAGCAATCTTTCGCCCGAAGAATGGCTGGTTATGAAGCAGCACCCGATAACGGGAGAGAACATTTGCCGTCCGTTGAAGTCGCTTCGCCTCGTGCTTCCCATCATTCGCCATCATCATGAACATTCCGATGGCAGCGGATACCCCGATGGCCTCCGCAGCAATGAGATCCCGCTGCTTCCCCGCATTCTCCAGGTGGTTGACGTTTATGATGCCCTGCGCACTGCCCGGCCCTACAAGCCTGCGCTCAGCCACGAGCAGACTGCTCTCACCATGCACAACGAGGCCCACTCCGGGCTCTGGGACGCAGAATTGGTGAGGGACTTCTTTTCCATGCTTTCGCAACGGGCGGCCTGAGAGCAGTTTTTTTCTGTGAATTGCCGCCTCCGTTGACTACACTGCCTATGCTGAACTCTCACAACTGAGAACCATCTTTTGCCCGGTCCCACCTACAGCATCGTGCTGCCCGCGTACAACGAGAGCGAGCGCATAGTTGCCACCATCGAGAAGATCTCCGACTTTGCTTCGCAACGCGGCTGGCAGACTGAAACCATCGTGGTCAACGACGGCTCCAAAGACGACACCGCCGAAGTCGTGCTCCGCTGTGCTGCCACCCGGCCAGGAGTGCGCCTGCTTCAGAATCCTGGAAACCGTGGCAAAGGCTACAGCGTCCGCCACGGCATGTTGCAAGCTCAGGGCGAGATATTGCTGTTCAGCGATGCCGACCTTTCCTCGCCAATCGCCGAGGCAGAGAAACTGTTTGCTGCCATCGCCGCTGGCGCCGACGTTGCCATAGGCTCGCGATGGCTCAAGACCGAGTTGCAACTCCGGCGACAGCCTTTATACCGCCAGCTTTACGGGCGGATTTTCAACCTGGCCCTGCGCCTGATTCTGGGCTTGCAGTTCAAGGACACACAATGCGGATTCAAGGCTTTTACCAGAAGTGCCGCAAACACTCTTTTCCTGCTGCAAAAAATCGAGCGCTGGGGGTTCGATCCTGAACTGCTCTACCTGGCAAAATGCTTCCAGATGCGGGTCGAGGAAGTGCCGGTGGCCTGGGCGCATCGCGAAGGCACTCGCATTAACCCGCTACGCGACGGAATACGTATGTTCGGCGAGATGTTACAGGTTCGCTGGAATGGACTGCGAGGCCGGTATCGCGCCACGCCGACGCTCTCGCGCTCTCTCTAGCCGACCGGGCCGCGGCAGTTCTCATAAGAAAAGTGGGCATCCTATTCGCAAAGCGTGCATCCAACGAACCATTCTTGTGAGGACTACTTCAGGAGGGAAATCGGTGTTTCGATTCGCTACCCTGGCCATTAGCTTTTTGTTCATTGCGGCCCTGGGATTTGCCCAAATCCCGAGCGGGAACGTTTTCGTGGGATATTCCTATCTGAGCGCCGATCTGGTGCCCGGCGACCGCGCGAATCTCAACGGCTGGAATGCATCCGTGGAAGGCAGAGTGTTACCGCTGCTCGGAATCGTGGCCGATTTCAGCGGTCACTACGGATCCCAGAACTTTCCTCAACTGGCGGGCTGCTCGGGATGCGCAAGCCCTTCGAACAGTGTCCATCAAGAGAACTACCTGTTTGGCCCTCGACTCTCTTTTTCGGTGGGTAAGTTCAGACCGTTTGTACACGCGTTGATCGGCGCCAGCCACATCAGCGAAAGCGCCGGACCCTCCCCCTCCGATTCCGACACATCGTTTTCCGACGCCATCGGCGGCGGCGTCGACTATCATTTAATTCCGCTGATCAGTTGGCGGGTGCAGGCGGACGCGCTGCAAACCAGGTTTTTCGGGGCAACTCAGCAGAACGTGCGCATCTCCACCGGAATCACCTTTCATTTCTGAGAATCAGGGACTTCGCCTCCGGGCTAGCTATGCCGTAACTGGCAGCCGCGGCCCTGGCTGCGGGTCTTGGTTCGTGGCCCGCGCCAGGCATTCTTCGAGAATGAGGGGAACTTCCGACAGCGCCCGATTGGAATACATGCTTGTCCGGCGGCGAAAAGCTTCGAACGTCGAGGGTTCGAGCAGCTGCTCGACCCTGGATGCAATTTCCCCGAAACTCTTCACCACCATGCCGTAGCCCATCTCGGTGACCCACTCGGCGTTATATCGTTCTTGCGGCAGCGTCCTCGCGTTGCACTCGACGATCACGGGGAGATGGAATTGAAGCGCTTCGCTGATCGACCCAGGTCCCGGCTTTCCGATGAAAAAGTCGGCCAGCGCCATGTAGTGCTCAACGCTCGAGGTGAATCCCTCCACCCGCATCGGCTTCCGTGTCTTCAGCCCCTGAAGCTCGGCGGCAAGTTTGTGGTTGTGGCCGCACATCATAATCAACTGAAGGTCTGTCTTGCTCGCATCAAGTTTCTTGGCGATATCCACCATCACCTGCGAGCCGTGACCTCCGAACAAGACGATCCCGGTGGGACGGTCGGGGTCGAGGCCGAGCCGCTTTCGTTCCGAAGCCCGATCCACAGCTTTTTTCTCGTAGAAGCGCGGCTTCAAAACCATCCCCGAGGTTTGAAAGATGCGATCAGCGGCGTGTCCCGTGGTCAAAGCCTGCTGCAGGGCTCGCTCGGTGCCCGCGACAATAAACTCAGACTCTGGTTCGATCCAGAAGCGCGGCGGGTAGTCTGCCAAGTCGGTCAGTAGAGTGACAAATGGCGGTTTCGCGCCGTTTCCTTTCATGCTTTCGGCTAGGGCACGGTTGAAGTGCGGGATCACCGAGAGCACCAGGTCGGTCGGATGCTGGGCCCAATGAGCTCGCAATAGCTTCACCACGGGTGAATGATAGAGACGTATCGTGCTTTGCAGAAGCACCAGCAACTGCGGCGTGAACCGGGTCCAGCCTTTGCGCAGAATCAGGTTATAGGCGTCCTCGATGTGCAGACCGGTGGCGCGGCGAGCCAGGTCCAGCGGCGCAAGCAACTCCTGGACGTTGAGCAGGCTAACCTCCCACGCTGGGTGCTGCGAGGTTAGCTTGTCTTTCAAAGCATCAGCCGTACTACGATGCCCGCCACCGGCGTGGTGAAAAACAATCGTCAGCCTGCGCAAGCTGCCTTCACGTTTTAGGCCGGCTACATCGGCCTTATTAAATTCCATGTTCAAGCGAGCCGAACTCCTTCGAGTCTGCGTCAGCCACCAATATTTTCGTATTCGGCATCTTCGGGCTGTCCGGATTCATCGGCAAATTCAGCCACGCCGGAATCCGTTTCGCCCCGTTCTTTGCCGGAATCACCATCGTCAAGTCGCTGCTGGTACTCATGAATCTGGACTCCTTCGGAGCCAACTGTAATGTAGGTTTGCCGGGAGTCGATCCATCCGCCGGCGTTGTAGTAGTGAATGCCCTCGTGGTGGTGCTGCATGGCTTCATGAGTATGGCCGCAAAAGATGCGTGCCGCTCCTCGCATCTGCGCGTGTAACAGCGCGCCAGAAGCCACTTTCGACGACATACGGAGCCAGCGCGTATTCAGTCGATCGATGAATCGCGCCACTGGCTTGCCCTTAAGATCAAGCTTCTGCAACTTGAGATAGATCACGGTCCAGAAATGGTTGAGGCGGAGATTGTTCACCACGAAGCGGTCGAACTGATGTCCGTGAATGGCCAGGTGCTGCACCCCGCCATACTGCCACGCGTATTCCTGGTACACCTGCACGCCGACCAGGGCCGACATAATGTCGGTCAGCCCCTCATCGTGATTGCCTTCGACCCAGACCACTTCTATGTCGCGCTTGGGATTGGACAGCTTGCGAATCTGCCCGAGAAACTTCCACTGCTCCTTGGTCAGCCGGCGGAAGTCCAGGTTTGCGAAGATGTCGCCCAGTAGAATCAGGCGCCGAAAGCGGCTTTCCTTCAACAGTCGCGTGGCTTCCCGGGCACGGCTGCATTCCGACCCCAGGTGCAGGTCGGAGAGGATCAGCGTGTCATGGACGGACCCTTCATCCATGCACTATTTCTAGTGCAACAATGTTACGGGGTGATGAACGTCAGGTAACAATCCGGTTAATGGGGTAGCACCAAAGGTAACCATCGAACGCCCGTTATTTCAGGCGTTAGCGCAGCGAATACTAATGTTGGCTGGGCGGCACATACTCCTTTGGCAGGGCTGCTCCCTGGCCAAAGAAAAACTCCTCCATCTGCTTCACAATGGCTTCCTGGTCCTCACGGCGGGCGGGGTTCAGGCGATATTCGTTCAGCAGCATCTTGCAAAACTCGATCCACTGGTTCCAGGCCTGCTGCGATACGTTCTCGTACACCCGTTTCCCCAGTTCAGTGTCAAACGGAGGCTCGTCCAGGCCGGGTAAATCCTTTTGCAACTTAACGCAGAAAACTCGATGCTCAGGCATAGTCTCCTCAGAGAGTGGTCCAGGAAATTATCTCACACGCGGGTCGACGAATTGGCGTGGTCAGCTGGAACAAAAAAATGGAGAGGGTAGTGGTGCAGCTTGACTGCATCACTACCCAGAGTGGGCCTTTCGCGTGCACCCGGGCAGCCTTACTTCCGAGGCTGCTCCCGTTCTTGCAAGTGCTGCTGCTGCTGGGTGTGCTTTTCTTCCAACTGCTGTGTCTGTTGCTGGTGCCGCTGTTCCATCTGCTGTTTTGCAGCTGGATCCGTCCCTTGTTTCTCCACTTGCTGGTGTTCCTTTTCCTGCTGCGCGGCCAGCTTCTGGTGTTCCTTCTCCTGCTGCGCTGCCAGCTTGTCCTGCTGCAGCTGGTATTTTTGGTCTTGTTTGGGATTTCCCGAGTTTGGAGCCGGACCACGAGTATGGGGCTGCAAGTCTTTGGCATCGTTTGGAACCGATGGGCGTGGCGCATTGTCGCCGGCGCGATAAGGCGCTCCCGCTTCTTTCGCCGGCACGGCCGCGCGGTCGTTGAACGCTCCCGGCCTGGGGGTGGCCGCAATCGCCGGCCTGCCCTGGTTCACCGAAG
>Ga0209169_10000872_pt1 | contig 18618 bp, 14 predicted proteins | sample HubBroMetageWRM4_FD_188346 | JGI IMG/M metagenome (GOLD analysis project Ga0209169, IMG submission 188346) | Warmed soil microbial communities from the Hubbard Brook experimental Forest, New Hampshire - Hubbard Brook CCASE Soil Metagenome WRM 4... | ecosystem: Environmental > Terrestrial > Soil... | reverse complement strand
TTTATGCAGAAGCACTGGGACGTGATGCGCAGCGATAACGCCGGCGATTCGTGGGTGGAAGTTAGCGGTAACCTTCCCACAGATTTCGGATTTGCCATCGACGTTCATGCGCACGAGCCGGAGACGATTTACGTTGTCCCCATCAAGAGCGACTCTGAGCATTATGTGCACGAGGGCAAGCTGCGCGTCTATCGCAGTCGCAGCGGCGGAAATGAATGGGAACCGCTGACCAAAGGCCTGCCGCAAAAAGATTGCTACGTGAATGTGCTTCGCGATGCCATGGCCGTCGATTCGCTTGATGAGTGCGGAATCTATTTCGGCACCAGCGGCGGACAGGTGTACGCATCGGCCGATGCGGGAGACAGTTGGTCGCCGATTGTGCGGGATTTGCCGGCAGTGCTGAGTGTCGAGGTGCAGACGCTGGTGTGAGATGGCGCGAGAACTAAAGTTATTGCCTGCTCTTGTGCTCAGGATATACAATCGCAATGTAGATCATGGGGAGCGGGGCGCAATATGCAGGTATCCAAATGGGGTAACAGTCTCGCGGTGCGGCTACCGTCTGAAGTTGTAGAAGCTCTCAATTTAAAAGAGGGCGATCAGATCGAAATCAGGATCGCGGATGCGCGGGAATTTGAAGTGCGCCGCGATCCTGCCCGGCAACGTGCTCTCAAACGCTTACGCCGGCTGCGTCGTCCTTTGCCGGATGGGTTTGTATTCGACCGGGCAGAGGCGAATGCCCGTTAAACATTTTCTCGACACAAACGTATTGATTTACGCGGTGGCTAAGAACGATCCTCGTGCGTCCAAAGCCGAAGCCCTGTTGGCAGGCGGCAGCATTATAAGCATTCAATCATTGAACGAGTTTGTCTCGGTGGCACGTCGTAAGCTAGGCATGCCATGGAAGCAAATAAATGAATTTGTGGATCTCATTTGCGTTTTGTGTCCCAACCCAGTTCCAATCTCGCTCGATACGCATAAGGGAGCGGTGGCCATTGCGCAAAAATACGGATATAGCGTCTACGACGCGCTGATAGTCTCCGCTGCCCTGGAGTCTAGCTGCGAGACGCTTTACTCGGAAGATTTACAGGACGGACAGACGATCAATCAGCAGCTAACGATTCGGAATCCGTTTCAATGACGATTCGAGTCATGCTACCGCAGCATCTGCGAACCCTGGCGCACGTCGGCGTCGAAGTGCAACTCGACGTCGAGGCTCCGGTCACGCAGAGGTCGGTTCTCGACGCACTCGAAGCCGCCTATCCTATGCTGCGCGGGACCATCCGCGATCACACGACCGATCAACGCCGGCCGTTTTTACGCTTCTTCGCGTGCGAACAGGATCTGTCGCACGAATCGCCAGATGCCCCGCTGCCTGATGCGGTCGCATCGGGATCCGAGCCGTTGCTTATCATCGGCGCGATTGCCGGCGGCTAGGGAACCACTGGCAAGATCCAATCGAGGCGAGTACCCTATTCCTTCATTTATTCAGATGGAGGAACTTTCGGTGAAGCGATGGATGGTGTATGCCCTTCTCGCACTTTTGGCTGTCGGGTCAGTTTCTGCCCAACCAGCATCTCCCAGCCAGAACGAATCTGATCCTTACAAGCCAACTTTGGATCGTCTGGAATCGCTGACCACCTTGCCGCTCCCTGACTGGCGGTTTCACATGGACGTGGCCCACCCCGAGGAACAGTCTTTGGATGACTCTGGCTGGCAAGCAGTGACCGCCGGCGATAAATGGACGACCGGATCTCGCGTGCTGCGGCGCAGGGTCGAGATACCCGAGAAGATCAACGGCTACGCAGTGCAGGGCGCACGCGTGAAATTGGATATCAGATTCGACTTCAATTGGAACAACAAAGGCCCCGTCACGATCTCAGTGTTCTCCAACGGATCGCTTGTGTCGCGCGGAGATGATGACATGCAGCAGCCGATTCTGCTCGCCGAGAACGCGCAGCCCGGGCAGAAGTTCTTGATCGCCATTCGGATCGATGCGCCGGAAGTCGAAACGCAATTTCATCACGCTCAGTTGACCATTGAGCCTGCCTCGGGCCGGCCTGATCCTGCGGTGTTGCGAACGGAAATCCTGGCGGCGCGACCGATGATTGCCGCCTACGAGGAGGGCCGCGCGGAACGGGAGCAGCAACTCGGCGCGGCAGTCAAGGCAATCAACTTTTCGCCGCTTGAGAAAGGCGATCAGGCGGGCTTCGATGCGTCCCTCCGTCAATCGCAGAAGCAATTGGAGTCGTTGAATCCATGGTTGAAGCAGTTCACCGTTCGCGCCATCGGAAACTCGCACATCGATATGGCATGGCTGTGGCCATGGACGGAAACGGTCGAGGTCGTGCGGAATACGTTTCAGAGCGTTCTGGATTTGATGCGTGAGTATCCCGATCTCAAGTTCACCATGTCTTCGGCTCGCACATACGAATGGATGCAGGAGAAATATCCGGCTCTGTTCGACCAGATTAAGCAGCGGGTGAAGGAGGGGCGGTGGGAGGTGGTCGGCGGCATGTGGGTCGAGCCCGATCTGAATATGCCGGACGGCGAGTCGCTGGTCCGCCAGATTCTGATTGGCAAACAATACTTTCAAAACAACTTTGGCGTCGACATCAAAATCGGTTGGAATCCCGATTCATTTGGATACAACTGGCAGCTTCCGCAGATCTATAAGAAATCGGGGATCGATTATTTCGTGACCAGCAAGCTGCTGTGGGCCACGGATTACACCAAATTCCCTTACCGGCTCTTCTGGTGGGAAGCACCCGATGGTAGCCGGCTGTTGACCTATTTTCCCCACGAGTACGCCAACGAATTCGACGCCCAGCAAATCACCAAAGACTTATCGGTCTATGCGCCATCAATTTACGGACCGAACGTTACCGATTCTCCGCAGATGCTTTATTTGTACGGAATCGGCGACCATGGCGGCGGGCCGACCAGGACGATGCTCGATCAGGCAGATCGCCTTCGCGATCCGAGCACTGTTTTTCCAAAGATTGATTTCAGTACTGCCAAAGATTTCTTCACCGACCTCGAGCACGAGCTTCCAAATCTCAAAGTTCCCACTTGGAAGGACGAACTTTATTTTGAATATCACCGCGGCGTCTACACTTCGCAGGCGAGTACGAAACAGCGAATTCGGCACGACGAAGAACTCATGCTCGACGCCGAGAAATATGCGTCGCTGGCATCGCTCCTTGGCAGATCGTACCCGCAGGATCAGTTCGAGCTGGCTTGGAAAAATCTGCTCTTCGATCATTTTCACGACGTGATGCCGGGTTCAGGGATCGCGGTGAACTATCTCGACGCCAAGCGAAATTTGGAAGATGTCGCCCGCTCGGCAAAAGCGGTTACGGACGCGTCGTTCGACGAGATCCTGGCTCACGTGAACACGCAAGGCAACGGTGTGCCGTTTGTGGTTTTCAATTCTCTCTCATGGCCGCGTACCGAAGTGATTGAGGTAGAGGCACAACTTCCCGCGCACGCGAGTCAGCTTGAAGTGATCGACGAAGCGGACCAGCGGGTTGAGTCCCAACTGCTCGGAATGGAGAAGGGCACGAACCGAGCGCGTTTTCTCATCCTCGCAAATACTCCGGGGATGGGATACAGGACTTATTTCGTACGCTCTGTGGCAAAGCCAGCCGCCGATCCCAAAAGCAATGAGCAGATTGTCCAGGCTTCGGGAGACATACTTAAGAATGCGTTTATTCAACTGAAGGTCGACCCGCAAACCGGATGTATCACGAGTTTTTACGATCTACGAGATCACACGGAAGCCCTCGCTCCAGCCGAAACCGATACAGGTGGCCCGACGAAGTTTGCCTGCGGCAACCTTTTGCAAGCCTTCTATGACAAACCAGCAAAATGGGACGCATGGAATATCGATTCCGATTTCGAAAAACAACATTGGGATTTGGACAAAGCCGACGAAGTGACGCTGGTCGAGGGTGGGCCACTCCGCGCCATCATTCGCGTGAAGAAACATTTCCAGAATTCCACCTTCGTGCAAGACATCACGATGTATGCCGGCGTGCCGCGCGTCGACGTGAAAATGCAGGTGGAATGGCACGAGAAGCACATTTTGCTAAAGGCCACGTTTCCTTTAAGCGCACACAGCGACAAGGCCACCTTCGAAATTCCCTACGGCTCGATTGAGCGTCCGACTACGCGCAACACGCCGGCAGAGCAAGCCAAATTCGAAGTTCCGGCACAGCGCTGGGCAGATCTCTCAGACACCAAACACGGCTTCAGCCTGCTGAACGATAGTAAGTACGGATACGATGTCAGGGGCAATGTGCTTCGTCTCTCATTGTTGCGTTCGCCAGAGTGGCCTGATCCGCATGCTGACGAAGGTCATCACGAATTCACCTATTCTCTGTATGCTCATGCTGGAACTTGGCGGGATGCCCAAACGGTGCGCCGCGGCTACGAACTGAATTACGAATTGATCGCCGTAGCATCGCAAAATCATGATGGTACGTTGCCGACCAAGCTTTCTTTCTTGCGAGCCACGCCGGATGACATTGTAGTCACGGCGATCAAGAAGGCAGAGGACGGTCATTCTCTGGTTCTGCGTTTTTATGAATGGGCGGGACGAGAGGCGGACGTGACAATTGAGCTTCCGCCGGGGGCGGCGTCGGCAACAGAGACCAACTTGATGGAGAAGCCGACGTCACCTCTGGCTGTTCAAAACAATTCCGTCACCATCCACACAAATCCCTACGAGATTAAAACGCTGAGAGTGGCGTTCTCTTCTCAACCGTCGTCGGGTGAAACTCCGTAGTGCGTCAGGTCTGGTTCGGCACGCCCAAGCTCGGTGTCAGTATTGTTACGTCGCCAATCTTCTCTTCTCTGACCGGCCCACGGAGATGGGTGGCGTGATCCATGAGCCAGAGCTCCGGTAGGATTTCGCTGACCAGCTTGCCGTGGCAGAAGACTCGAACCACCGCACTCTCGGAAACTACGATACTGACCGCATTAGTGGCCGCGCTCATATTTGCAGCCGCGATGTGGCGGCTGCCGAGGCCTAATGGGACTTCCGCGCCTGAGACTATCGCGTCGAGGTAGCGGCACGCAGAGAGAAACACTCCCGCGCGACTGACGACAAAGGCCCCATCCAGCTGGGCTAATTCCTTGATCGTTCCACGAAGATTCGGATCGCTCACATGGCACGACAACTCGGGATGACCCTTCAGCGGATCGAGAATCAAGGTTCTGGACTTTGCCAGAACGGCCTGCTCGTCTCCCAACGTAAACACGGTGCCAATGCGACGTCCCTCTCGTCCTTCGCGAGCGATTTCAACCGCCAGCTCAATGAGAGAATCGAGAACGTCGGGATCGTATTCCGTTACCTGGCAGAGAATGCTCTCAAACATCGATCATCCTTCTTCGCAAATTGTTCTTCTCAGGAGGCGTTGACCAACTCCTTTGTTCCTTCCGATTTTTTGGAGGAGAATGAGCTCAAAAGCGTTTTTAGAATCACATACAAGACTGGGATGAAGAAGAGATTCAAAACGGTTGAGAACAACATTCCACCCACAATGGCGGTTCCGACCGAGTGCCGTCCCAGTTTGCCCGCGCCGGTTGCAAAATAAAGCGGCAGAACTCCCAGAATAAATGCGAACGAGGTCATTAGGATTGGACGCAGCCGCAATTCGGCTGATTCAATTGCCGCGTTGGTAATCGATTGGCCCTTCGCAATCAGTTGCTCGGCAAATTCGACAATCAGAATTGAGTTCTTTGCCGAAAGCCCAATCAACATGACCAACCCGATTTGCACATAAACGTCGTCCACCATTCCACGCATCGAGATAAAGAGGAGAGCGCCCAAAACCGCTGTGGGTACGGCCAGCAGGATGATGAAGGGCAGTGCAAAGCTCTCGTATTGCGCGCTGAGCGTGAGATAGACCACTAAGATGCCAAGGGCGAAAATAAGGATTGCCTTGCCGCCGGCTTCAACTTCCTCCAGAGCCAGCCCTGTCCACTGATATGCCATGCCTTGCAGCATGTTTTGCTTCGCCAGATCCTGCATGGCAGTGAGGCCCTGACTCGAACTGTATCCGGGCGCGGCGGCGCCATCAATCTCGGCCGAACGAAACAGATTGTAGTGATTGATAACCTGCGGCCCTGACGTTTCTTTCAGCGAGACGAGGTTTCCTAGCGGCACCAAACCGTTGGTGTCGGAGCGCACATAGTACTGGCGAAGATCGCGCGAAGTCATACGGAAGGGCTGATCGGCTTGCACATAAACGCGGTAGGAACGATTGTTGAAGTCAAAATCGTTCACATACTCCGAGCCCATGTAGACGCCGAGTGCCTGCGAAACCTGGCTGATGGGTACTCCGATTGCCTTCGCCTTCTCACGATCAATTTCTACCAACTGTTGAGGATCGTTCGCCGTGAAACTGGTGAACAATCCACGCAGGTCAGGCCGCTGGGTGCTCTGGGCAACGATCTTATGCGCGACTGTGTCGAGGTCCTGCAGCGTGTTGCGGCCTAGATCTTGAAGTTCGAATTGAAATCCGCCGAAGCTGCCGATGCCTTGAATCGCGGGAGGTTCAAACGCCACCACGATCGCACCGGGGATGCCGAAGAGTTTTGGAGAAACTCGCGCCACAATATCGCTGGCGGCATGCCCGTTGCCTTTGCGGTCGTCAATCGGCTTGAGCGGAGCGAAAATTAGACCGTAGTTGGACGAGCTTCCACCGGTGAGCGAAAAGCCGGGAACCGCAAAGGTGCCGAAGACATCCGGGTCAGCTCGCAGAATCTGCTCCGCCACTTTCGAAATATTGGTGGTATAGGAAAGCGAGGCTCCTTGCGGCGCTTGCACCACCACGATGAAATAATTCTGATCTTCCTGAGGCACAAATCCCGTCGGAACATGTACGTACATATATCCGGTAGCGCCTAATGCAGCCAGGAAGAGAACGACCATCACGTAGCGATAGCGCAGAACCCAGGAAATGGCTTTACCGTAACCCTTGGCGAGACCTTGGGTCGCGGCGTCGACACCATGTGCGAATTTGCTGTAGCCACGCGATACCCACCCGATATGAGTCCAATCGAAGGCCGAATATTTGGACTCTTCGCCGCGCAGCAGGAGAGCGGCGAGCGCGGGCGAAAGAGTGAGCGCGTTGAAAAGCGAAATCGCAATGGAAAATGCGATCGTCAGCGAAAATTGCCGATAGAGAATTCCGGTCGTGCCGGGAAAGAAAGAAACCGGGACAAACACGGAAATCAGGACGAGTGAAGTCGCAATAACAGCGCTCGCTACTTCGGCCATGGCGGCCGATGTGGCGGTATGTGGGTCGGTATTGTCTTCATCGATATGCCGCTGCGCATTTTCGATGACCACAATCGCGTCGTCGACCACCAACCCGGTTGCGAGAGTGATGCCAAAAAGAGTAAGCGAATTAATCGAGAAATCGAAAATCTTGATAAAAGCGAAAGTGCCGATCAGCGAGACCGGAATGGTGACTGCCGGAATAATCGTGGCCCGCCAGTCCAGCAGGAAAAGGAAAATCACAACGATCACGATGATGATGGCTTCTTCCAGCGTGGTAACCACTTCTTTGACCGAATCACCGACCACGGTTGTGGTGTCGAAAGCGACGACGTACTTGATTCCCGGCGGAAACGATTTTGATAACTCGACGAGAGCAGCTTTGGCCGCTTTGTCTACGTCCAACGCGTTGGCGTTTGAAAGCTGCTGCACGCCCATGCCAATGGCTTCGTGTCCGCTATACAGAAGGTTGGTGTCGTAGCTCTCGGCGCCGATTTCCGCTCGCCCGACATCCTTAAGTTGCACGATGCCGTTCGGGGTGTTCTTGAGAATGATGTTTTCGAATTCTTTGGGTTCCGACAGCCGCCCTACGACGCGTAGCGTCACCTGAAATTCCTGCTTCGGATCCGCCGGCGGACGCCCCAGCTGTCCGGCGGGTATTTCAACATTCTGCTCCTGAAGCGCAGACACGACGTCGGCTGCGGTGAGTTGGCGCGCGGCAAGTTTCGTCGGATCCAGCCAGATGCGCATGGCATACTTGCGCTCGCCGAAGATGACGACGTCGCCCACGCCCGCAATCCGCTTCAGCGCGTCTTTGACGTAGACGTCCAGATAGTTGGAAATGTACTGGTTCGAAAGACTGTTGTCGGGCGAGTAGAATCCGGCGGCAAACACGAAGTTCGGATTTGCCTTGGTGATGGTCACACCGGTGTTCTTGATTTCCTGCGGCAGACGACCTTGGGCCGTGGCTACGCGATTCTGCACGTCAACGGCGGCGATGTTGAGGTCGTAACCGGTGCGGAAAGTTACGTTGATGCTACTGGTGCCGTCGTTCGAACTGGTTGACGTGATGTAGTGCATACCCTCGACGCCATTGATCTGCTGCTCGAGAGGTATCGTTACGGCAGACTCGACCACTGCGGCGTTTGCGCCCACGTAGTTGCTGGTGACCGTAACCTGTGGCGGCGACAAGTTGGGATAAAGAGAAATGGGCAGGCTCGGAATGCAGACCGCCCCCGCAAGAATAATCAGCAGAGCGCACACGGTTGCGAAAATCGGCCGTCTTATAAAAAAGTCAACCAAACCTGCACGTCCTCGATTCTTCGTTGTCCGGCCATCGTGACCGAAACACCTGGCAAAATTGAGCTGGGTTAGCTGATCGGGTGTACGGGTGCGCCGTCGATCAGGAATTGAATGCCCGAAACAATCACCTGGTCCCCAGGTTTAAGGCCGCTAGTAACCGCGTAGTCGTTTCCGACTGTGTCTCCCAAAGTAACCGCCCGCTGTTTGGCAACGACGCCGCCATCGGTCTGGGTTGCGACATATACAAACGATTGGCCACCTATGCGCGTGATTGCCAGAACTGGAACCGTAGGCGCAGGGGCGGTGCTCCAAACCACGCGCGCCTTGACCAGTTGCGCATTCCGGAAGCGGTCGAGCGATGCATGAATCGGTGCCTTCACCAGGATGCCCTGGATCGAATTGTCTACCTGCTGCGAGATGAAATCTATCTTCGTACTTTCGATCAGCTCGCCTGTGCTAGTGACAATCTGCACCGGCAAACCCATGCGAATATCGCCAGCACGCTCGGTTGGAATGTAGATGTAGGCTTCCAGTTCGGCATTTTCGTCGACCGTAGTCAAAAGCGTCTGCGGAGATACGTAGTCGCCGAGATGAACCGGAATATCGCCCACTATTCCGTCAAACGGCGCAGTCAGGTTGTAGTAAGAGAGCTGGCGCTCCTGGGTAATTCGCGCGGCAGTCGAGGATTCCCAGTCTGCCTTGGAGTTGTCGAAGGCCTGCAATGCAAGTTCGTAGTCCTGCTTGCTGCTCACGCCCGACTGATATAGCTGTTGCTGCCGATCCAGTTCGCGCCGGTTGTAATCGAGCGTTGCTTTCTTCTGCGTTTCGGTACTGCGCTGCTGATCGACAGTCGCCTGCTGTTTCAAGGGATCGATTGTCATCAATACCTGCCCGGCATGCACGTGGTCTCCCGACTTCACCAGGATGCGCGTTAGTACGCCGTCAACTTGGGGCTGAATGCTCGCCGAACGGCGCGACTTCACTGTTGCGACGTACTCGTCGACCTTGGGCACCGGGGACAGATTGATCGTTTGCGTCTTGACCGGCATCGGCTGCGCAGCAGGCTGCTTCGCCTCGGTCTTGCCGCAGCCCGAGGTCAGCAAAACTAAAAAAAACAAAAGCGTTCCAAATGAAATGAGTACGGATCCTTTTGCCTGGACCATGCCCTGAAACCTCGATCAAGAAAAGATGCTGGCTGCGCATAGAACGATTCAGTAAGTGCCGTCCCTTGCGCGATTTAACCCCGTTTCGCGTGGTTCTTAAGAATGATTTGTTTCGATCCCGGACGCAAGCAGAGATGGTGTGGCACTCAGGCCAACGCGATTTCAGGCCGATTGGTTCGCTACCGCGTCAGCGCGAGGATCGCTCGAAATGCAGCTGCCTAATCCTCGTCCAGGTACTCGGCGGGCACGTCATCCTCCAGCACTTCACGCGTATGAACTTCTCTCACACCGCTATCGTCGGCTTCCTCGACTCCCGAGACTATTCCAGCTTCGAAAGCGTTCCCTTCCTCGAGCAATTCGTCAACACTTTCCGAATCCGCACCCTCGACATTGGATAAACCCTGCAAGTCTCCCGATTCCTCGCCCGAAAGCGATCTTTCCCGTGGGTACGCGACGTCAGCAATCCCGCCACTTGTGTCACGAGTTGTTCTTGCGGCGGTCGACTTTTTCTTGGGGGCCAATTTTCTAGCAGCGGACTTTTTCTTCGCCAGCTTTTTGGGAGGTGTCCGTTTCTTCGGCGCGACCTTCCTGGCTGCAAGCTTTTTACCGGGGGTCTTCTTGGACTTTACCGCGGTTTTCTTTTTCGTCTTCTTCTTGGTGGCCATGGGCGCAGTCTAGCACCGGCGAACGCTGAGCGCAAAATGATCCCGTAGAGACATAGCTAGCTATGTCTCTACAGGATATGGATTGGTTAAGCCGCCGCTTTTTGACTTTGTTTCAAGAACCCTAACAAGTCAGCATTGATCACATCCGCGTTGGTGGCGGGCATCCCGTGCGGAAAACCTGGATACACCTTCAGGGTAGCGTTCTTTACGATCTTCGCGGACAACAAACCCGCCGCCGCAATGGGCACGATCTGATCATCGTCACCATGCATGACAAACGTCGGGACATCGATTTTCTTGAGGTCCTCGGTAAAATCGGTTTCCGAGAAAGCCTTGATGCAATCGTAATGGGCCTTCATTCCTCCCATCATTCCCTGAAACCACCAGTGCTCCCGAATGCCTTCCGAAATCTTGGCGCCGGGCCGGTTGTACCCGTAAAAGGGGAGCGTGATGTCCCTGTAGAATTGCGGCCGGTTTGCCGCCAGTGAGGCTCGAAGGCCATCGAAGACCGAGATTGGCAGACCAGCAGGATTTTTCTCAGTTTTCAGCATCAGGGGTGGGACCGAGCTGATGAGCACGGCCGCGGCGACCCGTTTTGTGCCGTGCCGCCCAATATAACGAGCAACTTCTCCGCCGCCCGTGGAATGGCCCACGTGGATGGCATTTTTCAAGTCGAGCTTTTCCGTGAGGACTGCAAGGTCGTCGGCGTAGGTGTCCATTTCATTTCCGTCCCACGTCTGAGTGGAGCGGCCGTGGCCTCGCCTGTCATGCGCGATGACTCGATAGCCACGCTGCCCGAAGAAGAGCATCTGTCCATCCCAATCGTCTGCGCTGAGCGGCCATCCATGACTGAAGACAACGGGCTGTCCGGTGCCCCAGTCTTTGTAGTAGATCTCAACGCCATCTTTTGTCCTTACCGTAGGCATAAAATGTCTCCTTGTTAATTGCTGTTTAGTTGTGAGTGTTCCCTGTGCGTATCTTGGGGCATGAAACGTTTCGTGAGTTAAACGGCGCGTACCGGCTCGGCATGAAATTTGATTGTTGCGAAAATGGTGAGCACGATGAAAACTGCCATGACGAGAAGCTGCGCGATGAGAAACGGCGGCTCTTTTTGCGTGGGCGCCAACGCATTCAACGCCGGCACCTTCATAAACAACTGTACTACCAGGACGAAGACGTTGAGGTAGAGCGCGACCGACGCCCCGATCACGTAGACTCGCCGCCACGCCCCGATCAGGTGAAACAGATAACGCGCTGGAATCGCGATTGCCAGCACGACCAGCGAGATGAGTCCGACTTTATGGGACGGCAAGAGATGATCAAATGGGAAGCCGAACCCGGTGACGCTCGTCAACACAGTGAAGATCAAAAATATCGCGGTCCAGACATCAAGCCGTTTGCCGGCGAGAAATCCAAACATCACGACGAGCCCGGAGCAGATTCCCACAAGACTGATTAAAACATGCAGGAAAGTGAAGGTAGCCAGTGACATGCCGAGTACCATAGCGCACTCCTTTTAGAAGCAAGATGCTTAACCTCTTCACTCGGACACTTTCGTTTATCATGCTCCCTTGGCGTAGCCATTATGGAAGCTTGCTGTCTTCGGCGAGGGGAGCATGTTTTTGCCTGGCTCGCGTCTCCAGCACACGCTCTCCTCCAGCGCGTCATCTTCGAGGATCCGAATAATCTGCTCCCACGAACATGTGTCGCTGAACTGGCGTCGAAAGAAATCACGCCCTGAGTGGATGGGTTCTTCTATGGGAACATTGGGGGTGGGCATAGGATTTTTCTCAGTATTGCCAAGCAGTATGGCGCCTTGGACCGACGAACACATCACGAGATTGAATGCTTTTTTTCTACCTCGCTTGGCCGATAGGGACCTACCCCGATCGCGTTAAGTAACTCAATCAGTGCTCGCCGGAGCACTCGACATGGGACGAGCCGAGGACTAGGGTTCAAGGGGGCGCGATCCCTCGGGAATAATGATTTCGCGGCGTCCGAACAGACGAGCATCGACGGAAAAGGCGCCGGGGCCGAGGCAAATGACAGCAACGGCTATTGCGATAGCAAAGCCGGCCGCCGGTCTGATATCGAACAAATTCGGGGAAGGCGATTGAAACCACGAAAGCGCGAGTCCTACACCCATCAGCGCCGCGACAAGGCTCGCGAGCGGAGTCAAATAGCCAATCAGAAGTGAAGTCCCGCTTACCAACGACAACACTGCAACTGCCCGCGTTACTAATCCGAGAGAGTTCCAGTCCACCAGATCGCCAATGCCCTGAGCGACTAAAGTGACACCAATGACTGATCGCAATAGCAACAGGCCTGCGCCGGGCCAACCCGCCGGAAAAGTAGAGAACATGCGCTGCAGCTCTTGCCTCCTCTCGATTGGCCTCGAACTGCTCCGGTTGCAGCGTAGCGCGCACGATTGTGCAGCGAATCCCCATGCCTCGGAATCTTTTCGTACCACTTTGGAGGTATTACGTGAAGTTTGGATCGAAGGGACCTGTTAGAGCTGGATGATGCCGCGGCGCACTCCAATGGCGACTGCCTGCGTGCGGTCGCTGGCGCCCAGCTTTTCCATTACGTGCTTGATGTGAACTTTGACCGTCTCTTCCGAGATGAAGAGTTTTTCGGCTATGTCGCGGTTTCGATTGCCGCCGGCAACCTGCCGCAGAACTTCAATTTCGCGAATGGTGAGAGGCTCGTCGCTATAGTGTTCAGCCAGTTGATTCGCGACTTGTGGTGGGATTCTTTTCTTTCCTAAATAGACCTGGCGAATAGCCTCGACCATCTCTTTGGGGGGCATGCTCTTGAGCATGTAGGCGCGCGCGCCGGCTTCGAGAGCGCGTTGAATTTCCACATCCCCCTCAAAGGTCGTAAGGATGATAATGCGGGCTTCGGGGAACTCGGTGCGGATGGCGATCATGGTGTCGATGCCGCTCGCACCGGGCAGTCTCAGATCCATGAGCGTGACGTCGGGCTGAAGCTTGCGGAACTTCTCAATAGCCTCGTGAGCGTTCGATGCTTCGTCTACGAGCAGCATGTCGGGTTGATTGTTAATGACAGTCGCAATGCCCTCACGCAAGAGCGGATGATCGTCGACGCAGAAAACACGGATGGGGGCAGAGTCGTTCATTGTTCTCGTTCGCTTTCTCGCGGCTGTGCATTGTCTCTCGATCTTCGCGAGTGCAACCAATCAAGCCAACGCAGTCTGCGTTCCGACGGTTGCGAAGGGAAAGCTACATGACCGGGCACAGACAACTCAACTTCTGTTCCACCTGCAGGACGGCTCCAGACTTTGAATTTCGCCCCTATCGCTCTCGCACGTTCGCGCATACCCGACAGGCCCCAGTGGCCATCGCGGCCCGATCTTAGCACATGAGGATCGATCCCGCAGCCGTCGTCGCGTACTAATACACGGAATTGTTCGGTCGCATATTCCAGCTCGACTTCAACCCCGCTCGCGCCCGAATGCCGGAATGCATTGGCCAAAGCTTCGCGGCCAATGCGGTAAACCTCGTCGCGAATCACGGGATGCAATGCCCGGGTATGACCTTCAACCAACAACCGAAAATTGATGGCTGGGGGGATGCCGAGTTCCTGGGGAATTCTCGAGAATGCCTGTTCAAGATCATCCGAGGGTCCGCTTGACAAGCGCAAACCGCGAACTGCATTTCGTCCGTCGTCGATTACCTGGCCCATCAGTCCGAGCACCCGGTTCATAATTGGCTTTGCTGGGGAATTCACTGGCAAATGATCGTCGGCGACGTGAAGCTGCATGGACGCACTCAACACGCCCTGCAGCAGTGTGTCGTGCAAGTCCTGCGCGATGCGGGTTCGTTCAGACAGGCGCTCTTCGAAGCGCACATGCAACTGGCGCGTCATCTGGCGTATTCTGAAACGATAAAAGAGCAATATTCCAAGCGCGCCTGCCAGAAAAACAGACATCCGGAACCACCAGGTCTGCCACCACATCGGCTTCACTTCGAAAGGAAGTCCGGCTTCCGACCCATTCCACAAGCCGTCACTGTTGGATGCGATGACGCGGAAACGATATGTGCCTGGACTGAGGTTGGTGTAGATCGCGGTTCGCGTCGTTACGGGCTCGCTCCAGTCGTGGTCAAACCCGTCGAGCCGGTATCGATAGCGGACGCGGTCGGCGTTAGCAAGACTCAATCCCGCGTAGTTGAATGTGATTCTCTGCCGAGCCGAGGAAATCTGGAGAGGGCCTCGCGGATCGATCGGACTGCCGCCCGCCGAGACTGCTTCAACCTGCACCAGCGCTGGGGGCGAGATGGCGGTCGCTCGACTTGGATCCACCACAGAGATCCCACGGTTCATGGAAAACCAGATTCTTCCAGAAGAATCCGCGACCACAGACTGCTGCCGCTTGACACCTTCCAAACCATGCAGGCCATCGGAAATTCCATACTCGCGTATATCAGCCTCATTAACCATGCTATTGAGCAGCTTGTCGCGGTTAACTCGCAGCACGTGATTAGAAGTTGCAATCCAGAGGCCGCCACTTTTGTCTTCCGCTATTCCGAATACCTGCTCGCGGAGCGACTCTGGAGTCCCGCGAGGAATCGAGACACGATCAGCACGAAGGAAAGCGACGCCGGCAGCACTCCCGATCCAAAGCACTCCCTCGGAGTCTGCCATCAAGCAATTCAGTGCATCCGACGGCAAACCATCGCGCGCGTTCAAGACGTTCCACTTTCCATTCGAGAGTTCGTTCAATCCGTTTGATGTAGCAAACCACATTGCCCCGTCAGGGCCCTCCGCAATCGAGGTCACGGTATTCGAGGAAAGACCGTTTGCGGTCGTGTAAGTTGTGAAGCGGCCGTTCCTGAACTCACTCACCCCGCCACTCAGAGTTCCCGCCCACACGGTACCGTCACGGCTCACATCAACGGCATAAACGCTGTTTTGAGCGAGGCCTTCTGCCTGAGTGTAAGTCTTAGCCGTAAGTGAGCCGCCTTGGTAGTGCAGGTTCGTCAGCCCGCGCTGTTGTCTGCCGATCCACAAATCGTCTTTGCGTCCTGCGATCGAATAAATGACGTCGTGGGACAATCCGGCTTCCGTAACCCTTGCAGCGTGTTCTCCTTTTATCCAATACAATCCACCGTCCAACGGAGCGAACCATGTGCGCCCTTCCTGGTCGACGTAAAGCGGTCCATTGCTTTCTGACGGCAAACCGTCAGCTACCGAATATGTAACGAAAGCACTGGCGCGCAGACGCTCTATTCCCCTGGACCCGCCTGTCCATATGTTTCCTTCCCGATCTTCAAATAATGCGGTTACGGGCACACGATTCCCCGTTTTGTTTTCATCGAGCAAAGCACCACCAGGATTAAACCGCAGAAGACCTTCGGCGGTGCCTGCCCAGATATTTGAGTCTCGATCACGGATCAGAGCCAGAACGGGCACATTGCGCAGAGGCGGCGGAACGCCGACAGAACTGAGTTCGGTGCCATCCCAACGCACAACACCTTTATCGGTGCCTATCCATAGCTCACGATCGCCGATCGGGAGAATGGAATTAACTTTCTGACTGGGCAATCCCTTGGCTGCGGCAACGATCCGTCCTTGATCCAAGAAGAAGAGGCCCCGATCCAGAGTTCCCAGCCAGATTTTTCCATCGCTGGTTTCCACCGTCGAAATCACCGCCGAGTTGGGTTCGGCAAACCGGTGCGTGGCTACGCCCGTCGCCCAACTTAGACGGCTGGAGAGCATGTCGGCGGTTCCTGCAGGCGCACCCGCGCCAGACGCTGGTTCCGTCGTTGAGGCGTTGAGAAGTTGGAATTTTCCCCCGCTATAGGTGAGTGTGCCCAAAGCAAGCGAGGAGAGAAGAACACTACCGTCGGTTCGCTTGCCCAGCGAGGTGATCCCCGCTTCTGCCTCTTCGCGGCCGAGTTCAAATTTTCCATCGTGGTATCGCAGAACCTTAGTGCTCTGTAAGAGTATCCACAGATCTCCGTGAGCGTCTGCGACCAAGCCTTGCACCGGTCCAATCGAAAATGGATTCGGGGTCGCTTGCTGGTACAGTCGAAAGCTCAAACCGTCGAAACGAACCAACCCTTTGTCGGTTCCGATCCACAAGTATCCGTCGGCAGTTTGCGCGATAGCGGAGACGGAGCCGCCGGGAAGTCCGCGCTCGCTCCCCCACTGATCGCGTATGTACTGCGAAATCGTTCTGTTGGGATCGATCGCGTAGGACGCATAGACGAGACACACCACCGCGAATCCAGCCAAGAGCCACTTGAGCGGCTCAAGCTCGCCGGAGCGTCTTTCACGGCAGGTACTCGAATTTCTCAACCACAACCTCGCTCTCGTTCTGCATCGGATTCTTGTCACTGGGGACAACATAGAACAACAATTCCAGCGTCTCCTGACCGGGCGACGGCACGCCCGAAGTGAAAACATGCTCCGCAACGACCGGAGCCTCGGCGAGCGTCGAAGATCCCCGAACGGTTTTAAAGCTCGCGCGTCCTGATTCCCAATGCATGGAATGCGTAAGCGTGCCGGAGGGCGCAATAAACGGAGCCACGTTCCCGGGAACGTAAAAGGGCTGAATGCCGTACTGCGCATTATTCTTGCTGGCGTCGTCGCCCCACCGGCTGATCTCCACATCCAGCTCGCGATAGTGTTGGTCTCCTCCCCAGTCGTCGAACGTATTCATACTTAGAACCGCCGCAGGCTCCAGATGAGAAATATCCCTTATCGAGACGATGTAGGTTCCGTATCCGAGGCTTCGTGTGAGATCCATTTGTACGCAGGACCACTTGCTCTCCTTTTTCCTGATATGGAGATGCAGGGCTCCGCTCGCATCCGTCCAAACGTTGTCAGCATCGTACAAATTATTCAATCCTCCGCGATCGCTCGCAATGGTCCGAACTTTCCAATCGTATCCGCTGAAATGTAGCGGCTTCGTGGGTGCGAATTGAATATCTCCAACGCCCTTTACAATCGCCACGTTTGCGACGGCACCACCTGGGGTTGGGAGGACGTCCATGGTAGGCGGTGGACGAAAGCCAGGGTCAACCAACAAGGCGGCGTACTCAAAACCTAAGTGAGTGGAGGTGCCCCAAGTGGAATTCGCTTGAATGGGGATGAACGGCTGATCGGGCCACGGCTGCACCCACCAGGGACCGCTCCTCGCGTAAACCACAATCTGCTGGCCGGGCCGCGCCCCGGTGACGCGACCCGCGATAGTATCCGTTCGCTCGCGGCCTCCTTGCGCGGCCGGTGGGATCTTGGTGAATTCGATGGATGGGCCCGTTGTTCCCTGTCGCGAACGGCAACCACTCAGCACGATGCAAGCGAGCAGAAGAAGTCCGCACGCTGTGGTGGATAATTTCCGCCTCGAAATAACTTTCAAGCCCTTCGAAGTCATATTGATTCAAGAAGTGTTGCCGCTTCCGCGATAAGTGTGGACACGGGAGCAGATGCTTCGCTCCCGGTTCAAGGCCGGAAAGACCAATTTCCGCCTCAAATATTAACATTGAATATCAATCGCGACTAAGACTTGTAGAGTCGCCGGAAGCTTTCATGCAGCTTCAACGCCAAGGGTGAAGCCGCGTACGCATCGGTGACCACCTCGACGTAGGCGCCGTTCGGAGCACGCGCGGATTCGTCCAACGACTGGTCGAGTTCGCCACAGTTCGAAACGCGCGTAGTGAACCAGCCGTCGCAGCCCAGGGCTCGCGGCACTTCGCTGTAGCGCCACGGCGCGATGTCGTTGTAGGCAATCGCAGGATCCTTGCACAACAGCCGTTCGATCAGATAGCCGGAATTGTTCAGCACGAAGATCACGGGCCGCAAACCTAACCGACCAAACTGCCCGAGTTCTTGCACAGTAAACTGATGCGCGCCGTCACCTGTGATCAGCACCACGCGGCGATCAGGGGCGGCGACGGCAGCGCCGAATGCGGCTGGCGTTGCCCATCCGATTGAGCCCCACAAAGTTTGATTATGAAAAGACGCGCCTGCTGGCATCCGGGCGAAACCGAGCCCCATAGAAACAGTGCCAGTCTCGGCTACAAGCATGTCGTTGGGCCGGAGGAAATTGGCCCATCGCGGATACAGCGCTGCCGCCGTGATCGGATCGGACCCTTCTCCGGCCGGCTCGCCGAGCAACTGGCCCGCCGGCAGTTCCTGGTCACCAGCGAGGCGAGCACGCGCGGCGCGCACGCCGGGA
>Ga0209169_10000871_pt1 | contig 18650 bp, 11 predicted proteins | sample HubBroMetageWRM4_FD_188346 | JGI IMG/M metagenome (GOLD analysis project Ga0209169, IMG submission 188346) | Warmed soil microbial communities from the Hubbard Brook experimental Forest, New Hampshire - Hubbard Brook CCASE Soil Metagenome WRM 4... | ecosystem: Environmental > Terrestrial > Soil... | reverse complement strand
CAAGATTTATGTCGTGCTACGTCATATGTATCAGACTATGAACCGCATGAAATCCGTTACGGACTTTTAACCCAGCTGGTTGAGAGACTAGCCGCGACATGCCGATCAAAAACGGGCGCCGATTGGGAGGAGCTTTCTATGCAAGATCCCCGCTATTCGAGTTGGAAACGCGTGAGCGCGATGACATGGATGGCACGCCTGGCCGTGACGAGTTGCCTGCTTACAATGCTGCCATCCTCGGCGGCGTGGGCAAAAGAGCGGAGCGAGATGTCGGAGGCGCAGCAAATCGAGCAACTCCGCGTGATGGTGCTGCAGTTGCAGGGTCGCGTCGATGGACTCGAGCACCAGTTGAACGAGCGTCGAATCGTATACACCGCGGCGGTACCTGGCGGCGCGATCGCGACTCCCGTCCTGGCAGCAGCACCTCTCGCGCCACATGGGCCATCTGCGATCACGTCCGACGCCGATTCAGAGATCGCCGCGAATATTCCCTCACCAACAGTGGAGCCGGTGAGACCGCAGGCCGCGCCGCAACCCCCATCATCGACGCCGGCGTCGCCGCTTGCGTCAGTGCTGCCCACAACGCTTCCCGGCGGCGCAACGCTGAACTACATGCTCGACGGTTACTACGAATTCAACTTCAATCAGCCGCCCGGACGTGTGAACTACCTCCGCGCGTACGACGTGCTGAGCAATGTCTTCAGCATCAACCAAGCGGATATTGTGCTGGACTGGCAACCGAATGTCAGCGAGGGAAGGCGCTACGGTGCGCGTGTTGATCTGCAGTTCGGCCAGGCGACAGATACTCTGCAGGGCAATCCGGCAAACGAGCCGCGGCCGCAGATTTACCAGAACATCTTTCAGGCCTACGGGACGTACATAGTCCCAGTAGGCAGCGGCCTCAGCGTCGATTTCGGTAAGTGGGCGAGCTCTCTGGGCGTAGAAGGAAACTACACGAAGGACCAGATGAATTACACGCGGTCACTTTATTTCTACTTCCTGCCCTTCTATCACGAGGGAGTTCGCGCAAGTTACAAGTTCAACGACAAGATTCAGGCCAACTACTGGATCGTGAACGGCACCAATCAGTCCGAGCCCACCAATGGGTTCAAGGACGAGATGTTCGGGTTCGTCCTGACGCCCGCAAAGACTGTCACCTGGACGAGCAACTACTACTACGGCCAAGAGCACCCCGATTCCACACCAGCAAGCAACTGCACGGTTCCCGTTCAGCCCGGATTGTGCGTGTCTCCGATCATCCCGGCCCCGAATGGGAAGTTACATATCTTCGATAACTATGTGACATGGCAAGTGACACCAAAGCTCGCGCTTGTCGGGGAGGGCGACTATTTCATTGAGCGTGAATGGGCGAACGCGGCACCCGGCGAGTCCTCCGCGCCATCGCACGTCGATGGTGGCGCAGCTTACGCGCAGTATCAACTCACCCCGAAGATCTCACTCGCCACGCGCGCCGAGTACATGTCGGATAGACAGGGGACTTTCAGCGGGAAATCGCAGGCAATGAAGGAGTGGACAGGGACGTACAAGTACAACTTCGGCGACGGCTTCGACGCCTTCCTTGAATACCGCACCGACTGGAGCAACCAACCCTATTTCCAGACACATAACCCCGGCGAGCTTTCCCAACACCAGACAACCGCAACGGTCGGTCTGGTGTGGTGGTACGGCGGTCGCCAGGGCTCGTGGTGATCCTGGTTAGGATACTGGCTAAAGACTCGCTACTTAACGGATTTGATAGTCAGGGTTCCGTTGTCGAGTGAGGCGTCAACGGTAACCTTCGCGCCGGCGTGGTCTTTCAGCATGTCAGGATTGGAAACCTGATAGACCTTGCCATCGACGATAAGAACAGCGGGCGATCCGCCTTCGATGCACTTCTTCGCGCAAGCAGCGTGATCGGGGCTCGAAGCCTTGGTTGGATTCTTGGCGCACATCGCGTCGGATACGACGCCGGTGAATGACTCGGCGAGCAACGGCACAGCGGTAAAGGTGAGGGCTAGTGTTGCGAGGGCGACGGTTCGTTTCACAAATGCCTCCTACAGCTTGGATGGGCGGAATTATAGACCCGGAGTTTGGCCAGGTTGTCACGCGTAGTTGACGCCGCAAAGCAGGTTTGTGAGACTCGCCGATATGCGATATGGCGGCGCTGTGGAGTACGCGCACGAGCGAAGGATTCGCGAGTGGAATAAACCATACTACCGGTTGGCACATTGGCCCATCTGGATTTGGGTGTTCTTTCTCGTGCCGGGTCCACTGACATTTCGTCTCTTCGCCAGTGACGTCGGGTGGCCGAACCTCGCATGGCTGGCAGCAGTACTCGCAGGCACGGGCGCGGCCGGCCTCCGCGGGCAACTCCCAGGCGTCGAGCCTCGCCCCTATATTCTTCGTTTCGACGAGGACAGGCCGAATCCGCTGTATCGGCGCGTCTGCTACACCTTCGCCTGGAACGCGCTCCTGAGCTTCGCAGCGATCAACATGCTCGCTCTGGTGATCGCTGCAGGGACCGGCGCGTGGCGCATGAGACAGCTCTACCAATGGGCCTATGCACCGGCATGCGCACTGGTCGTCATGGCCGGAGTTGCCGGCCTGCTCCCGCGCGCTGGCTTCTCTACTAAGGGCGAGGGCACCGAGCGCAGATACTTCTATACAGCAGTGTGGAGCGTAACCGCCGCACAGACGCTGCTGCTGGTGCTCTGGAAAGTTCTGCCCTTGAGCCGAAAGACCGCCGCGTTGAAGCTGGCTCTATTCGCAGGCACTTTGATCCTGATGGGCATCGCCGGGCTCCGCGGAAGACTGCCGCGGACGCGTCCGATCGTCGCAGGCGAGTTGATCATCGCGGACTAAGCAGAACTCAACTACCGAATCTCGTGCGTCGAATTGCGACACGCCTACTTATGAGACATAGAGGGCAGCGGCCGGCTGAAATCTCCCCCTATTTCTAGTTTATAAGCCACGTCAGGCTCTCCCTTTGTCGTGTATCTGGTCAGTTGTCTCACCAGCGCCGACTGTGCCGATAGGAAGCGCAGAAGGAAGGCTGGCGCATGAGAACTAATAACTGGTGCGTTTTTGTGGCAACCCTGTGTCTAGTGACTGCCCCTGTCCTGAGGGCGCAGACCGCGAACTTCGTTTCACGCGCCCCCGCTGGAACAGCAGATAAAACACCATTCTCTGCGTATGGGGTCGCTTGGCATGTCGGCATCAATGGTGCGGGGTTTGATTTCGCGTCGGGACTGAGTTCGCATCTGAGCTTTCGAACTGGAGCCGACTTTTTCGCTTATTCGCGACAGTTTTCTACGTCCGGCGTTCCGGTTAATGCCAACGTTCACCTGCAGAGCGGGCACGTCGATCTCGACTGGTATCCGCGAGGCGGACGGTTTCATCTGGGGCCGCGGATGGTTTTTCTGAATAACAACAGTTTTGCTGCGCAGGCCACGGTGCCTGTAGGGACAACGTTGACACTCGATGGCCTAGATTTTGCGGGTAGTCAAGCTGATCCGTTGCAGGGCAGCGGGAAGGTTTCGTTCGCGCCTGTGGCCCCCGGAATGACGATCGGCTTCGGAAATCTTGTCTCCAAGGGGAACGGACACTGGACGCTGCCCGTCGAAGCAGGGTTTTATTACACGGGACAGCCGCGTCTCGAAGTGAACTTTACTGGACAGGCATGTTCACCGGATGATCCGACGGCTTGCCAGGACGTGAGCCAGGATCAGGACTTTCAGACATCGCTCGCGAAGTTCATTGCGCGCCAGAATCACAACCTGAGTTATGCGAGGTTCTTCCCTATCCTGTCGCTTGGTGTGGGGTACGCGTTCTAAATCCTTTACTGGTGCTGCTTCCGGTAGGCCTTCGCTTCCTTCTCCTGTGCCTTCACCTTCGCCTTCTGCTGCTTTTGCTGTTCCTTTATCTGGTGCTTCTGATACTTTTCGGCGCTCTTGCGCTGATGAGAGTAGTCATGCGGAGCGTTCGACTGGCCAGCAAGTCCGGAGGAGGACAGGCAGAGAGAAAGAGCGAACAACAAAAGGTAGACGCGAGTCTTTTTCACGGGCTCACCGGTGAAATTGATTTGCGGCAATAGTACACCATGGGCGGCGGCCGCCCTAACTCCGGGCTCGCGACCCGCTGGGGAATCGCACAATGCGAGTGACGCGAACGCTGACTCCGGCGCTGACACCATAAGGGCTCATGTTTCCGAACGGGAAATCGTGCCAGAGTTGGTATTCGACATCGAAGACCCGGATGTTGATGTAATCGTTCACCGTGAGATCGAGCCCTACTCCCGGAACCAAGGCGAGGAAGTCCCCATGGGCGTAGTTGAATGGCACTTCGATGTGCCCATCGCCGATTAGAAATTTCGCATAGGGCTGATAACGACCAGATCGAATGAGCACCCTGGGGCCAGCAAGATAGTTCTTCTCTGTAAGCTCCTCCGAAGTGTGCAGCCTAAGGTAGCGAGCTTCCGCCTCAACGCCGAAGCGCCAGTGCGGCTGAACGTCCACGAACAAGTGAGCTCCGCCGAGATTGCGTTGACCATAGGGTGAATAAAACAGCGAGCCGCCTACGCCCGCTACGATCGTTGCTCCCGGCCCCGTGGCGGTGGGCACGGCTTGTGCCGTCGCGGGTGTGGCGACGAACATGAGAAGGAGAGCCGATACGATCGACACCAGGAGATCTTGCAGGCACGACCTCATTGGGTCACCGTGAGCGTCACAACCTGGGATTGGGTTGCTCCGGTTCCCTTGCCCGAGGCAGTGACCTTAAAAGTGTAGCTACCCGGGGGCGTGCCGCTTCCCTGCAGGCCGGCACATCCTGAAAGCGTGAAGGTCAACATGACCGCGCAGATGATCGCGAGCAATGCGGTCAATCTGCGGCGCCTGCCGAAGAAGCTCACCAGCAACGCTGCCGGGAAGATACACAAGAGGGCGTTGCGACGCCTCTGTTTAACGCTTGCCTGCGCGCCGATCCCAATCGGGTCGGCTGTGTCGAGAGTGAGTTGTATAGTTGCTGTTCCATTAGCTGCAAGCTGTGTTTGCGGTGTAGAAAAGGTGCATGTCGCAGCAAACGGAAGCCCGAGGCAGCCGAATTGAATGTTGTCGCTGAACCCTTTGATGGACGCAAGCGAGAGTTGAATGACCGAATGCTGCTTACTCACGATGCTCACATTAGCCGGATCGATCGTGAGGGTGAACTGCGTTGCCGGCCCTGCCTGAACTGTGGCCGATGTAGAGCTTGATCCGGCATAGACTGCGTCACCTGCGTAACTGGCCACAATGCTCTCGCTGGTTGCGGAGGGCTCCAGAAGAATCGTCAGCGTTGCAACGCCAGTGCTGTCCACCTGGGCTGCGCCGATGGCCGCGCCTTCGCTGCTAAAGCTCACGTTTCCCGTCGGTGGGGTGCTTGCGTCCCCGTGTACTACGGCGATCAACGTGACCTGCTGCGGGTTTGTTGGGTCGGTCTGCGAGCCCGTCACGGCGGTGGTCGTCGGACGTAGGGTAACGATCTGCGTCAGTAGCAGCAAGCTGGCGGCGAAGTCGTCTCCATCGCCAGCATAGCTTGCAGTAATCGCATGTGTTCCGGCTGCAAGCGACGGCAGAATAAGCGAGGCGTGTCCGCTTCCATCCAATGCGGCGACGCCGAGTTGTGTCGTTCCCTCGGTGAACACGACGTTGCCTGTTGCGGCTGCCGCTCCAGCATTCGTGACGCTGGCGGTTAGGGTAATGGGACTGATCGTAAGCGCGGGATTGGAGGACGATGTCAATACGAGAGAAGTCGTCTGTTTGACGGTGATCACGAGAGGCGCAGACGTCGAAGGGCTGGCACGTCCATCCCCCGGGTACTGCGCGAAAACGTTGTGCGTGCCAGGAGACAGGGTGCTGAACGTCAGGCTCGCACTCTCTTGTGCATTGAGCGCTGCAGTGCCAAGCGTTGCTCCTGCGTCGAGGAACATGACCGAACCGGTTGCGGGGCCTCCATTGCTGTTCACCGTCGCCGCTAACGTGAGTGGCGAGCCGAAGGTGTCGGGGTTTGCGCTAACGATCAGACCAACCTGAGTGGTCGCAACCTGAATTGTCTCCGTCAGTGAACCGGAGGCTGCGGCGACGTCGCTGTCTCCTGCGTAGACGACGCTGATCAGGTGGGCGCCAACGGCCAACGAAGAGGTGTGCAAGACCGCCGAACTGACTCCGTCCAAATTCGCACTGCCGAGCACGGTTGCACCGTCGCGGAAGATCACACTGCCAGTCGGCACCTGGCCTCCGCTCGCAAGGATGGTCGCAGTCAAGGTCACGTCCACTCCGGCGACAGCGGGATTGAGGCTAGAGGTCAGCGTTGCCGTCGCCGGCTCTACAATCTGCTCGCTGAGTGCCGTTGAAGTTGAGCCGGCATGCTCCGCGTCGCCGCTGTATACGGCCGTAATGGTATGCACTCCAAAGCCGAGCCCTGGGGTCGTTAGAGTTGCCGTAGCATTCGTCCCGAGTGCAGCGCTGCCGACCGACGTCCCCCCATCGAAGAAGGCTACGGATCCTGTCATCCCCTGACCGTTGCTGACGACACTCGCAGTAAAGGTGACGGGCTGTCCGAAGGTTCCGGGATTGACGCTACTGCTGAGGGCGGTCGCTGTCGGCGCCTTCTGCACTGTGACTGCAATCGTGGACGACGTCGCGGAAGAGTTGTGGCTATCGCCACTGTATGCCACTGAGAGCGTATGGGCTCCGAGAGCGAGTGAGCTTGTGCTGAAACTAAAACCGCCTATCGCAGGGACGGGTTGCGAGAGGATCACACTGGCTCCATCCTGCAGCGCCAGCGTTCCGGTAGGTGTTATGCCTGGGCTTGTCAGGTTGCCCGTGAACATAATCGTCGTGCCGACATCTACGGCGTTTGCTGGTCCGCTGAGCGTCACTGTGGGCTGCGCGAGATTTACGGTTTCGATCCACGGCGCACTTGTGCCGACCTGATAGTTGGCGTCACCGCCATAGCCCACCGTCAGCGTGTGTGGACCAGTGGAGAGGGTGCTACTTGAAAAAGAGGCAATGCCTAGTGTGTTCAAAGACGCAGCCTGAATGGATGTACCGCCGTCATACAACGTAACCGTGCCGGTCGGGATCCCAGTGGAACTTGTCACCGTTGCCGTGAAGCTCACCTGCGTTCCGGCGAGCAGTGTGGTCGCCGACTGGGTCACGCTCACAGTTGTCGTGGTCTTCTGCACCTGCTGAGCGAGAGACGCCGAGCTGATGGAGTAGTTCGTCGCTCCTCCGTAGCTGGCGAGAAGCGTGTGGACGCCAACTGCAATTATGTTTACTGTCAGCGTCGCGCGGCCGGAGCCATCAAGGCTTACCGTGCCGAGTTGGGTCCCACTGTCGGTGAACGTCACCTGTCCAGTAAGCGGCCCATCCTGCGTAGCACCGGAGGCCAAGGCCACTGTCGCGGTGAGATGCAGCGGAGCTCCCGCAGAGAGCGGGTTGGCATTGCTCGCAAGAGTCGTCGTGGTGGCGATCTGCGCGACGGTTTCAATCAGAGGTGAAGAAGTGCTGACGGCGTTGTCAGTGTCGCCGCCGTAGTTCGCGACGATGGAGTGGGCACCAGGCGAAAGCGTGTTGAGCACCAGCGTCGCCACGCCGGAGCCGTTGAGACTCGCCGAACCCAGCGGCGATCCGTTGTCGGTGAAGTTGATGACCCCGGTCGGCTGCGGACCGTCTGTGCTCGTCACCGTCGCGCTAAGCGTGACGGAGTCGCCCACCGTTGGCGTCGGGTCAGTCGTATCCAGCGTTGTCGCCGTCGTGGCTTGAGCGATCGTCTCGTTGACGGTATTCGACGTGCCGGGGGCGTTGCTTGTGTCTCCTGCATATTGCGCGGTGAGACTATGTGTGCCCGGAGTTAGATGTGTGGTGGAGAAGGTCGCAACTCCGCTTCCGTTCAGCGCTACGTTGTCGGAGAGCACGCTCCCGTTGTCGTAGAGAACGATGTTCCCTGTTGGGATTCCGGTGGAGGCAGTGGCTGTGAGCGTGAGAGTGATATTGGCAAGTACAGTCGCCTGCGGGTATGGGCTGACGGTGAGCGCCAGCGTCGGCGGTTGCTTCACAGTCTGGGTTATTGAGGCAGAATTCGCCTCGTTGTTCGCATCGCCTGCGTAGTTCGCGGTGATCGTGTGCTGCCCCAACGACAACCCGGATGCCGAACAGGTTGCGGTCCCTCCGCTGAGGCTGACGCTCGCGCAAAGAGTTGATGACCCGTCAAGGAAAGCCACCGGGCCGGTCAGTGGTGAGGACCCATCGTTGGTCACCGTCGCCGTGACGGCTACCGTCTGTCCAGTGACGCTCGGATTGATGCTCGATGCGAGGGACATCCCCGTCGGATTAACGTCCAACGCGTTGCCGAAGATGTCGATCGTCTCCGGCGCGTTCGCTGCGTCGGAGTTCAATGTGACGGAGCCCTGAAGGTTCGGTGCAACACTCGTCGGCGCGAACTCCACACCCAAGTTGCAGCTCGATCCCTTCAGCGTTGCCGTCGTGAAGCTGCAGGTTGTGGTTGTCGAATCGAGCGCCGCATTGACGAGCGCGGGCGTAGCAAGGTTTAGATCGGCGTTACCGTTGCTGTCTAACCCCTCGATCTGCGGAGGCGAAGAGACCTTGGTCACCTTTGTGTCGGAAAATTGCGCAAGTGTGAAGGGTGTCGCCAGCACGCGCCGAATACGATTGTTGATCGTGTCCGCAAGATAGAAATCGCCGTTCTGTGCGAAAAAAAGCGCGTAGGGACCGTGCAGCGTTGCCTGGTTGGCCGCTCCACCATCGCCGGAGAAGCCTTCGCTGCCAACGCCGATGATCGTCTGGATCGTTGCCGTGCCGGTGTTCACATTGCCCGTACTGACGCTGACCTTACGCACCCGATCGTTGCCGGAGTCAGCTATATACAGATCGCCTGCGGGATCGAGCGTCACCCCGATGGGCAGGTTCAACACTGCCGAGCCGGCAGGGCCATTGTCACCGCCGAAGCCCTGCACGCCCGTCCCCGCGATCGTGGCGATCACTCCGCCGCTAACTCTACGAACGCGGTTGTTATAGGTGTCCGCGATGTACAGCGAGTCATCGGGTGCAATCGCTACGGTCCACGGTGAGTTCAGCTGGGATGTCGTAGCCCCGCCGTCCCCGTTATAGCCAGGACTGCCCGGTATACCGGCGATGGTGCTTATCTGTCCTGTGGTGGCGTTTACCTGTCGTATCGTTCCGTTGCCGGTATCCGCAATGTAGAGGTTGCCGGACGCATCCAGCGCGATTCCCTCCGGTAGAAAGAGCTTCGCAGAGGTCGCCGGCCCTCCGTCACCTGTATGGCCCTGGCTCTGCGGTGTGCCGGCGACGGTAGTGATATTTCCATTGACGTCGATACGTCGAACGATGTGATTGCCACTGTCGGCGAAATAGATGTCTCCGGCACCGTCGATCGCCAGGCCTCCTGGCGTACTGATGGCCGCTGAGGTGGCGACACCGCCGTCTCCGGAGCAGCCCGGGCTTCCAGTACCGGCGATTGTCTGGATCACCTGGGTCAGCGCGTCCACCCGGCGCACACGATAGTTCTCCGTGTCGGACAAAATCACGTCGCCGGCGGGATCGACGATCATCGACACAGGCTCGTGAATCGATGCCGCGGTCGCGAGTACCCCATCACCTTCGTAGAACCACTCTGTATCGCCGGCAACCGTATCGATGCGACCGGGATCGAGCACCGCAAGCGATCCTGTCGCTACACCTGCGATTAAGGCGCTGCCGAGCAATGTCCCGCTTGTACTCAGGATCGTCACCGCACCTGTACGCAAACCTGGATACTTCGGCGCGAAGATCACATCGGCGCTGCAGGTCTGCCCGACGGAAGTGACCGGTTGATCCAGAGGACAGGTGCCCCCTGTGGCGATTGAAAAATCTTCGTTCGGAATTCCCTGTGTGACAGCCTGCGGGTCAGAGGGTGTGCCCACCGCCGTCATCGTGACGGTTACGGTGATAGGAGCCGACTGCTGGCCCACCGCTGTGCTACCCGGAAAGGTAGAAACCGACTGGGCGCACAACACGCTCGACCACAAGACGATCTTGGACGCGAGCGCCGCATGCAACAGGGAACGGGTGGGTCGGACCCCGAAAGAGTGAGACACTCTTCACTTATCGGCCGATGATCTGTGAACTTAAGTCTGAAGCTATTCAGGGATCAGGCGCGACTTGAATCTGTTCTATGCGTGGCTCACTTCGAGTCAACCCATTCCAACTTATTCGAGCCAGATGAGAAGGCTGAGTCGCGGGTTTCCGCGACTCAGCCTCCAGCACTGTTCTGCCTCAGAATTCGAGACGGACAGCGACCTGTCCTACGCGGTTTCCAGCGCTTTCTGCGGTCTGCGCCGCGGTCAAGACTCCAAATGCTCCCATATTGCTGATGTTCGTCACGGGTGGGGCATAGTTAGTGTGGTTGAGTACGTTGGTGAACGTGGATTCCAGCCGCAGATGCAAACTGTCGTTGATGGCGAAGATCTTCGCTAGGCCTGCACTCACGGCAATCGTACCCGGAGCCTCCAAGGACCCTACTCGAGCATTACCAATCCGGCCCGCGTCCAACGGTGTGGGCGCGAATGCGGTGAGATCAAAGTAGTGACCTGGAGTCCGATTTTTCGGAATCGGATTGCCGACGATGTCCGGCCGCACGATAGAGCCATCACGGGCCGGATCAGTATTGGTTTGATCATCCGAAATACTGTCGGTCGGCGTGAGGTACGGGCCCGATTCCAGTAGGGTGATGGTGTTGACGTTCCAACCTCCCAGGATCCTGTCGACAATGCCGGGTGACGTTAGCCAACGGCGCCCCTGCCCAGCGGGCAGTTCATAGGTTCCAGTAAAGAGGAACCGCTGACGCCGTGTTCCAACCACATTGCCACGATTCGCGGAGATGTCGAAGCGATTCAGATCGGCGAGACCATAACGTGTTTCACCCTGGAAAGTCGCGGGTGCATCGCCTTGTGCATCGCTGAGATCCTTGGCCCATGTGTAGTTCGCCTGATATGTAAGGCCACGCGCTACACGCTGCGTCGACTCTAACTCGAGTGCGTTGTAGTTTTGGTGGCCCAGATTGTTGGTAGAGAAGATGACACCCCAATTCTGAAACGGCGCAAGGCTCGGATCGTACGGATGTGTGCTGGGATGTACCTGGTTGAGATCGATGGAAACCGGCAGCCGATACGCACTCGAACCTACGTAGCTGACACGCATCGAGGAGTTGGCGGAGAGCTCGCGCTCCACCGTCACATTCCACTGTGCCGTCTGCGCATCTCGATAGTGCGGGTCAGTGGCCTGTTCCAACTCGCCACCGCCAAATTGGAGTCCTGCTCCGGGAGGTGTGACTTGCGGAAAAGCAAACAGCGGCTGGCCATTGTTGTTGTTCTGCCATGTATTGACGGCGGCCTGGGGATTGCTCTCGTTGTTGTTCTGGAGCTGGCCCAGCGCAGTCACGGTAAAGATTCCAAAGCCTGCGCGGACTACTGTCTTCGTATCCCGGAAGGGCCGATAAGCAACGCTGACGCGTGGATCGAAGTTGTAGAGATAGGTCTGGCGCAGACCTGCAGGAAGGCCATCCATCTCATTAGTCACAACAGGAGTGCAAGTAGCCGGGTTGTAATTCGGATTTACCCCCTGCAGCCCACAGGCGTTGAAGGACGCAAGAAAATCGGGCGCCGGCTTCAAGCCATTCAAGAGAATGTTGTTGACGATGACTGCCCCTTGTCCATTGGCACCCTGACCCGCGTAATTCGGGTCGAAGTTCGCCTGGATGCCATGCACGTCTACGAACGGAGGTTGCCACTCCCAGCGAAGTCCAAAGTTCACCGTGAGCCTGTCGTTGATCTCCCACTGGTCCTGCGCATACACGCCGGCCTCAGGGCCACCTGCGTCGTTGCGCGGGCCGGTCACCGCGAAATAAGTGGTGTTCGGCAGACCCAGGAGAAGATCGCCGAATGAACTATTTGTGAATGTGCTTTGGTTGAACGTGAAGAGCCCATAGTCGTCAGAGGGCGTTTCGATCTCGGGCACAGCAAACCGCACCCAACGGACGTCGACACCAGTCCGTATCGTGTGGTGTCCGTGGCTGATGGTGAAGTTGTCCGTAATCTGCTTGCTCGTGGATACAGTGGGGCCAACGTGATCTCGGCCAAGCGACGTGAAGTTCGTGCCGTCACTGAAGACAATCGTCGGAAAGCCTTGATCGAGAGGGTGATTGGAGACGTTAACGCCCTGAGCTCCGCCAACCTGTATGTTGAGGCCCGTGAGTGCGCCTGCGCCGATGATGTCGAAATTCGGTGCAAGGATCGAGTCTGTGAACCCATAGCGGAACTCGTTCACCATGTGGGAGTTGATGACGTAGTTATGTGACACCAGAAAGCTGCGATCGTGCTCTGAGTCGATGTCGTTAGGGAGAAGCGGATTTACGACATTGACGGAGAGATTCTTGCGATTGAAGCGCGCATAAATCTGCTGCTTCGAAGTCAGCACTTGATCGACCCTTAGGTCAAAACCGTCAGTGTTCGAGGGAACAGGCACAAGCGTTTGGTAATTGACCTGCCCAGCGGGCGCATTCAGATTCGGCAACGGATAGTACTGATTGAGCAGGGCGGTTGCAAACGGGTTGATGTTCGTGATCGTGTTATTCGAATAGGGCTGTCCCGTCGCCGGGTTTATCAAGGACAGGTGACGCTGTCCGGTTGGGTCGGTGGGATCAAGCGGAAACGTCGAGGCGAGGTCATTTAGATTGCCGGTCCGATCCGCGGCCGTTGGCACCGTGTACTGTTCCGCCTGAGACGTTCTACGGCGATTCCCCTCGTAGTCGAAAAAGAAGAACGTCTTATTGTGGCCATCGTAGAGATGAGGAACCACGACCGGACCGCCGATGCTGCCACCAAATGTGTTGAAGTGCTTCGGCGCCTTTTGAGCGAAGCTGAACACTCGCGCATCCAGAGCATCGTTCTGCAGGTATTCGAAGAGGTTCCCGTGATATTGATTGGTTCCTCCACGCGTCGTGAAGGTGACGTCAGCCACCTGAGCGAACTCGGCATTGTTGTTGAAAGCCGTTACCTTCAACTCCTGAATACCTTCTGACGACGGATACGTATTCGTTTGAGCGGAACTCTCGAAGATATTCGCTGTGGACACACCATCGACGGAATAGCCAATTTGATTGGCCGTAGCGCTGCCGATTGCCATGTTCCCCTGGCTGTCCTCCTGCACGCTGGAAGTTGCCTGAAGTGCCGTCAGAGGGCTGGTCGTGGCGCCTCGAAAATTCAGAGGCAGTTGACCAATGTCCTTCGATCCCTTCGAGTCGCCAATGATGCCGTTCTCGGTATTGATCTGCGCAGCCCCGGACGTGACCTCGACGGTTTGAGCTTGAGCTGCAACCTTCAGCGTCAAGATATAACGGCTCTCCTGGCGAGCCGTCAAAGCAATGTCATTGATGACCGTATTGCTGAAACCATCGTGGCTTCCCTGCAGGCTGTATTTGCCCGCGAGAACATTCTCGAGCGCATACTCACCAGACTCGTTGGTTTTGACGACACGATCTGCATTTGTGTCGAGACTGTGAAGAGTGACCGTGGCGTCTGGAATTGCCGCTCCCGATTCATCCTCAGCTACGCCCCGAATGCTACCGAACGTCGATTGAGCGGCAGCGGTTCCGCATAAAAGAAGGCAACCCAGCAGCACGATGGCTGCCGCTACATGACGCTGCACTCGGTGCAGTCTCCGAGAAGGTTCGCTGTTGAAAGAGCGTGAGCCTGTCCCTTCTTCCATAACGTCATGCCGAACTCTGCTCATCTCCATCTGCAAAATTAGGAATGAGTGTGCGACTTCGGGTGAAACTGGACGATCGGTCCTCCCAAGGGTATTCAAGTGGTTCTCCATTCTGGCCGCGATTCAATGTGCCAGATGCGATGAGACGACACCTTTCGTTAGCAAGACATAACTAACTACCCAATCCTTATGCATTCTTAACGCACTTTATGGACTCTTAATAGGTTTCTCGCCTCTGCAGACAAACAGCGAAGCTATGCGTCGCAGAGAAGAAATATTCTTAAGTAGACATGCGCAGATCGAGCATATCGCTTCGGATTCTGAAGAGTCTGGGCGCCGCACTATTGATAGGCATAGCGACGGCCTTGGTTTTTCAACTGCACGGCAAGGCGCTCACCGCCGGCCTCGTCGATCTAATCGCGGTGATGCTGATTGCGTTTCGCTTCGGTCTCATCGAGGCCGTCATCTCTGCCCTTGCCGCGGCTGCCTGGCTCGATTTTTTTTATATGCCGCCAGTGTTCTCGCTTTACGAACATGACCCGCAGGACTGGATCTCTTCAGTCGTCTTTGTCATCGTGGCCCTCACAGCGGGTCACTTCGTGACTAGATTGCAGACCAAAGCAGCTAAGACTGAGCTAGAGCGGGTTCGGTTGCAGCGGCTCTATCTCATGAGCCGCGACATCATTCTCGTGGATGCTCGCGACGACGTTCTTCCGCAACTTTCGCAACTGATCGCGGCCACCTTTGCAACTTCCTTCGTAGGAATCTGGGATGAACGCGCTGTCGTAATGGAACGCCGCGGCGTGTCTCCAATCGAAGATACAGAGATTAAGGCAATCTGCTGTGGCAACACCTCTATCGACCACTTGGCCGCGCGGAAGTTCGGGCGGACGCTTCGAGTCGGAGCCCGCGCCATCGGCTCGCTCTGTCTTGTCGGCTCGGAAACGAACGATCTGCTGGATCCAGATTCGGCCGACGCAATTGCTTCACTCGCTTCTATTGCGTTGGAGCGCTCTCATTCACTCATCGCTGAGAGCAATGCGGAGGCCGCTAAACGCAGCGAGCAACTGAGGTCGACGGTGCTCGATGGCCTCGCACATGCATTCAAGACTCCGCTGGCGACCATACAGAGTGCAAGCTCCGGACTCCTGGAAATCCATCGTCTTGACGCACCCGAGGCCGAGCTCGTATCAATCATCGATGATCAAGCATTTCAACTTTCGCGATTGACGAACCAGGTGCTTCGAACTGCGAAGCTCGACAGCAGTGAGCTTACTCTTCGCAGAGAACGACTGGCTCCTGAACATATATTTCAAACGCTCGCGAATGAGCACGGAGCTGGTTCAGCAGATCACCCTCTACGCTTCCTCGATGACGCAGACGGTGCACTCGCCTGGGGCGACCTGCGGCTCATCAAGATGTCAATGGAGCAACTGCTCGACAATGCGATTAAGTATTCGCGTACGGGTACCCCTATTGTCGTAAAAGCGACCACGACTGACTCCGAAGTTCTACTGAGTGTTTCGAACGAAGGCTCATTCATTCCGCCTGAGCAACAGTTTCGAGTCTTTGAAAAGTTCTATCGCGCCCCGGGATCGGAGTATCGCGCGGCGGGTACAGGTATTGGTCTCGCTATCGTCAAGCGGATCGCGGACGCCCACAAAGGGCGCGCTTGGGTTGAAAGCAGAAGCGGGGGCGAAACCACGTTCTACTTTGCGCTTCCTAAAATGGGGATGGAAATTCGATGAACGACTTTCTCGGAAAGATACTTATCGTCGAGGACGATACTGCACTGCGTAAAAGTGTTAAGACACCTTTGTCTCTCCTCGGCTTTTTTGTCGACGAAGCTGGGAGCGGCGAAGAAGCTCTCATGACGGTTCGCTCAACTTCCTTTGAGGCGATTCTTCTAGATATCAATATGCCCGGTATCGGCGGGATCGAGACCTGCAAACGACTGCGCCGCGCCTTTACCCGTCTTCCCATCATCATGTTGACCGTGAGAGAAGAAGAGGATGACAAGGTTAACGCTCTGGAAGCGGGTGCCGATGACTACATCACGAAGCCTTTCCAGATCCGCGAACTTACAGCTCGTGTAAAAGCTGCCGTTCGGCGATACCGTGCGCCCGAGCGACCCGAACAACTGGAGATCGTCAATGGGGAGATTCGACTCGATCCAGTTCGGCGCCGGGTCGAGAAGAATGGCGAAGAGGTTCACCTGACACCGCGGGAATTTGAGGCATTGCACGCGCTCATGTGCCGCGCGGGCCGTCCAATTACGCACGCCAAGCTGCTTTCACAGCTGCGTGGAGACGGCGCAGGTGTCGAGCGCGGGTATCTGCGAGTCCTGATTGGTCAACTTCGAAAGAAGCTGGAAGCTGATCCCTCTCAACCCGAGTACATTCTCACGGACAGCTATATCGGCTATCGATTCAGAGATGCGTGATGCGGCCCCTAGCATTCTGATCGCCGTTCTTTGATCCCGGGCTGAGCGAAAGAGGCCACATTGGAACTGCCGCGAAATTGGCGTCCGGCGAAAAAGAGTGCAAACTCGTCTCATGGATTCGATCACCCTGAAGGTGAACGACCAGACGCGCACCCTGAAGGTCGACCCGGCGACACCGCTGCTCTATGTTTTGAATGACGATCTCGGTTTGCGCGGGCCACATTTCGGGTGCGGCATGGCTCAGTGCGGAGCATGCACCGTGATCCTGGGTGACCATGTTGTTCGCTCCTGCGTGAAACCGGTGGGCGCGCTCGGATCAGAGGAAATCACCACCTTGGAAGGGCTTGGGACGCCGGAGAAGCCGCATCCGCTACAACAGGCGTTCATCGAGGAAGGCGCGGCTCAGTGTGGGTTCTGCCTTAGTGGGGTGATCCTGACCGCGAAGGTTGTGTTGGATGCGAATCCGAGCGCAACAGACCAGGAGATACGTAATGCACTGGGAGGCGTAATGTGCCGTTGCTTCACGCACACCAGGATGTTGCGGGCCATCAGGAAATATGCTGATGCGAGGCGGCCATGAATTCTTCGCGCCGCGATTTCCTGAAGGGCGCGGGAGCCTTGGTCGTAACCTTCCGGGCTGCCTCGGTTGTCGGCGCGCAGGCTGGCGAGGGACAGTTCGGAACACATGCTTCGCACATCAATGCAGACGAGCTGGACTCATGGCTTGCGGTCCATGCTGACGGCAGCGTGACGGCTTTCACGGGCAAGTGTGACTTTGGCCAGGGAATCTACACAGCGCAGACGCAGCTTGTCGCGGAGGAGCTATGCGTTCCGCTGGAGCGCGTGAAGCTGGTGCAGTGCGACACGGCAGCGACGCCGGATCAGGGCAGCACATCGGGCAGTCAGTCGACGCCGACCAACTTCAACCATCAAAATTTGGCGCTCGCTGCCGCCACCGCGAGAGAAGCTTTGCTGAAGCTTGCCGCAGAGCGCCTTGGTGAGCCGGTGGACGATTTAAAAGTCTCGAACGGCGTCGTGACCGGAGCGTCGGGACGGCAGGTCAAGTACGCGGATCTCATCAGCGGCCGGCACTTCAACCTGACACTCGATCGCGCAGCGAAACGGCGGCCGCAAGCGGAGTGGACCGTGCTGGGCAAACCGGTTCCGTCTCTCGACCGGACAGCGCTGATGACCGGACAGTTTGAGTTCGTGCACAACGTGCGCGTGCCTGGCATGTTGCATGGTCGCGTGGTAAGACCGCCTTCCATCGGCGCCTCCCTGCTCAGTGTGGACCAGAACTCCGTGAAGGACGTGCCCGGGTTGATGAAGGTGGTAGTTCGGAAGGACTTCGTAGGGGTTGTCGCTGAAACGCAGTACAGCGCGGTACAGGCAGCACGCCGCCTGAAGGTCCAGTGGAAACCCGGACCGAAGCTACCGGCTCAGGCCAGCTTCTTCGATTCTCTGAGGAATCAGCCATCGCGTGATGTGTTCGAGTTGGATTCCAAAGACATCGCCGCGAGCCTCGCTGCGGCGAAACAAGTTGTGCGTGCGCGGTACACGTATCCGTTCCAGGCGCACGGCTCTCTCGGTGCGTCGTGTGCTGTCGCCGATGTGAAGGCGGACTCCGCAACAGTATGGTCGGCCACGCAGTCTGTGTACCCGACGAGAAACTGTGTTGCGATGTTGCTGGGCATGCCACCGGACAGCGTGCGCGTCATCTACACGCGAGGCTCAGGTTGCTATGGGCTAAATGGAGCCGATGCCGTGAGCTTTGAGGTTGCGGTAATGTCGCAGGCCGTGGGGCGGCCTGTGCGACTGCAGTTTTCGCGGCAGGACGAGATGGCCTGGGAGAACTACGGCAACGCTTGCGTCGTCGAGCACCGAGGCGCACTGGATGATTCTGGACGAATCATCGCCTGGGATCGCGAGAGCTGGATCCCGAACATGGGCAGCCGGCCAGGTTATGACCGGCCAGGCAACGTGATATCGGGCCTGCTGCTGGGCTACGAGCCGCAACCGCTGAGGCCGGGCAAAGCCACGGAACCCGCAGGTGAGCTTCGCAACGGAAGTAATACTGTGCCGGAGTACATGGCGGGCTGCATTCAGGACAGATGCCAGGGGAATGGCGTGATCAGCGCCGCGCGTGTTCTTACACACACGGTGCGGTCACCCTTTTTCACCGGCCCGCTTCGGTCGCCACTGCGTATCCAGAACACCTTCGCGAACGAATGCTTTGTCGATGAACTCAGCTTAGAGGCAGGAGCAGACCCCGTGGAGTTTCGCTTGAAACATCTGGAGCATCCGCGCCTCGTCGCTGTGCTGAAGGCCGCAGCGAACGCCGCAAAGTGGGGTCGGAGGATTGCGGCGCGCACGCGACCGCTGGCAAGCGG
>Ga0209169_10000870_pt1 | contig 18655 bp, 15 predicted proteins | sample HubBroMetageWRM4_FD_188346 | JGI IMG/M metagenome (GOLD analysis project Ga0209169, IMG submission 188346) | Warmed soil microbial communities from the Hubbard Brook experimental Forest, New Hampshire - Hubbard Brook CCASE Soil Metagenome WRM 4... | ecosystem: Environmental > Terrestrial > Soil... | reverse complement strand
CTGACCTGTTCCGTTCCTGACCTGTTCCGTTCCTGACCTGTTCCGTTCCTGACCTGTTCCGTTCCTGACCTGTTCCGTTCCTGACCTGTTCCGTTCCTGGCCAGCCCGATTCCTTTCGCTCTGGCCTCGCCGACTTGAGCTTGCCGGAAGCCTCAGCCAGTAATCCTTTCCTCTGCCGATGCCCAGGCAGCTGCGTGGCCCGACGGGGCGTAGCGGCGGTAAGGCTGCGTGGAGCGCAGCAGTGCGCGCATGCCCGGCAGGTCACCGGGGGCCGCTCCCAGCGCGCGCGCCTGGACGAGTACGTTGCCCAGGGCGGTGGCCTCGGTCGGGCCTGCGATCACCGGGAGTTCGCAGGCGTCCGCGGTGAGCTGGCAGAGCAGCGCGTTACGGCTCCCGCCGCCGACTATGTGCACCACGTCCGCGTGCCGGCCGCTCAGCGCCTGGGCCGCGCGGATCGTGCGCCGGTAGGCCAGCGCCAGGCTGTCCAGGATGCAGCGCACGGTCTCAGCCGGGCCGGGCGGCGTGTCCTCGCCGCGTTCGTCCAGCCAGGAGGCGATCCTGGCGGGCATGTCGCCGGGCGGCAGGAACACCGGGTCGTCCGGGTCGAACACGAAACGCAGCGGCGGCAGCCGCGCCGCCTCGGCGAGTAGCGCGTCGAGCGAGGCTCCCGGCCAGCAGCGAAGGCTCTCCTGCAGCAGCCAGAGCCCCATCACGTTGCGCAGGTACCTGACCGTGCCGTCGATGCCGGTCTCGTTGGTGAAGCCGGCCGCGCGGCTCGCCTCGGTGAGAACGGGCGCGTCAAGCTCCATCCCGGCCAGCGACCAGGTACCGGAGGAGATGTAGGCGAAGTCCTGGTTCGCGGCGGGCACGGCCGCCACCGCGGACGCCGTGTCATGGGACCCGACCGCGATCAGCGGGACGGATGACCACTGCTCGTTCGGGATAATCAAAGGTCCGATCACCTCGCCTGGCCGGCGCAACGGCGGGAAGATGTGCGGCGGGAGCCCGGCCTTCTCGATCAGCCCGGTCGCCCAGGCCTGAGCCCGGACGTCGAACAGCGAGGTGGTCGAGGCGTTGGTGACCTCCGCGCCCGCTACCCCGGTCAGCCAGTAGGCAAGCAGGTCCGGGATCAGCAGCATGGTCGCCGCGTGCCCGAGCTCCGGCGTCGCGGCGAGCTGGTAGATCGTGTTGAACGGCAGCTGGGCGATGCCGGTGACCGCGTACAGCTCGTCGGCCGGCACGACGGCCTGCATCCTGGCCGCCACCCCGTCAGTGCGCACGTCACGGTAGTGCACCGGGTTGCCGAGCAGCGCGCCCGCGGGGCCGAGCAGCCCGTAGTCCACCCCCCACGAGTCGATGCCCACGCTGGCCACGCCGAACTCGCGCGCCGCCGCGTCCAGGCCGTGCCGCACCTCGGCGTAGAGCCGCAGGATGTCCCAGTACAGCGTGCCGCCCGCCGAGACCGGCTGGTTGGCGAACCTGTGCACCTCGTGCAGCAGGACGCCGTCCCCGGTGACCCGCCCCGCCATCACCCGGCCGCCGGATGCGCCAAGGTCCACCGCCGCCACCGTCACCGGGCCCGCCTTCGCCCCGCCCATCCCGGAACCTGCTACCGGGCCCGCCGTCGCCCCGCTCTCTCCAGCCGCCTTCGCCTGATCTGGTCTGATCTGATCTGATTCAGTCATCGCAGGAAGGCGGCCGCGACCCCCGCGTCGACAGGGATGAGCAGGCCGGTGGTGAGCGATAGGTCCCCTGCGCACAGCGCGAACACCGCAGCGGCCACGTGCTCGGGCAGGACCTCGCGCTTGAGCAGCGTCCGCCGCGCGTAGTACTCGCCGAGCTCGTCTTCGGGCACGCCGTAGACCGCCGCCCGCTGCGCTCCCCAGCCGGAGGCGAAGATCCCCGAGCCGCGCACCACCCCGTCCGGGTTGATGCCGTTCACCCGGACGCCGATGTCACCGAGCTCGGCGGCGAGCAGCCGCACCTGGTGCGCCTGGTCGGCCTTGGCGGCGCCGTACGCGACGTTGTTCGGCCCGGCGAAGACCGCGTTCTTGCTGCAGATGTAGATGATGTCGCCGCCGAGGCGCTGGTCCGTCATGATCTTGGCGGCCCGCCTGGAGACCAGGAACGAGCCGCGGGCCATCACGTCGTGCTGGATGTCCCAGTCCGCCAGGGTCGTCTCGAGCAGCGGCTTGGAGATGGACAGGCCCGCGTTGTTCACCACCAGGTCCACGCCGCAGAACGCGAGTGCGGCCACGTCGAACGCCTTCGCCACCGAAGCCTCGTCGGTCACGTCGGCGGTCGCGTCGACCGCGACGTCAGGTGAGCCGATGCCCTTGGCCGCGGCGGCCGCCGACTCGCCGTCGCGATCAGTGACGACCACGCACGCGCCCTCGGCGGCCAGCCGCTGCGCGGTCGCCCGGCCGATCCCCGACCCGGCGCCTGTTACCAGCGCGACCCGGCCGGCTAGCGGCTTCGGCTTCGGCCTGCGGCGCAGCTTGTCCTCTTCGAGCTGCCAGTACTCGATGCGGAACTTCTCGCGTTCCGGGATGGGCTGGTAGACCGACACGGCCTCGGCGCCGCGCATCACGTTGATCGCGTTGAGGTAGAACTCGCCAGCCACCCGGGCGGTCTGCGCGTCCGCTCCGAAGCTGAACATGCCGACGCCGGGCACGAGCACGATGGTCGGGTCCGCGCCGCGCATCGGCGGCGTCGAGGAGTCCGCGTACCGCTCGTAGTAGGCGCGGTAGTCCTCCCGGTAGGCCTCGTTGAGCTCGGCCAGGCGGCGCGCGGCCGTTTCGACTCCTGCGCCGGGCGGCAGGTCAAGAAGCAGTGGCCGCACCTTGGTGCGCAGGAAGTGATCCGGGCATGACGTGCCGCGCGCCGCCAGTTCTCCATGTTTGGCGCGGGACAGGAAGTCGAGCACGGCGGGGGAGTCGGTGAAGTGCCCTACCTGCCGGTGGTCGGTGGAGGCGAGTCCCCTGATGATCGGCGCCAGTTCGGCCGCCGCCTCTCGCCGCAGCGGGTCCGCGAGCGGTTCCGCCACCACAGGACCGAACGGCTCGGGCTTGCCGTGCTCGTCGAGGTACCGCTGCGCGGTGGCGATGATGCCCAGCGACCGCGCCTCGCAGTCCTCGCTCGTGTCCCCCCAGGCGGTGATGCCGTGCCCGCCCAGGATGACCCCGATCGCGCCCGGGTTGTCCCGCTTGACCTGCGCGATGTCGAGGCCCAGCTGGAAACCGGGCCGGCGCCACGGTACCCAGGCCACCAGGTCGCCGAAGCAGGCTCTGGTCAGCGCCTCGCCGTCGGCGGCCGCGGCGAACGCGATGCCGGCGTCCGGGTGCAGGTGGTCGACGTGCGCCGCGTCCACCAGGCCGTGCATGGCCGTGTCGATGGACGGCGTCGCGCCGCCCTTGCCCCACAGGCAGTAATCGAACGCCGCCACCATCTCGTCTTCGCGCTCCACGCCCGGGTAGACGTCGACCAGGGCGCGCAGCCGGTCCAGGCGGAGCACGGCCAGGCCCGCGGCGGTCAGCGTGCCCAGATCGCCGCCGGAGCCCTTGACCCACATGAGCTCGGCCGGGGCGTTCGTGACCGGGTCGACGAGGGTGCCCTTGGCCGAGGCGTTGCCGCCCGCGTAGTTCGTGTTCCGCGGGTCGGAGCCCAGCCGGTTGCTCCGCGCTACCAGGCCCGCGACGACCGGGTTCGCCGCCGCGTCCGTGCTTCGGGCCGCTTCGGTTCCTGGCGCCCGCCCAGGCCCGCCGCTTGTGTTGTTTCCGCTGCTCATTCCTCAGGGCCCCCAGCTGGCGGGTGTCCCGCCGACGCGCTCGGCAATGATCTTTTCCTGGTAACCGGACCCACGGTATGCCGCAATCGGGTCAGGATCCAGGCCCATTTCCTCGCGCAGGGCGGCGAGCAGGGGACGGACGTCGGTGTTGTAGGCGTCCATCAGTGCGGCATTGGCGGCCAGGACGTCGCCGGACTGCTGGGCTGCGGCTAGGGCGCCGGTGTCCACGAGGAGGGCCTTGGCCGTAGCTTCCTGGACGTTCATGACCGAGCGGATCTGGGCGGGGATCTTCGGCTCGATGTTGTGGCACTGGTCGAGCATGAACGCGACGCCCTTGGCGGGCCCGAGTGCGCCGGCCTTGACCACCTCGTGCATGATGCGGAAGAGCTGGAACGGGTCGGCGGCGCCGACCATCAGGTCGTCGTCGGCGTAGAAGCGGCTGTTGAAGTCGAATCCGCCCAGCTGGCCGGCCCGCAGCAGCAGCGCGACGATGAACTCGATGTTCGTGCCTGGCGCGTGGTGGCCGGTGTCCACCACGACCTGTGCCCGCGGGCCTAGGGCCTGGCAGTGCAGCAGGCTGGTGCCCCAGTCGGGGACGTCGGTGGTGTAGAAAGAGGGCTCGAACAGCTTGTACTCAAGCAGCATCCGCTGGTCCGCCGCCAGCCTCGCGTAGACCGCCTGCAGCGCCTCTGCCAGCCGGTCCTGCCTGGCCGCGATGTCGTCCTGGCCCGGGTAGTTGGTGCCGTCGGCGAACCACAGCTTGAGGTCGCGCGACCCGGTCGCGTCCATGACGTCGACGCATTCGAGCAGGTGGCCGAGCGCCTTCTCGCGCACCCTCGGGTCGGGGTTGCAGACGCTGCCCAGCTTGTAGTCGTCGTCCTGGAAGACGTTGGCGTTGACGGTGCCGATCCTGATCCCGTAGCCGCGGGCGTATGCGGCAAGCTCGGCGTAGTCGTCCACCTTGTCCCACGGGATGTGCACGGCCATGCTCGGCGCCACGCCGGTGAACCGGTGTACCTGCGCCGCGTCGTCGGCCTTCTCCCACGGCGTCCGGGGCACCCCCGGCTGGCCGAATACCTTGAACCGCGTTCCGGTATTCCCGAACGCCCAGGAGGGCAGCTCGATCTCATGCTGTCTCAGCGCTGCCTTAACGGCGGTCAGGTCACGCATTTCCGGTTTCATCTCCACTTCAGTTCAACGTCCCCCGCCCTCGTGGTGCCGCACCCGAGATCGTGGATCTTTACTTCCCTCATAGGGGAAGTAAAGATCCACGATGATTCGAGCGTGTGTCAGAAGTTGAAGTTGTTGATGTTGGCCGCGTCGAAGACGTAGGGCGGGCCGAGCAGGACGGTGTTGTCCGCGCCGACGGTGAACGAGCCGAGCTTGCCGGCCGTGAACGACTGGCCGGCCGCTCCGGTGATCTTGCCCGAGGCCAGTTCGACCGCGGCGTACGCGGCCAGGTAGCCGAGGTCGGCCGGGTTCCACAGCTCGAACGACACCACCGTGCCGTCGGAGACGTACTTCTTCATCTCATCGGGAGTGCCGAGCCCGGTCAGCGCGATCTTGCCCCGGTACTTGGCGGTGTCGAGGACCGCCGCCGCGGCCGCGATCCCGACGGTGGTGGGGGAGATGATGCCCTTCAGGTTCGGGTACTGCTCGAGCAGGCCCTGGGTCACCTGGGTCGCGGTGGCCGTGTCGTCGTTGCCGTAGACCGTGGAGACCAGCGTCATCTTCGGGTACTTCTTGAGCTCCTGCTTCATGTACATGATCCAGGTGTTCTGGTTCGTGTCGGAGGCCGATGCGGAGACGACCGCGATCTGCCCGGTGTCGTGGATCTGCTTGGCGAGCAGGTCCACCTCGCTGGCCCCGATCCCCTGGGCCGAAGCCTGGTTGATGAACAGGCTCCGGCAGGTCGGCGCGTCCGAGTCGTAGGTGACGACCGCGATCCCGCGCTTGATCGCGGAGTTGAGCGTCGGGCAGAGCGCCGTCGGGTCCGTCGCCGAGATGATGAGTGCGTTGGCGCCCTTGCTGATCGCGGCCTGGATGGCCGGGATCTGGGACGCGGGCGTGTCCGCGGTGCCGCTGGTCTCCGTGCCGGTCTCGCCGAGCGCGTCAAGCGCGGCGATCGCGCCGCCGGACTTCGCGCTGTCCGCGGTGGTGAAATACGAGTTCCCGAGGTTCTTCGGGATGACGAAGACCTTCAGCCCCGTCTTCAGCCCGCCGGATGCGGAGGCCGAGGAGGATGCCGTCGCGGAGGAGGATGCCGTCGCGGAGGAGGATGCGGGGGGCGCGGACGTGGAAGAACCCGATGACGAGCACGCGGTGAGCAGGATCGACACCGTAACGAGTGGCAGGGCCAGCCACGCCGTCTGTCTCAGTTTCATATCCTTGAATCCTTTCAATTGGAGGGCGAAAAAATAGCGTGCGAATCGGCGCGGGGCGGTGTCATGGCTGGCTCCCCGCCGCGGCCCCGTCTACGGCGGCGCCTTCGGCTCTCCGGCGGCGCGCGGGCGACCATTCGCGTAGCCGGCGGGCGTAGGACGCGGCGTTCCTGCCGAAGACGGACAGCAGCAGCAGCCCGCCCGCGACGACGCCCGACGCTTCCTGGTTGAAGTTCGTGAGCAGGAGCGCGTTCTGGATCCCGGCGAACGCGAGAACACCGAGCACCACCCCGGGGACGGATCCCTGGCCGCCGAAGATGGACACCCCGCCGACCAGCACGATCGCCACCACGTCCAGTTCCAGCCCCACCCCGTTGTTCTGCACCGCGGTGGACAGCCGGAAGGTGTACAGGACGCCGGCGAACGAGCAGACCAGGCCGGAGACGATGAACAGTACGGTCTTGACGCGCTTGACCCGGATCCCGGCGAACAGCGCGGCCTCGGGGCTGGCGCCCATGGCGAAGATGGACCGGCCGACCGGGGTGGCGTGCAGGACCACGCCGAAGATCAGCGCGAGCACCGCGAAGATGGCCGTGGAATACGTGATGGCGCCGCCGGTGTAGGGAACCGCGTTGACGCCGAGGTTGGTGTAGGCGGCGGGGAAGTTCGAGACGGTGTTCGGGCCGAGCAGGATCTCCGCGATGCCCGCGTAGAGGGTGAGCGTGCCGATCGTGACCGCGAGGGAGGGCAGCCCGACCCGGGTTACGAGCAGGCCGTTGAGTGCCCCGGCGGCGATGCCGACGATCGCGATGACGACGAAGATGGCGATCATCGACCAGTGCCTGCTCCACAGGAAGCCGAGCAGGCAACTCGACATGCCCAGGGTCGAGGAGACCGACAGGTCGATCTCCCCGCTGATGATGATCAGCGTCATCGGCAGCGCCATGATCGCGATCTCGCCGTTGGAAAGGCCGAGGTTGAACAGGTTGTTGCTGGTCAGGAAGCTCGGCGAGGCGGTGGTGCCGGCGATGCCGATGACGATCACGACCAGCGCGAGGCCGGTCTCCCAGCGGAACGCCCACGGCGCCCGGGCGCGGATGCTTGCCAGGCCTGGCCGCCCCTGGTGCGGCGGCAGCGGGGCAACGCCGACGTCAGGTGCCACGGCGGGTACTCCTTAGCCGCAGGGCCGCGGTGAGCTTGACCGAGATGATCCGGTCGATGGTGATGGCGAGGATGAGCAGGAAGCCGAAGATCGCCTGGTCCCAGAAGTCCGAGACGCCGAGCACGTACAGCGCCGAGTTGATGGTGGCCAGCAGCAGCGCGCCGAGCGCGGCGCCCACCACGCTGCCGCTCCCGCCGAAGATCGCCACCCCGCCGACGACCACGGCGGTGATCACCGTCAGCTCGTAGCCGGTTCCCGCGGTCGAGTCGACCGTGCCGTACTGCGCGGCCCACAGCACGCCCGCGACGCCCGCGATCGCCCCGCTCACCGCGAACGCGAACAGGACGCGCTTGCCGATCGGGAGCCCGGTAAGGCGTGCCGCCTCCGGGTTGGAGCCGATCGCGTACAGTTCCCTGCCGGACCGGAACGAGCGCAGGTAGTACGCCCCGGCCGCGACCACGACCGCGACGGCGATGGCGAGATCGGGGATCCCGAGCAGGGTCGACTTGGGTATGCCCGTGAAGCTCGCGGGCAGCGTGTTCGCGGTGACCATGCCGCCGCCGACGATCAGGATGTCGACGCCCCGGATGATGTACAGGGTGGCCAGCGTCACGACCAGGCTGGGCACCCGCCCGGCCGCCACGAGCAGGCCGTTCACGATCCCCCAGCCGAGCCCGATGCCCAGGCCGGCGGCGAACACCAGGGGAATCGGGATGCCGTGGTGCCCGCCGAACAGGTCGGCGGACAGGTAGGCCGACATGCCGAGCACGGACCCGACGGACAGGTCGACGTTCCTGCTGATCACCACCATCGTCTCGCCCAGCGCGAGCAGTGCGTAGATGGTCGTGTTCACGAGGATGAACTGGATGTTCGTGTCGCTGATGAACCGGTGCTGTACGCCCGCGGTGACGGCGACGAACAGCGCGAGCACGACGATGATGCCGGATTCCCTGATCCGGAAGACGCGCTCGGTGAGCCGGCGCGAGCTGGCCTCCGCGGGTGTCTCCGGCGGCTCGCGCCGCAGCAGCGTGGCCGTCACGGCTGGCTCCCGCCATCCAGCTGCCCGGTCGCCGCCGACATGATGCCTTCCTCCGTAGCCTCCGCCCGGGAGTATTCGGCCGCCAGCCGTCCCTCCCGCATGACCAGGATCCGGTCGCTGACCCGGAGCACCTCGGGGAGTTCGGAGGAGATCATCAGGATTCCCACCCCGTCGTGCGCGAGCTGGGACAGCAGGTGGTGCACCTCGGCCTTGGTGGCGACGTCGATGCCGCGGGTCGGCTCGTCCACGATCAGCAGCCTGGGCTTGCGGGCCAGCCATTTCGCCAGCACGACCTTCTGCTGATTGCCGCCGGACAGCATCGAGACCGGGTCGGTGAGCCGTCCGTACTTGATCCTCAGCCGGGTCGCCCAGTCGGCCGCGAGCGCGTGCTCGGCGGCCGCCCGGATCAGCCCGCCGCGGCGCAGGCTGTGCATGGACGCGAGCGCCACGTTCTGCTGTACCGACATCTCCATGACCAGGCCCTGCTGGCGGCGGTCCTCGGGGACGAAGCCCAGGCCGGCCGACATCGCGGCGGTCGGCGACCCGCGCCGCAGGGCATGCCCGCGCAGGGTCACCGTGCCCGCGTCGTAGCGGTCGATCCCGAACACGGCCCGCGCCACCTCGCTGCGGCCCGATCCCACCAGCCCGGCCAGGGCGACGATCTCGCCCGCCCTGACGGTGAACGACACGTCGGTGAAGACGCCCTCACGGGTCAGCCGCTCGACGTTGAGCAGCGCCTCGCCGGGCCCGGCGGGCGCCTCGGCCGGCTGCTGGCTCAGTTCCCTGCCGACCATCGCGCGGACCAGGTCGCCCGCGACCAGGCCATCGAGCTCCCTGGTGAGCACCTGCCTGCCGTCGCGCATCACGGTGACCCGCTGGCAGATGGCGAAGATCTCCTCGATCCGGTGCGAGATGAACAGGACCGCGGCCCCCGCCGCGCGCAGCGCCCGCACCACGTCGAAGAGCCGGTTCACCTCGGTGGCCGACAGCGCCGCCGTCGGCTCGTCCATCACGATGATCCGCGCGTCCAGCGAGATCGCCTTGCCGATCTCGACCACCTGCTGGTCCGCTATGGAAAGCCCGCGCGCGATGCGTGCCGGGTCCAGCTGGACCCCGAGCGTGCCGAATATCGCCGCTGCCTCGGCCCGCATCGCCCGCCTGTCGATGCGGCGGCCCGAGGTCAGGGGCTGCCGGCCGATGAACATGTTCTCCGCCACGGTCAGGTCGGGGAACAGCGCGGGTTCCTGGTAGATGACGGCGATCCCGGCGGCGCGGGCCATCGCCGGGCTGTGCAGCGTGACCGCCTCGGAGTTCACGAGCAGCGTCCCCGCGTCCGGCTGGTACACCCCCGCCAGGATCTTCACCAGCGTCGACTTGCCCGCCCCGTTCTCGCCGACCAGGGCGTGCGCCTCACCGCCGTACAGCTCGATCGAACCGTCCACCAGGGCGTGCACGGCGCCGAAGGACTTCGCCGCGTGCTCGAGCACGAGAACCGGACTGGACTCAGCGGAGCCGGGCGCCTCGGCCTCAGCGGCCCTGGCGAAGCCGGGCGCCTCAGCGGCCCTGCTGGCGTCCTGGCTGCCCTGGCCGCTCGGGACGCCGGGGGATTCCTTCTCCACCCTCGGCCCTACCGTCCGATCTCATGGTGAATGGAACGTTTCAATTAGGTTTGTAGTTTGATCGCGGTCCGCACTCGTGTCAATGACCTCGCCGCGGCTCGCCGCCGAATCGTTACCGGCACGATGCACGTCTACGATGGAACGTCGAGGGCGGTTTGAGCCAGGGTGCGAGGGCTAACGGGCCTGAGGGGCGGAAGAGGCCGGAGGGCTGATGGCGGCGGGGATGAAGGACGTGGCGAGCCTTGCCGGGGTCGCGGTCGGCACGGTCTCGAACGTGCTGAACCATCCCGACCTGGTGCGGCCGCTGACCCGCGCCCGCGTCGAAGCCGCGATAAAGGAACTCGGGTTCATCCCGAACGGCTCGGCCCGCCAGCTCCGCGCGGGCCGCAGCCGCTGCCTGGGGCTGGTCGTGCTGGACGTGACCAACCCGTTCTTCACCGAGGTAGCCCGCGGCGTCGAAGACTACGCGCAGGCCGCGGGGTATGCCGTGATCCTGTGCAACTCCGACGAGGCGGACGACAAGGAACGCCAGTACCTGCGCGTGCTGGAGGAGCAGCGGGTTCGCGGCATCCTGATCACCCCGGTCCACGGCCGGGCACCCGAGCTGCGGCGGATACGCGACCGGGGCACCCCGGTGGTGCTGCTCGACCGGCCGGGTTCGCCGGGGCAGTGCTCGGTGGCGGTCGATGACCAGTGCGGCGGCCAGATAGCGGTCGCGCACCTGCTCGACCTCGGGCACCGGAGCATCGCCCTGGTCAACGGCCCGGTCGCAATCAGGCAGTGCGCCGACCGCCGCCGCGGTGCCTACCGCGCCGTGGCGAAGGCCGGGCTGGACCCGGCCGCGGTTCTGCGCGAGGTGACGGTGCCGGCCATGAACGCACGCGGCGGGGCCGCCGCCGCCGACGAGTTGCTCGGCAGCGGGCGCAGGCCCACCGCGGTGTTCTGCGCCAACGACATGCTGGCCCTCGGGCTGCTGCGCCGGCTCGGTCAGGCAGGGGTCATGGTGCCCGGCGATCTGGCCGTGGTCGGCTACGACGATATCGAGTTCGCCGCCGACGCGGCCGTGCCGCTCACCTCGGTACGCCAGCCGAAGTACCAGCTGGGGCGGGCGGCGGCCGAGCTTCTGCTCGAGGAGGCCGACCGGCCCTCCGAGCACGAGCACCGCCGCTTCGTCTTCACGCCGGAACTGGTCGTGCGGGCCAGCAGCGGCCGGGAAGCCGCGGTCTCACCCGGCCAGGTCAAGGGGTCGGTTCCGGCCTGAGCCCGGCTGCCCGCGGGTCGCGCAGCAGAAAGGTCAACCCGCAGGCGGCGGCCGGGAAGACGACGATGGTGCCGAGCGCGGCGCGCAGCCCGTAGGAGTCGGCAAGCAGGCCGAACAGCGGGGCGGCGACCCCGCCGGCCGAGACCGCCAGGCCGAGGGTGACGCCGCTGGCGACGCCGATCCTGTTCGGCAGGAAGTCCTGGCCGAGCGTGACCTGGACGGCGAACGGCGCGAAGAGCACCACGCCGGTGAGCGCCGCCGCGATGAACAGCAGCACCACGTCGGGTGCCGCGAAGAGCAGCCCTATCGCGATCGCGGCCAGGCCATAGCCGAGCCGTAGCGTGCCGACGCGCTGCCAGCGGTCAGCCAGCCAGCCGCCGCCGAGCGTCCCTGCCACGCCCGACCCGATGAACACCGTGAGCACCGCCGAGCCGACCGCGGCCGACTGGTGGAAGTGCCGGATGGCGTACAGCGCGAGCAGCGACGCCAGGCCGAAGTAGGCGACCGAGCGGAGCACGACGACCACGGTCAGCCGGGCGAAGCCGCGCCAGTCGTCGCCCGCATCCCCCCTCAAACTCCCCGAAGTCGCGTGGCCCGCGCGCTCGTGCCCGGACGGCCGCGGCTTGGATACGGGCACCTGCCGCCACGGACGGCGGATCGCGAGCACCGCCGCCATGACCACGGCGGGCAGCGCGAGCAGCGGCGTCCCGTGCAGGCGCGTGGCCAGCAGGACCGGGCTGACGATGACAGGGCCGAGCGCGATCCCGGCGTTGCCGCCGACGGAGAACCAGCTCATCGCCTGGGTGGAATCGCCTGCCAGGCCGCGTGCGGTCCTTGTCGCCTCGGGGTGATAGGCAGCGACGCCGACGCCAGACGCGGCGACGGCAAACCAGGTGATCAGGTAGTTGTCGCCGAGACCGGACAGGCCGATGCCGATCCCGGCCACGAGCAGGCCCGCGGCGACCAGCCAGCCGAGGTTCCGGTACCTGTCCGTAAGCGCGCCGAACCCTGGCTGGACGACGCTGGCAAGGAAGGTAGCCGCAAGCGTGATCCCGGTCAGCCCGGTGTAGCTGTAATGTCGCTCGATGGCGAGGAACGGCAACAGGGCCGGGACGGCACCCTGGTAGAGGTCGTCTACGACGTGCGTCGAGGTCAGGAAGGCGAGCCTGGTCCGTTCCGTGCTCGTCATCACGGGAGCGTTCCGGTTGATCGTCTCTCGCATGTGATCAACAATGGTACGTGCTTCCTCCCTAGGCCTGGTGGGCGCACTGCCACGCTGTGCCGCAAAACGGACAGCGTCCCGAGGATTTGGGGGGCTTTTGTTTATGGGGGATTTCCGCAGTTCTATGGCGCGGCGGCTTACCGGGGACTGTATGTCCCGCCGCGGGTTGCGGCGGCTGAGGGGCGCCGGGCCCGTGGTGGCCGTGTCAGTGGTGGCCGCGTCGGTGGTCGCCGTGTCGGTGGTCGCGGCCAGCCCGGCCCTGGGCACCGCCAGGTCGCCAGGACCGGGCATCGGGACGGTGCACGGCATCGGCCAGGGGGCACAGGGCGCCGCGCGCATCTTCTGGACGGCGTCGCGCATGGCCACCGCCACGCCCGCCACCTCCGCGCCGGCCGAGGGGAAGATAAGGACGTCCGGCCCGCCGCCCGGCACGCCCAAGGCCGCGACATTCGACGGCGTGCCGACGGTCGGGGCGCTCTTCTACACCACGGGTTCCGGCAGGCACTTCTGCACGGCCAGCGTTGTCGACAGCGATACGGAGAACATCGTTATCACCGCCGCCCACTGCGTGTACGGCAGCAGATATTCGACCAACCTGGAGTTCGTTCCCGGATACCGGGACGGACGGCAGCCCTACGGCGCCTGGGCGGTACGGGCGATCGTCGTGGCCAGCGGGTGGCGGCAGTCGCACAATCCCGACCTCGACTTCGCGTTCCTCTCCGTGGCCGCTTCCGGCGGACGGCCGATCCAGCGCGTGACCGGCGGGCTGCAGCTCGGCATCGACCGCGGGTACACCCACCCGATCAAGGTGATCGGCTACAACGACTCGGCGGACAAGCCTGTGGGGTGCGCGACAAGCAGCTTCCAGTTCACGGCCGAGCAGATGGAGTTCTACTGCGGCGGCTACCGGGACGGGACCAGCGGCGCCCCCTGGGTCCTCGGCTATGACGGCAGCAAGGGAACGGGCATGGTGTTCGGGGTGATCGGCGGCTACGAGTGGGGCGGCGACTACGACTGGGCCTCCTACAGCGCCGTCCTCGGGTGGTCGGCCCTGCAACTCTTCCGGCAGGCCGAGGCTACCGCCGCAGCGCCCGCAAGGTAGCTATCGCCGCAGCGCCCGCAAGGTAATGGTGACCATCGGCAGCTCGAACTCGCCGCTGGCCGTCTCCGGCCGCGTGTGCAGGAAATCGCCGACCCGGGCGAGCAGCCGGGCCCGGTCGGTCTCCTCCATCACGAGCAGGTGGGAGTGGGTCGCGATGGTGGCGAGCAGCGAGTCGGCGGTTCTCGGCTGGCCGTGCTCGAACTCGCGCTGCTCGGGCGCGTGGAACAGCCGCGTCAGGTCCCCGCCGGTCCCCGGATGACCCGCGTCCCCCGGGCCCGAGCCGGCCGTGACGAGGCGCGCCAGGCGGGACTCGCCCACGCCCTGCCGCCAGCTGAGAAGCGTCGGGCTTGCCCTGTTCTTGCTGATCCCGGCCAGTTCCGCGACCCACGGCACCCGGTCGTCGTCCACGTTCCACAGGCCGGCGACGACGCCGCCCGGCGTGAGCACGCGCGCGATCTCCGGCATCGCCCGGTCCAGGTCGAACCAGTGCATGGCCTGGCCGACGAGCACCGCGTCGACGCTCCCGTCCGGCAGCGGGATCTCTTCCGCGCGGCCGTCCAGTGACCGTACCTCCGGGAGGCGGCGGCGGAGTTCGGCGAGCATGTTCCGGTCGGGTTCCACCGACGTGACCTCGGCGCCCATCGCGGCGATGGCCGCGGTCAGCTTGCCAGTTCCCGCGGCCAGGTCAAGCACCCGAAGCGGCGTGCGGTCCGCGACCGGCTCAACCGCCCACCGGACGGCCGCCTCGGCGTAGCCGGGACGATGTTCGGCGTAGGCTTCCGCCGCGGTGCCGAACGACGAGCCTCGCCGCCGCCTCAGGGTCGGGTCTTCACCCGCTCCGGCCGGGTCTGCCGCCCCGGTCTGGCCTGCTGCCCCGGCCTGGCTGCCCGCTCCGGTCTCTTCGTCCACGCACGTCAGCCTATTGGCGCGGATGCTTTGCATCGTAGGCGGCCCGGGCGGCCTCGATCTCTGGCAGGTGGGTCTGCGCCCAGGCCACGAGCTGGCCGATCGTGTCGAGGAGTGTTCGCCCCATCGGCGTGAGGGCGTACTCGACCCTGGGCGGGATGACCGGATGGATGGTCCGGGTCACGATGCCGTCCCGTTCGAGTCCGCGCAGGGTCACCGTGAGCATCCGGGAGGTGATGCCATCGATCATGCGATGCAGTTCGCTGAACCGCTTGGTCCCCGGCCCGAGGAGGTCGATAACATAGACCGACCACTTGTCGCCGACCCGCTGCAGCACCTCTCGCGCGCGGCAGGTAGACGGTTCGTCGGCCGGACCTGACGGCTCGCAAACCGGGTCGACTGGCCCGGGATCCAATGTTTCCTCCCCTTTCACCAGGTTAACACCTCCCCATGTCGCCTCGACCTGCTCGCTTCGCCGGCCTGCACCGAGTACTTGACGCTTCAATCATATCCAGGTTACTATAAGGAAGCTAGATCTTCCAACGAAGTTACGCACGAGTAAGAACTAGATAACAGGAGGAATGATGGCTGACACGGCCGTGCAGATTCCCGGCTACGTCACCGGGACCTGGAGCATCGACCCGGTGCACTCTGAAGTATCGTTCGTTGTCAGGCACATGATGGTCAGCAAGGTGCGCGGCCGCTTCGACAAGTTCGAGGGGACCGTCACCACGGCGCCCGATCCGCTGCAGTCCAGCGTCACGGCGACCATCGATCTCAGCTCGGTGAACACCGGAGAGCCCAACCGGGACAACCACATCCGCAGCGCGGACTTCTTCGAGGTCGAGTCGCACCCCACGATGACGTTCCAGTCCACCGGCGTCCGCCGCGACGGCGACAACTTCCTGCTCGACGGGAATCTCACCATCCACGGAAACACCCGGCCGGTCACGCTGAAGCTCGAGGTCAACGGCTTCGGTCCCGATGGCTACGGCGGCACGCGAGCGGGCTTCTCCGCCAGCGGCGAGATTAACAGGAACGATTTCGGCATCAGCTACAACGGCCCGGTCCCCGGCGGCGGCGTCGTCGTCAGCGAGAAGGTCACGATCAGCATCGAGATCGAGGGCATCCTCGACAAGGGCGACACGAGCGAATAGATCCAACTGGCTCGTCCCGGTGGTCGCGGGCCCTTTCCGGCCCGCGACCACCGGCTTGTTCGGTCAGGTAGCCGCGCTGTCGGAGGGTCCGGGCGAGGTGCCGTGCTTGACCAGGTATTCGATGTACAGCGGGCGCAGAGCATCGGCGATGTCCGCTTTCCCGGAGTCGATTGCGTCTCCGATCAGCGCCGAGGCCTTGTTTATGTCCATCCCGGCGTGCAGGGGATGTCCCTCGACGGCCTCCGCCGCCGGCAGGGCGCGCAGCAGGTCCCACAGGAACTCCACGTCGGCGTGGTGCAGCGCCCGCCGTACGGCGAGGTCGTGCAGCTCGTGGGAGGAAAGCGCGTCCAGTTCATCGCGAGTCGTCACGCCTGGACTCTATCGCCTGCCGGTGCCCGGTGCCCCTGAGGCATCTAGCGACATCTGCCGAAAATGCCGTAATTTCCGATGGCTAGCCGTCCAGCGTTGGCGCTGTTACCGCACCGCGCTTGCGGCAATATCGCCGTCGTTGATTTAACACCAATTCAACGAATAAATAACGACTCTGTAGCTCCCTGACGCGGGGTCGTGCCTGACTGGGAGGATTCGCGCGAAAGCGTCTCGATCGCGGGACGGTCACATTGGCGTGACTGTCGGGCCTGGGGTGCTTGCCGGGGCTGGCGGCACGCGCGAACGAGAAGGATCCTCTATGCATAATCCCTGGTCAGGACAGGGACGATCCGGGCGCGGATCGCCCCACGGCCGGTGGCGGAGATGGCGTCTGCTGCTGGTCCCGGTGGTGGCTCTCGCGGCCATCTGCCAGATAAGCGTGGTGGGCAGCGCGGCGGCGAGCGTCGCGACCACGGTTGCGGCCACGGCGGTACCCGCCGGGTCCGTCGCGCCGAATGCCACCAACGAGCTCGACTGCAACGGCTGGAGCAAGTCGTACAAGACCGTCAAGAAGCTCGCCGGCGACCTGTGCACGGACCCGATCAAGGTCATCGACGGCAAGGGCACCAGATTCGTAGACAACGGCTGGTACGTCGGGCACGACGAGCCCAGCGTCAAGTTCATCTCCAACACGCCCGGCTCGGGCAACACGATGACGTACCTGATGAAGGTGCCGGTGGACCCGAGGCTCGCGCCGACTGCGACCGGCAGCGTCACCAACTACGGCCAGGACTCCATCGCGCCCTGGTTCGGCCTGCCGATGTGCGACCCGGACTCCTACCCGCAGAACCCGTGCACGCCGGACAGCGACACCAACCTCGGCTCGATCAGCAACCCGGCCGACGCCGGTTCCGCGTTCATGGAACTGCAGCTGTACCCGCCGGGCTACACGCCGTTCGTCGACAGCGAGAGCTGCAGCGTGACCAAGTGGTGCGCGGCGCTCACCATCGACAGCCTCGAGTGCTCGTTCGGCTTCGCCACCTGCAACGACAACTGCGAGGAGCCGGGCAACTTCGCGTTCCTGCAGACCAACGGCGTCCCGACCGGGCCGCCGAGCCCGCAGCTCGCGGACGTGAGCACGTTCCTGCCGAATGGCAACACGCTGCTGATCAACCAGGGTGACGTGCTCCAGATCTCGATCACCGACCCGCGGCAAGGGTTCACGACAACGATCCGAGATTTGACCACCCACCAGACCGGGTGGATGACCGCCAGCGCGGGGAACGGCTTCATGAACACCAACATCAACACCTGCGACGGCACACCGTTCACCTTCCACGCGGAGTACAGCACCGCGTCGGTCCAGAACGGGGTACCGTGGGCGGCGCTTGAGGGCGGCGTGCTCATGGAGCAGGAGATCGGCCACTCCGAGGTCTGCAACTCGCTGAAGTACCAGGATCCGGTCTCGGAGAGCTTCGCCAACGGCCAGTCCTACACCGACGACGACACCTACGACACCTGCATGGGCGGAACGGAAGGGCCGAACGCGGTCGGTGAGGGCCCGTGCAACCCGCAGACGGCCATCTGCCAGAACGCGGAGACGCAAGGACCCGGCGGAGAGCCCCAGGCGTGTCCGAGCGACAATGCCGATAGCGGCGACCTGTGTGAGTACGCCGACGGCTTCTGCTTCCCGCAGGGGTCCCGCACGGTCGAGGTCAACGGGGTGACGACCGCGGCGTGGTCGGATGCCAACCAGTGCTTCGCCAACAGGTACCAGAACGGGGACCTGGACTTCGACGGCCTGTCGTACCAGAGATCCTCCTGGCCGGCGAGCGGGAACCCGGATCATCCGACAGCGGCCGAGTACGTCGGGCCGTTCCAGGCCAACGGGCAACCGTATCCGCAGATCCAGTTCGAGAGCGACATCGGCGGCTCGTCGTTCCTGTGCAACACGTCCACCGGCGTGGGCTGCGTCGTGCCGCCGACCGACGCCAGCTTCTACCCGTACTGGTCGCTCAGCGGCCCGCAGGGCTTCGCGCTCGGGTCGTACCAGACCTCGTGCGTGTGGAACTTCGGCGGCAACCTGTCGAACACCGTCGAGAACTTCGGCGGGGATGCCGAGTATGGTCATCCTGCCCTGACCTATTACGGCGGCACCAGCATCAGCCCGGTGCTGCCGAACCCGCAGTTCGCCTTCAACTGCGCAGGCCCGCTGTAACCACCAGCGGCGGCTGAGCAGCGATTCAAGCACCGGGGCGCCCCGTCACCTGACAGGGCGCCCCGGTGGCGTTTCCGGCCGGGCGGCCGTCAGGCGCGGGCGCGTTTCCGGCCGGGGGGCCGTCAGGCGCGGGCGCGTTTCCGGCCGGGGCCCTCAGGCGCGGGCGCGTGTCCGGCGCAGGCCGCCGGACACCGCCGCCGCGACACCGCGGAGGCTGGCCTGCGCGGGCAGGTCCTCGAGCAGCACCGGCTGGCCGCCGCCGTCCATGAGCGGGATCCGCCAGTTGGGATACTCGTCAACCGTGCCCGGTATGTTCTGCGGGCGGCGCTCGCCCACGGCCTCGGCCAGCGAGACGCCGATCAGCCGGGCCGGCGTCCGCGCCAGGTAGGCGTACAGGGCGGCGGTGAACTCTTCCGGGCCCGGGGCGGCCGA
>Ga0209169_10000869_pt1 | contig 18655 bp, 17 predicted proteins | sample HubBroMetageWRM4_FD_188346 | JGI IMG/M metagenome (GOLD analysis project Ga0209169, IMG submission 188346) | Warmed soil microbial communities from the Hubbard Brook experimental Forest, New Hampshire - Hubbard Brook CCASE Soil Metagenome WRM 4... | ecosystem: Environmental > Terrestrial > Soil... | reverse complement strand
AGGCGCACTCCAGCTCGACGGCGTATTGTCCCGGCTTGTCGATCTCAAATCGCCAGGTCACGCTCTCGTCGACGTGTTTCCAATTTCCCAGTTCGGGATGCTTGTGGCTTCCGCCGTAATGGATTTCCCCGGTTACCTGTGCAAACGGGATTTGCAAGGTGAAGGCGCCGTCGGCGCTCTTTTTCGTGCGGTTGGCCCGCACGACGGTCTGATCGTCGATCGGCATCGGATCGCGATAGTGGTAGAACTTCCCAAATCCACCCTGCTTGACTGCGTTGCCGAAGTACATGTGGCTCTCGGCGCGGACAAAGTTGTCGGCCGTAACCCGCACGGTAGTCGAATCGATAGTTTGCGTCATGGACTACCTTTCATAACGGCCTCGACTGCGCTTCTCCGTAGCGTCATAAGGGCTCTATTTTAGGCGCGCGGGTAACGTTTGTCCACCCTCCCGCGCCGGTCGCGCCATAATTAAGTGAGCCCGGCGCAAACGCGCCGGGCTCACTTTTGTCGTGCTAATCGAGGGTTCTAATCGCCATCGTCGCGGTGCTTGGGAAGCATCACGGCATGACGCGATCCCGTAAGCTGCTGGTGCAAATAGAACCCAGCGGTTTCGTAACCGGCCGGCAGAGAAGTCGGCGAGGGTATCGGGGTGATTCCTAGCGTGGAGCAGCTCATCTTGGGTGGAATGCTTGGCGAGGAAATCTCGGCGAGCGATGGAGGGTTCAGTCCCCCGCCGCGGAGTTTGCGTTCGTCGAGCGCGTCGAACAAATTCGAGGTCGCGCTATCTCCGTCGGCCGGCGACAAGCCTACCTTCACTCCCTTGGCTTCATCCGGCAACGAACCGAACGTCGGCAAGCCGAAGATCGCTTCGATAAACTTCGATACTGAGCCATGATCGGCAGCGTCATGCACCACGACGCCGGTCTGGGAGAACGGCGAGATGACCATTGCCGGCAAACGAACGCCGTCGCCGCATGGGTAGCCCTCTTCGGGGCCGGTCTTATCCTGCGGGCAGGTTTGTCCGAAACCCGGTGGCGCGAGATGGTCGTAGAAGCCGCCACTGTCGTCCCACGTGACGATGATGACCGAATCTTTCCAGTACTTGCTTTTCGCGATGGCATTGATGACCTGCGCGAGGTAGGCCTCCGCTACCTGATGATCCGCGCTGCCGCTCCCGGGATGATCGTCGTCACCGACGTAATATTTCTGCCCGGAGGGATTGCTTGTAAAGATCTTATCGGCGGGCACCAAACCATACGTGTTCTCGTTACCGCCCTTTACCCAGAAGACGCCCGACGACGGAAGCTTCCCTTTCTGGATGTCGGAGATTAAGCCGTTGCCTCGTGCGTTGTCGCGCAGCGTCTGCTTGCTCGCGAAACCCGACTGTGCGTTATTGATGTAGTCGAAATAGAGCGGCGCCGTATGATGCGCCGAGAAGCCCGCGCCTGCGGTGTAGAGTCCTTCTTCATACCACGCCCACGGGAATGACTGGTGGTGGCCTTTCGCTTCCTTAGAAATGTCGGCACCGATGTACCCGACGACCTTTGCCTTTCCGGCCGCGCGGTCCATCTGCGGGTTGAGCATCACCGGCATCGTTGCATAACTTTGGAACGTGCTGTTATCTCCCGAATACGACGTGATCGGGAACGACAGCTGCGACGTGGGCGGATTGTCGTCATTGGAGATCGGTACGCCGTCGCTATAGCCGCCGCTGGGTAGCGGTCCGGAGGGCGTGCCCAAGCCCTGCGCGGCTTCCGTTTGTCCGATTTGACCTGAGAAGAGCTGAATGTTACTTGGCGTCGAGTCTCCGGTGTTAGCCTGGAAATAGTGGTCGAAGAGCGTGAAGTTCTTCGCATAGTCCCAGAGATAGGGGACGGTGTCGCAATCGTATACGCCTTCGATGGCGATGGACTCATTGTGCGATTCGATCTGTTGGGGGCTTGGGGTCGGTCCGAGTATCGGTTGTCCGGCTTCAAGATCGACCAGAAAATCGTCCATCTTGCCCCGATCGATCGATACCTCTTGATCGTAGCGACCATTGTTGCCTCCGTCGATATCCGGGGCGTCCTGAACGTAACTTGGGCTGCTTGGATTCGCCGAGATCAAGAAGGGACGCTGACAACCCAACGTCTGTGGATCGTACTCGCAATCGGTTTCTTGGGCGAGATAGGTCCCGAGGTTCTCGACGTATTGGCCATTTACGCCGGGAAAAAGCCCAAAGATTTGATCGAAGGTGTGGTTCTCCTGAACGAGCACGAAAACGTGCTTGATCTTGGACTGAGCTAAGTGTTCTATCCTACGGCGGGCTGCAGCATTGGCGAGCTGCGTAACTGCGGATCCCGCTCCAACGTTTTGCGAGCTTAGCGGCGCGATCGAAGAACTCGACCCCGCTCCTCCACATGCTCCTAGCGCGCAAGATGCTGCGAGAATTACAATATTCGCCGCTAAACGACGCATTATAGTACCACCTTCCAATTTTAAAGCCAGGTGCGTACACTTAAATTAACAAAAGGCAATCCTGGGTGCATCCTGGGAAAGGTGCCACTTTGATAAGGTGGATAATGGCTTCTTAACTTAATCCGCTTAGCGTCTAAAATTCTCCTTAACCTCAGTTACGGACAGCGCTACGTTGAGGAACGACGTGCGCCACGAGCAGAACTCACGGCTGCCCGTGACGTCCGGCATTTTTGTCGGGTGCGACCGCCGCGAGTGCAAACGCGGCGGTGACGAGTACCGCGACTAACTCTTACGGCATAGCGGCGGAGTGGGTGGTGGCTCCTCCGTGGCAACCATCACCTTCGATCGCTGCCCCTTCGAGTTGACTTCGATCGAATGCGGAATGGGCAGCGGGAAGTTGGGGCTGACGACGGTGCAGTGATAGATGCTGCCGATGCACGGTGACGATGGCGCGCGCTGCTCGACGAAGAACGATCGGGGCGTATGGAGGGTAATCGGGGTCGACCGAATCCGCGCGGCGTAGCAGCTCTGTGGTAACGTGACCGAAGCCTGAACGATAAAGGTTGAATGGGTGGCACCGGCGCTCACGCCGCTCGCCGTCGCCGGTTCCCAAGTGGCAGCGCTTGCCGCGCTTAGCGGCGGCAAGATAACAAACGACAGCGCGATCAACGCCGATAGGCCAAAAGAGCGCATTGTATGGACCTCCTTATCGCAGCGTAAAGGCTGCGATAAGGAAGTTAGGCAACCGAGCGCCTTACACCTCGTGCGCTCGGGACTCAAGTACGTTAAAAACGAGGCGGAGTGTAACTTCGTACACTCCGCCTCTGACCGTCTCATCCGTTAGCGGCTAGGCAGCTAACGTTCGAGGACTTGCACGTTGTTGTCGTTGTCGTCGTTGAAGTAGACTTTCGTGTTCGCGGCATTGGTGCCGGTCGCGACCAGGCCGAACAGCGCGCCCTGAGCGCCGTTGTCGACGTTGCGCATATCGAGCACATTTCCGCTACGGGTAGAGACTTCGACCAGCAGATTCTTTCCGCTTGGGTCGAGCGTATTGCCCACGATAAGATTGCCGTTGGGCAATAGGGCCGTGCTAATCGGACCGTTCAGCGGGCCTCCGGCGAGGACGATCTTGGCGTCAGCGGCGGCGGGTCCGGTAAACTTCATGCCGTTCTGGGTAGCCTTGATGCCATTTTTGGGGATCTTCGATACGTTCTTGAATGCAACGACCGTGTTATTCATACCATCTACGAAATAGATAGTGTCCATCTTTGTATCGTATGCCAATCCGGATGGGGCTAAAGCCGTTCCGGGTTTTCCGTGATTGACGGGAAACCCGCTCGCGATGACCTCCCAGGTGTATTTTGTGCCGACATTGATCCGGACCACCGTGCCCGTACCAGCATTGGTCTCGTAGAATATCGACGTACCTTTCTGTCGCGATAATATTTGGCCCCACGGTTGGCTAAATGGCTTGCCCGAGATATTGCTCATGAGCTTGCCAGTGGGGTCGATCACCGGGTTGTCGTTGGCGACCATGGCCGAAGCCCAAATGGTATCGTCGATATCAAGCGATAACGCGTCGCAACCCTTGAGTTGCTTGATTCCTGAAACGTGCGTTGGTTGCGAGTTTGGCTTCGGATGGAGCGCGACGATCGACTGGCCCGAACCTTGTACGTTTGACTTCGCATTGAAGTTGCACACAACAAGATCGCCCTTGGTGAACATTCCGGCGGTGAGCGGCGCGATGGTTAACCCATACGGATTTCCTGCGCCGTTAACCGGATCGACGACCGAACCGATGACCACCTGCTTCTTTAGTTCCTTCAACACCGAAGTCTCGGCTAAGCCGCTCGAGTAGCCCTGCGGGATTTGCGAGACTCCTGGCTGCCCGTTTCCCGGCAGCGGAGTGTCGCTACCGGCCTTGCAGCCGCTTAAAAAAAGGGCCGCGCTCACGGCAAATACGCCAGCGAGCCCTTGGGTTCGTACTCTCAACATTGATGCACCTCGTCTGGGATAAGAGCAACGGTTGAAGTACGGTAAGCGCTGATTGTGAAGAAACTCTGAAGACAAAATCAACTCGTGATTCCGTTCAGCCAGCCTTAATCCATGAATGCTTCATATTCATGAACATGAATCGCCGCTCCGATCGCGGCGATCGGCAAATAAATTAGCGGGGGACTATTATTCCGCCAACGGGTGACCGGGCGGAAGAAGCGCACGAAGTGCGTCGAGCAGCGAATTGCGATCGAGTGCTTTGACGGGCCGCGTCGATGGCGCGCACCTGGGAACGTTTTCATCCGACCCCATCGACGGTTCCGCGGCGGCGGGGCTTGGTCGTTGTTTGGGGTAACGCTTGCGCCCGCGCGCCCCGACGGGCTAGAATAGCACATGGTGAAGTCCATTCGCTTAATGCGCGACGTCATCGGTATTTGTGCGGTCGCCGCGATCCTCGCCGGGTGTGCCACCCAAGATGACATCCCGACTGCAACCCAAGCGATGCATGGTTTCTCGCGCGTCCCTCCCGGCACGAGCAGCGGGGATTTGATCTACGTGGCATCCGCTTTTGAGCCGGACGTCACCACGAGTTTCTACACCTATCCCGGATTGCAGTACGTCGGCTCGATCGAAGGCGGCACGGGGCTCTGTTCCGACAAGACCGGCGATGTTTACGTCGTTTACGACGGCGGCTGGACTGAGTACGCGCATGGCGGTACGACGCCAATCCAAACCTACAGCAACAGCCAATACAATTTCTTACATTGTTCGGTGGATCCCGTCACCGGAAACCTCGCCGTAAGCGTTCAAGAGACCGGAGCGGCGATCTTTACGAATGCGAGTAACTCACCTCTCATATATGCCGGGCCCTACGGCGACCAGGTTTACTGCGCATACGACCGTAGCGGAGATCTGTTCGTTTTCGGGAGCCCGTACGGTGGTTCATCTCCTGCGCCGCTGCTCGAAGAGCTGCCCTATAACACATCGGCGCTGGTCCCGATTTCGCTGCCTCAAAAGATCCACGAAGCCGAGCCGTTGCAGTGGGACGGGCAACACATCGCCGTTGCCCAACAGCGTGGTCCGACCGTGCATCGGCTGAAGTTCTTAAATGGCAGAGCGAGGATCGTGTTGTCATCACGCTTTCACGGTACCAATCGCGGGCAGATACAGCAGTTCTGGATCTCCGGTACTACGATCGTCATTCCGTTCAATGTGAAGGGCTCGAGTGCCGACGATGTCGGAGTTTGGAATTATCCCAACGGTGGGAATCCGATCGCGACGTTCCGAGGCCCATCCCCGGAGTCGAATCAAGCCGTGACGATCAGCGTCGGGTCGAGCAAGTAGCAAGACAGTCCCGATCACGCGCCGCGCGCGGCTTTGATGCCACGCTGGGCGCGATTATAACCCCAGCTTTGATGCGATGCCCTGTACGAACTCAGGCGCAAACCGCTGGAGCAATTGCGGGTTATTTGTGATGAGCGAAACCACGGTTTCTTTAACCCCCGCCGGGTTGGATGCGATCTGCGAAGCGAGTCCCTCCAACTGCTGTGCGATGTCACCTTGGCCGTTGGCTTGCAGGTTCGAAGCAGCGGTTTGCAGGTGATCGCCCAACTGATCGTTGTCGACGGTATTAAGGTGGTCGCTCACCGCTTGGCCTACCGTCGACGAGTCGAGTTGCCCCGACATCGCCTGCGTTGCGATGTTTCTGATGGCGTCGAACATAAGAGCCTGCTTTCTCTCGCGCAGCCGCCCTGGCGGCCGCGAAGGCGGGAGAGCTTCGACGCCTCCTCGCATCGGCCTACCGTGCGTCCCACGTTTCGGGGGCGACCGGAATCCAAAGCATGTTTAAGCGGAATCCGGTAACGCGGTTGCTCAGCCCGATCAGCCGGTCTTCGTAATACAACGGTATCACGGGGACGTCATGGTGTATGAGCAGTTGGATCGCGTTAAAGTCGCGGTTCCGCTGGGTGTCGCTCGGCGTGCGTGCCTGATCGTCGAAAAGCGCCTCGAAACGGCGCGAGCAGTAGAATGAATGGTTTTCGTCGCCCTTGATGGCCTGCAGGCAGCGGAAGTTGAGAGATTGCTCGGGATCGCTGCCCCCGACCCACGTCTCGCCGGCGACGGTGGCTCTTCCGTTACGCAAGAGCCCATCGGGGCTGAACCAAATTCGGACCGGATTCGACTTGATGGAGAGCTGCATACCTACTGCTGCAAGCTGCGCCTGCACGAGCGTGGCGATCCGGACATTGATCGGATCTTCCGAGTTGACGCCGATCAGGCCGGTGAATGGAACCCCGTTCTTGTATCGCACGCCGTGCCGCAAAAGCCACCCCGCGACGTTGAGTTCTTGGTCTGCTGCACTTGCGTCGTGCACGTAGGGTGAAATCGTGACGCTCTTCCAATGCACGATCGCCGGCGGAAGAAACGATGCCGCTGCCGGGAACTCCTTTCGCCACGCATCGGCGAGCGCGCCATAGTTGAGCGCATTTGCGATTGCCCGACGCACCCAAAGGTCACGCGTCGGTCCCGCCTGCGTCTGCAGGTACAAAAGCCGCGTGGCGTTTTCGGGAACCCGCAGCACGTGCAGCCCCGGAACGCGTGCTGCCAGGGCGACATTATCGGCCGTCAGCGTGCCCACGTCGACGCCGCCGGATTGCAACGCCACAAAGTTCGAGGTTAGGTTCGGGACGATGTGCAGCTCGATCCGTTCGAGTTTCGGCCGAGGCCGGTAGAAGGGATTGGCCACCAGGACGATCCGGTCGCCGCGCAGCCAGCTTTGCACCCGGAAGGGTCCGGAGCCAAACGGCGCGTTCTCCCAGGAGGTACCGACGACTTTCGTGCCGTCGAAAGCGTGCTTCGGCAGAATCCCATAGACGTAGTCGGCTTGCGCGAAGAGCACCCGGACGGCGGCATTCCACGGCGCGCGCAACTGGATCACGACGGTGTGTGCGTCGGGCGTTTGAAGGGCAACGATGCGGCGGTAAGGTTCGACGGACGTCGCGCGATTGCGAGGATCGAAGATCGCCCGATACGTGAATGCGACGTCGGCGGACGTCAGCGCAACGCCGTCGGCAAAGCGCGCGTCGCGGCGCAGGTGGTAAGTGATTCGAGTCCCGTCCGGCGAGATGTCGCCGTTCCGGCGCGACGGGATTCGGGTGACGAGAATCGGAACGTCGCGATTCCCCGCCGAGAGACCAACCAGCGTCTGACAGAAAAGCGTGTCGACGGCGATGATCTCTTGGTCGATCGCGATCAAGGGGACGAGCGATGCGGGATCGCCGGCGTAGGCGATTCGCAAGACGTGTGGCGGCCCACCTCGCAAGGCGCCGCCGCGCACGCAGCCGGCAAGGACTGCAAGTGAGAAAAGCACGGCGCACGCGGCGCGCACGCGCTACGAGCTTCCCAGAATGTTTATCGCTCGTGCGCCCACGGCAACGACGGTTATCAGCGAGATGATGCTTTGCACCGTCATCAACATTTTCGCGCGCGGTGTGAGCGGAATGACGTCGGTGGGACTAAACGCCGCCGCCGTATTAAACGCAAGCGACAAGTAGTCAACGAAAATGGGATGCCAGTCGGCCGGTACGTTGTCGGATGGATCGCCCCGCGAAAACGAAAAATCAGCTCTCCCTGTGAAACCCCGTACGCGACCGGTGGGGCCGCCGCGATCGATCAGCCAATACGCCAGCGAGAAGACGAGGATGTTGTTCGTCCAAACCGCCATCGACGTGGTGAGCAGCGTGAGACCGCTCAAACCCGGATGAGAGCTGGCCATATCGCGGATGACCAGCGCCAGCAGGGTGAGCTCGATACACGTGGCAAGCGGGAGGACGATCGCGGCCGCGTATCGTTCGACGCGCGCCCAAAATGGGTTTGAAGAGCGAAATTGCGCGGCGAGCATGGGAATCGCCAGCGCAAGGCCGGGAATGAACTGCAAGCCTCGCGGCACGATTTGATATCGGCCGGGGAGCACCGATAAAATCGCCGGAAGTGCAAGGATGGCGATGGCCGGAAAGATGCGCGATTCCGGACGCGGCGCAGACACGATCAAAAACCCTTTGCCGCACGCGCCGTGTGACCCTCCCGCGGGGAGCACGTGCGCGCGAATCGAATGGCATCACGTGTTCAGACGACATGACGATGCCCATGCCTTGGCCCCGACGCGCGATCTCATCGAGATCGTCGCCATCCTCGCGGCCGGCATCTGGGCAATCTACGTCTTCGCGTACGAGCAGCGCATCAAGCCGGCGGCGCAGCCGCCGTCCGTACTGATCTCCGGATCGCTGCATAAATTAGGCGAGCGCAATGGCCTCGTGCAGCTGGGCTACAAAGGCACGCTTCGCAACATGGGAACCACCAACGTTTCGCTCATTGCGCTTGGATTTACTGCGAACGGATTTCGCTACGCAACGCAAGGGACGCCGCGGTTGAGCACGCTCGCTCCAGGCTCGACGCTCTACCAGCGCGACGCTCGTATCGGCGCGCGAGCGCTGGTTTACCGCGCCACGGAGCTCGAGAGCTTCGTCGACCGGCGCTACGGAGGCGACATCACCCTTTCTCCCGGCGAAGAGATCCCTTTCTCCGGCATTTTCCTCGTGAAGCGCGAGGAGTTCGATTCGATAACCTTTTACGGATCGGCCGCCTTTACGAAAATCGCGAAAGAAGGTGCCTATCCGACCACAATCGGTTACACGAGGGACGGCGCGGTTACGTTCGACTCTCCGAATCACGATCCAAACTTCCACGCGCTCGAGGTTACCCTCGACCAGCTCACGCTCTGGTAAGGAAGAGGGCGCAGCCCGGCTGCGGCACCTCGGGCGACGTACGACCGAGCACCGGGTTCGCAGGGATGGGTTTATCAGCCGGAAAGACTTGGTATGTACTCATCGGAGTGTGGGCATTCTACTAAATCGGACTGGGAGGTCGCATCATGTTTCAACAACGATCGCGCGAAGGGCTGGCCACGGCTCTGGTCGCAGGAGGTCTCGCGTTAGCGAGCTGCAGCGGCGGAGGCACGCTGCCGGGCGGAACGGCTCCATCATTGCAATCACCGTCGCGTTTGCAATCGCTCGCGCAGCAAGACACGGGAAAGAGCGCGCTGTACGTCAGTGACTGGTACGGTAAATCGGTCTTCCGCTTCGTGCGCAACGCCGACGGTTCACTGGTGACGCCGGCGGGTTCGTCGCTCGTGTTGTCGTACAATCCCGGCCCGATCGCCATCGGAGCCGACGGCAGTCTTTTCGTGACCGACGAAGACGCCGAGGCGCTCTACGTTTACGCCAAAGGCGCGAGCGGTTACGATCAGCCCACACGCGAGCTGACCCTCCCGTTCGTGCCGGATTGCGTTGCGGTGGATAGCGCGGGCGACGAGTTCGTGGGCGGCTTCACCAACAGTTACGTCGCCGTTTATGGACCCGGTGCGAAGGGCAATGCGAGTACGCTTCAGCGAATCGCGTTGCCCGACGGTCACTCGACGATCAATGGCGTGGCCGTCGACAATACCGGGAGCCTCTTCGTTTCCGACACGAACGAGATCAGCGAGTTCACAACGCCCGTGACGAATCCGACGCTCGCTCGAGCAATCGTCGGAACGGGTCAGCAAAGCGCACCGACCGGTCTGGCCGTAAACAGCAAGTCCGGGGAGCTGTATGCCGCCAACGCCGGCGACAACAATATTCTGGGCTACTCGCGGAGTGCCAACGGCAAGAGCCATCCAAACCGCACGATCTCGTCGTCGAGTCCGCAGCTGAAAGGTCCCCTTGGGCTGGCACTGGCTGGTTCGGCGCTGTACTCGACGAGCGGCACAACCCTCAACGGACCACCATCGATCTTCGTGTTCGGCGCCCTCAAGGGAAGGCAAAGTCCCCGGCAGGTCGTCACCGGATCGTATCTTGCGTTGCCGATCGGCGCCGCTATCGGCCCGTAAATCGAGCGTCGTTACGGAAGGGCCGCTACACCACAGCGGCCCTTCCCAATTGCACTCGGGGCGCAGCCCGTTAGAGCGGCTAGCCGCCGATTAAGAGCGCGTTGCTCCAGGTCTTGTGCGGCGCCTTAAATGAAGCGTGGAACATTCCGGTCACGGTGGCTGTCGTGCCGTTCGAGTGCTGTTGGTTGGTTTTATCGATCACGTTGATGCACTTCGTGTCGCAGAGCTGATAACCGGAGAAGTGGCCCATTGCCGTCGTTTTCGACATGAAGTTCTGCACCGTTCCGGTAACGGTGACGGTCTGTCCGTCGTATGTTGACGAACTGGCAATGAGCGCTGATGGAGCGACCGTCGGATACGCAGCGGCTGTGACGGGAAGCGCGGCTAGAAGTGCGGCTAAGAAGAAACGAAACATGGCTATTCCTCCTCGCCAGTATGTTAACATTCGGTTAGGAATGTGCAAGCGAGCGAGCGAGCGAGCGAGCGGGGCTTCCGACCTAATGCGGCATCTCGTCATCACTGAGTCCGAAATAGTGCCCGAGCTCGTGAATCAGCGTTGCCCGCACTTCGTCGACCGCCTTCAGGCGGCTGTTCGTAACGCGGTTGATTGGACCACGAAAGAGCGCGATCTCATCGGGCATCAACGGATCGTCGTGCGTCCGGTCGGTAAGGGCCACGCCGCGGTAGATGCCGAGCAACTCCGTATCCGCATCGGCGTCGTCCTCGCCGCTCTCGAGATCCTCGGCGCTCGGCTCGTCCTCGACCGTAACGACGACGTTCTCGACGAGATCGGCAAACCGTTTCGGCAGCGAGTCTAGCGCTTCGGCGACTACCCCTTCAAATTCGGCTCGCGTGAGATGCGCCATGGAGTCCTCCGGTTCAGCGGCGAATATCGGTTGCGCAAACAGCCCTTAGGTCGGTTTAAATGGAGGCGTGGGAAATGACGATGTTTCCGCAGCTGGAGCCGCTCAGCGATTATGCCCTGGTGTTGCTTCGGTTGATGGTTGGGCTCGTCTTCATCGATAGCGGCTACCACGATCTTAAGGATCCCGGCGCGCGAGGCAAGAGCATTGGGCTTCCAAGGAATTTAACCATCTTTTTGGCGGCGGCCGAGCTGTCGGGCGGCGTCGCCGTCGTCATCGGCTTTCTAACGCAACTCGCCGCGATCGGCTTGATTTTGATCATGCTTGGAGCCATTGGGAAGAAAGTCTTCGTCTGGAAAACGGGATTCTGGGGCAAGGATGGGCTCGGGTGGAACTACGAGTCGATTTTAATTTCGATGCTGCTCGTGATTCTCTGCACGAACGGCGGCCGTTTCGTGCTCTATTGACTGAGGCGCCCGCTCGGTCGCTGAGCCGCTGCGACGGTGCGTCAAAGGCTCATCAAATTGGCTCAGCGCGGGTGCGGGTCGCACGTTTTTGAGCACTTTTCTATTGCGACAAGGCAAGCGCGAGCGCACGCTAGAGGCGGAGCAACAATTAACCGCTTATGTCGAGGTTGACAAACATGATAAAAAGATCTGCTCTGCGCTATGCGTTGACGGTAGCCGGGCTGCTCGGCGTTCTTATGAGCCAAGCAGGTTGGGCGACCGCCGGTACGCTTGGCGGAATCCAAGGCGTCGTTACCGATGCGAAGACGGGCGCGCCCATCGCGGGGGTACGGGTGCAGATCAGCGCTCCGTCTCAAGCGGTGACGGCGACGACGGATGCGCACGGTCATTATGCCGCGCTCTCGCTTCCGCCCGACGATTATACGCTGACCGCGGTGAAGGACGGCTACTCCGCGCGATCGATTACCGATGAAAGCGTCTTCGCCGATCAGACGCAAGTCTACGACTTGCAGCTCGATCCTAGCTCAAACTCGCCGGGGTAACCTTGGGACCATAAAACCAGCAAAAGAGTAAGGGAAAGTTTAAGAGCGGGCGGCTCGCAGGAGCCGCTCGCTCTTTCGCCATCCGGCCTCTTCGTCGAGCTGCGCTCCGGCGCTCATCAGGCGATCGAAGTCCTCGTGGTTGAGGTGCTCGCGAAGCAACGCCTCGAGGTTTTGGAACTGCCGCTCGTCGCCAGGATCGTAGAAGCCGCGAGCCTCAAACCACGCCGCCGTGTATCCCAATAGCTCGCCCGCCGCTTCGTAGTCGCCCTGCATTGCGCTCAACATGGCCGTGTGGCGAACCGCTCGAGCGACCAACAAGCCATCGTCGCCGGCCTCGCGCGCTGCGGCGACGGCGGCGAGGAGCTCGAATGCGGCGGTGCGGCAGTCGCCGGCTTGAAGCCGAAAGGCGCCGAGATTGTCGAGCGTCAACGCCTCGAGATAGGTTAAGCCTTCGCGGCGAAATACTTCGAGGCACTCCTCCGTGAGCCGCAGGGCGGCGTTGATGTCGCCTTCAAAAAAAAGCGTCTCGGCCATATTCCCTTGAGCGATCGCGGCACGGCACGTATCGTCCAGCGCCGTCGACAAATCACGCGCCTTCGTCCAGGCTTGCCGGGCGGCCTCGAGCTGCCCCTGGAAGTTTAACAAGTAACCTTGGCCGCAATGCAGCGTCCGCAAGTGCTGCGCGTCGGTCACTCCGAGTTCGTGGTAGAGTTCTATCGCCCGGCGATTGGCGTCGATGGCTTCGGGAACGCGCCGAAGTTGCGCGAGGGCGTAACTCATGCGCTGATACGCTCGCATCAGCGGGATCGTTTTCAGGCCTTCGCTCTCCAACAGCGAAACCGCCCGTCGCGCGGCCTCGAGCGACTCGGAGCCGACGGTCACTAGCGATATCTGGACGAAGAGATCGGCTCTCAACTGCGGGTCGAGATGCTGTTCGCGGCGGAGCACTTCGCGCATTTGCTGCTGGAGCTCGGCACGCAAATTTTGAGAAAAGAATACGCGAGCATCTCTGAGAATGCGCGCGCCGATCGGCAGCGCATCGTCGTTGGCTAGGCACCAAGCGATGGCCGACCGGATGTTTTCGACGTCCACCCGCAACAGCGCAACGCGTTGACCGTATTGACTGACCGCAAGCGAAGACGCGGCGAACAACGCGACAAACTCCGCGTGCCGGCGGGCCATTTCATCCCGTTCGCCGGCGCGATCGAGCTTGTCCAGCGCGTAGGCGTGAGTTGACTCCAGCAGGTGATAACGCATTTCGGCACCGCTCGCCGGCGCAACGACGAGCGATTTGTCGACGAGGGATTCGAGAACTCCCACAACCTCGGAAGGCGCGAGCGCGCCCGGTTGCGCGTCGTTGGAATCGGCGCAGACGTCGGTGGCCGCGGCCAAGCTCCACCCACCTGCAAAGATCGCCAGCCGGCGGAAAAGGCGCTGCTCTTTCGCGTCGAGCAAGTTGTGGCTCCAGTCGATCAACGCGCGCATTGTCTGCTGCCGCGGCAGAGCGGTTCGACTGGCACCGGCCAAAACTCGAAGGCGTTCGTCGAGATCGCTCACGAGCTGCTCCGGCGCGAGCGCGGTGACGCGCGCCGCGGCAAGCTCGATGGCGAGCGGAATACCGTCAAGACGCCGGCAAATCTCAGCGACGGCGCCGACGTTTCGATCGGTTAAAGCAAACGACGGATTCGACGACGCGGCGCACTCTGCGAATAATTCCACGGATCCGTATCGCGCGGCCGTCCCAGCGGATACTTCGCAGGGCGGCGGCACGTCGAGGGAGGGAACGCGGTAAACGTGCTCGCCGCGGATGCGTAACCGCTCGCGACTGGTCGTCAAAATTCTTACGCCGGGTGAAGTGCGCAAGATGTCTTCGGCGACACGAGCGGTTGCTTCGATCAAATGCTCGCAGTTGTCGAGCACGAGCAGAAGATTCTTCTCTGCGAGGCGTTGTTGCAGCGTTCCCAGGGCCGGCCGATCGGCTTGTTCGGCAATGCGTAGGGCTAATGCGATCGTTCCCGCGACGAGTGCGGAATCGCTGAGCGCCGCAAGTTCGGCAAACCACACTCCATCGCGAAAGCACTCCACCAGGCCGGCGGCGGCCTCCAGCGCGGTTCGTGTCTTACCAATGCCGCCGGTGCCGACGAGGGTCACGAGCCGCGTCGCGTTGACGAGTTCGCGAACCTGCCGGACGACCTCGTCGCGCCCGATCAGCGGTGTCAGTTGGAGCGGGAGATTGTGTCTCGGCGCTCGCGGCCGCTCAGCGACGCCGCGTAACCGGCCAATGTCTGCGGCCGCAGCGAGATCTTCGTAGCGCTCACCGCTGACGTCTAACGCTTTGGCGATGAGCGCAAACGTTTCGCGATGAGGTGCGCGCCGGGTGCCGCGCTCGTATGCTCCAACGGATTGCACGCTAATTCGGGCGCGCTTCGCTAGCTGTTCCTGTGATAGGCCAGCTTCGACGCGCAAACGCTTCAGCAGCGCTCCAAAGCCAAAGGTCTGGGGGTCTATAATCTGCGACGGTTAGGTTTTCGCCACAAGAGGTCCTGCTTGCTCGCGCGCGCCAAGCATGCGTCACGCGTGCAAGTGTGTGGGTTAATCGTATGGGCTCAGCGTTGTCCGATTGCCGGCTCCGGCGGTATTATTGCTGCATGATGAACCAGCGTTTGACGTTTAGCGTTTTGGCGGCGGCCATTGCGACTGCCGCCTGTGGCGGCACCGGCATTTCGCCGAATACGCTAATGGCGAGCGGCGCGAGTTCGCCGGTCCAGGAGGCGCGTAGTACAACCGTACCGGACGTTTTCCGAAAAGGGCTTTACGTCGCCGAGGGCACGGTGATTTACGGATATGCCGCCGACAAGCATCGCCTGCGTGGCCCCAAGTGCACGGTGAAAGGCATGAACTATCTGAATACGGTTGAAGTTGACGGCGTTGGGAACCTGATGGTCCCCGATGGTGGCAGCAGAACCGTCACCGTCTTCAAGGGCCCCGAAATGTGCGGACCGGAGCTCGGATCTTTCAACGATTCCTATGGCCAGCCATCCGACGTAGCGAGTAACAACGCAGCCACCGGAACGATAGCGGTCGCGAACATTTTTGACACCAGCGGCCCCGGCAGCATTTCGGTTTGTACGTTCTCGGCGGGGTGCACGAAGAATCTTACGAATTCTAATATGTACGAAGTCGCGAGTGTCGGGATGGCGAAGAACGGCGACTGTTGGGCTTCGGCGTCGAACAGCGTCGGCACCGCGACGCTGACCTACTTCAAACGCTGCGCGGGGGCGGGTCAGGCTGCCACTGGTTGGAAGAGCACCTACTACGGCGGTCTTATCATCGATATTCACGGCTATCTCGTAGCCCTCGACGCCTTCGCGTCGCAGCTTTGGATTTATAAGGGCTGCAACCCGTCGTGTACGCTCGTCGCCGGTCCCTTTACCCTGCATGGCGATTCGGTCTACGCCTCCCTGAATAAGAACTCGACGCTGCTCGCGGCGGCCGATTATAGTGACGGGACGGTCGACGTCTACGCATATAGCCTGACCGGTCTCAAGTACGAATACAGTTTCGGGGTTGGAGGCATCAGCGACGCGTTGGGCGGCGTCGCGTTCAACCCGCGTTCCAAAGAATAAGGCTTAAGGGCCGCGGTATGAGCTCGATGCGATGCCGGCGATGACGAGCGCGCTGACGAAGACGACCAGGAGCGCGACGAGCAGCCAGAGATTGCGGCGCCCGGAGCGCGCCATGCTCCAACCATTGATGACGCCGAGCACTCCCACGACGACGATGAGCGCGAATGCAACGTTGATACGTCCGAGGAATTGAGCTGCCGCGACGTTACGCGCGGCAATACCTTGGGCGGCAAAGGCCCGATCGATCGCGATCCAAATCGCGGCCATAAAGATTGCTAGGAACGCTCCGGCGCCGAGCGCGAACCAGCCGCGCAGCGTCTGACTACTCAGCGTTTTCAGCTGCGTTCCGCAAGTCGAGCACGTGTCGCGGTTACTGCTGAGTTTGTTGCAGCGCGTGCATATCATGGATGGCGCGTTCATGGATCGCAACGTTCAACGGTAGGCGCGCGAACCGCTGCAGCGAAGAGAATCTCGGTTGAAGCCAGACTTGCTGCGGCGGCTGCGAACTTTCGATCTCACGCTCATTACCATTGGCTCCGTGGTGGGTTCGGGAATTTTTCGAACGCCGGCGGTGGTCGCGCAGCGCGCGCATCTGCCCGCGATCATTCTTGGCTGCTGGCTGGCCGGCGGCGCGATCGCCCTGCTCGGAGCATCGATTTTTGCCGAGGTGGCCGCCCGACGCGCGCTCAGCGGCGGCCTCTACGGTTATCTTCGCGATGCGTACCATCCAATCGTCGCGTTTCTCTTCGGTTGGACATTCTTGCTCGTTTCAGGCACCGGTTCCAACGCGGCCGCGGCCATACTCTTTGCGGGATACCTCGCGCCGCTTACTGGGTTGACGTTTGACCCGCGAGTCGTTGCCATCGCAACCCTTGCGATCTTGGCCGGAATCAACGTTCTCGGCGTTCGACAGGGCGGCAACTGGCAGAATCTCATCGGGTTGCTCAAGATCGGTGCGATCGCCGGCCTCATCGTCGCGTCGCTGGTGGCTCCGTCGCATCCAATCCCCCACGATGCGCCGGCGTCGTTCGGCCATCCGCTGGCGCTGCTTAGCGCGATCGGCGTTGCAATGCTGCCGGTTCTTTTCACCTATGCCGGCTTTCAGGGAACGACCTTCGTGACCGCGGAGACGGTGCAACCCGAGCGCGCCATTCCGCGTGCCTTGATTGCAGGCATCGGCGTCGTGATCGTGCTGTACATCTTAGCCAACGCCGGATATCTGCGCATGCTTGGCGCCACCGGACTTGCCGCAAGCGCGGCACCAGCCGCCGATACAATGCGCGCAGCCGTGGGAAGCGCCGGGAGCAGATTTATCGCCCTTGCAATTGCGTTATCCACGCTTGGATACTTGAGCACATGCATGCTCGCTTACCCGCGCATCTATTACCAAATGGCCACCGACGGCGTTTTCTTCAAAGCCGTCGGCTGGATCAGCCCGAGAACGCGCGTTCCGGTTGTCGCGATCTTGTTACAGGCTTTGATGGCGGGGATCATCGCGCTCAGCGGAACGTACGAACAGATCATCAACTGGGTGGTAGCGCCGCAGTGGCTCTTTATTGGTTTGGGAGCGAGCACGCTGCTCGTCTACCGGCGTCGCGATGGCGGGGCGTCGCCGCGTCCGATCACATCGGTACCGGGTCATCCCGTGACGACCTGGTTCTTTATTGCCGTCTTGCTTGCCATCTTCGCCGCCGAGGTTGCGACCTATCCGCGCGACACGCTCTACGGTATCTGTGTCGTGCTCTCCGGTGTGCTAGCGTATTTCATGTGGCATCGCTTTGCCGCAGGTCGCCGGCGCCTAGCGGCCTAACTCTCTCGGCCAAGAAGGGGAAGTTTCTATGTTAAAGACCTCACGCGCTCTCATCGTTCTTTTCGTCGCACTCTTTTTGACAGCGGGTTCAGCTTTCGCACAACAGCCGCCGCCACAAGGCGCGCCGCCCGGAGCGATGTCGCAACCCGCGCCTCACCCGGCCGCCACGCACAAAGGCTGTCAAAAAGCGAACGGATGCGCTAAGCGAAAAGCGAACAAGCAGGCGAAGAAGGCCCAGAAGGCCGCCTCTCAGGGGCAGATGCCACCGGGGCAACCGCCCGCGCCCGCACACACACCTTAAAGCGATCGGAAATTAGGCTTCTACGGCGTAAACTCGAAGACGGCTCCTTGACCGAAAGTGCCGCCCGCGACCGTCGCGCCGTAGAAGTTTCCGCTCGAGTCCTGCGCTAGCCCATAGTATGGATACGCGCCGTCACCGCCGCTGCCGAATGCGTGCAACACCCGCTCCTTGCCCGATGCCGCGTTGACCGCGAAGATCGTCCCGCAGCCGCAGCTCCCACCGCCCGCCGACGTCGTCCCATAGAGTTCGCCCGAGCTCCCAAAGAGTAGCGTGCTCGTGGAAGAGCTCCCGTCACTTCCGCCTTTGAAACTGTAGAGCACGCTTTCTCGGGACCTACCGTGCGTGCGCGGAATTAATTCGAAGACCGCGCCCATCCCGTGCGCGCCGCCGTAGTACGTCGTTCCGTAAAGCTTGCCGGTCGAATCCGCAACGAGGCCGCCGTACGGGGAAGCGGCGTCGGGCGCACCGGCGAAGGCGTAGAGCGTCGTTAGCTTCCACTGCTTCCCGCGGCGCGTAAGCTTGAAAACAGTCCCCGCGCTGTGCGTGCCGCCTTCTTCAGTCACGCCGTAGAAGTTGCCCGATGCGTCCGCCAACAGCTGACCGAGCGATCCGACCCCGCCGTCTTTTCCTCCGCTAAACGCGTGAATGACGCGTTCGTGCCACCGCCG
>Ga0209169_10000868_pt1 | contig 18657 bp, 12 predicted proteins | sample HubBroMetageWRM4_FD_188346 | JGI IMG/M metagenome (GOLD analysis project Ga0209169, IMG submission 188346) | Warmed soil microbial communities from the Hubbard Brook experimental Forest, New Hampshire - Hubbard Brook CCASE Soil Metagenome WRM 4... | ecosystem: Environmental > Terrestrial > Soil... | reverse complement strand
GACGGAAGGCAGCCTTACGGCGGCGTGATCCAAGGGACGGATGGGAATCTCTATGGAACCACGGCTTTTGGTGGTTTCCGTTTTCACCCTTTTGGAACCGTTTTCAAGACTACGCTGAGCGGTCACCTTACGGTTTTGCACATGTTCTGCGCGGGTGGTCCTGTCAGAGGACATTGTACCGACGGATCCCTGCCGCTTGATGCACCAGTTGAAGGACAGAATGGTCAATTTTACCTAACAACCAATGGTAGTCTGCCAATGGACAGCGGCTCTGATTCGACTGCAGTGAGGATAAGCAGCAGTGGATCGCTTACTGTATTGTGCGCTGACCGGGAAGGTTGTCAAGCTGCTGGGGATCTGCGGGAGACGGTGTCATCTTTGATTCAAGCGAAAGATGGAAGTTTTTATGGCACGGCGGGGTATGGGTACCAGGGGAACGGGACGATCTTCAAGATCAAATCGGGCAAAGTTTCCGTGTTCCACAACTTTTGTAGCAAGAAAAATTGCGCCGACGGCCAGCAACCGCTAGGCTCATTGGTAATCGGTAAAGACGGAAATTTTTACGGCACTACCTTTGGGATAGTCTCAGACCCTTGGGCAACCAAACACGGTACGGTGTTTTCCATCACTCCGAGTGGGAAGCTTACAACCCTGTATCGTTTTTGCAAGCAAACAAACTGTGCCGACGGTGCGGCCCCGACGGCTGGGTTGGTGCAAGGAACCGATGGAAACTTTTACGGCACAACGACCATGGGTGGGGCCAATGATGACGGCACGATTTTCAAAATCACGCCTCAAGGTGTTCTCACAGTGTTGCATAGTTTCTCGGGCAGCGATGGTAGCAATCCTGTGGGCGGTTTGATCCAGGCAAGCAACCATGTGTTCTATGGCTCGACGTCCACTGGCGGTTCTGGCAACCAAGGCACGATTTTTAGCTTAGACATGGGTTTTCGTTGATATTGAAATCTCATTACCATCATTTCTTTTCCGGTCAAGCCGAACCCCGAACACACCTTGTTCCACTCCGCGCGGTGCCCCAGGTTCGCGTCCGTTTTGGGCGCTCGGCCATCGTGGGGCAGCCCCCCGAACGCTAACCTGCGCCATTCCATGCACTCCAACAAGAGGTGGGAGGGGCGTTTCCCGATTCGCCGCGCCTTCGTTCCAATTCGGGCATCTTTCCGCAGTCTGGCTCCCTAATCCCTGCGCACGCATCCGATCCTATGGGAAAGTCTTTTCCCTGTGAACACGATTTCATTATTGCTCTCAGCCTCTGATTGGTAACGCGTGACCCGTAACCATCTTTGCTGGTTACTTTTGGGCTAGGTACACCCCTCAAAGTCCGTCTCCCATGACCCCTCGCGCGTGGCCTAACTGCTTTCACTGTCGCGAATTCCGACGCCGCAACGCCTCGGGGCAGGCGAACTCCTCGATTGATGCATTCCGGACAGGAGTGGCATCGCGATTGCCCTTAAAACGCTGAGTGGAGAACCATCAGGTGGAGGGGCTTCTGTTTACATTACTGCCGTCGCCGCAGTCACGCTGGAAATCATTCGTGACCGGCTGGAGCGTGCAAGTCCTCTCGATCGCAACTCTTGTATTTGTGAGCGTCCGATTCCACCAAAGCCTGATCCCGCCCGCAGATTATCGCGTGACCAATGTTGTCTCCTACGAACCGCTCGTACTTCATCAGCACCCGGTGATGCCATTCGTTTCGTTGCGGTCCAGGCCGCAAGCAGAGAGCACGCCCGTACTCGAAACCAAGCCGGCTGTTGCTGCTCTTGTAGTTACTCCGCAGATACGCGCCGTGCCCGAGCGCAAGCTGCAGGAACCGGATCGCCCGGCGCCTGAGCTGAAACTCGCCACTAAGATGCCCGAGATCCCTGCTGCTCCAGCAACCAAGATCGTTGCCATGGGTACATTTTCTGCGAACAATCCGGTTACGCCGACGGCCGCTAAACCCGCGGCAACAGTGCAAACCGGCGGCTTCGGCGATCCGAACGGCGTGCCTGCATCTGAGCATCGCGGCGGCGTGGCCAACATCCGCGCAGCCGGATCGTTCGACTTACCGAGCGGATCGGGCCACGGCAACGGGGCGGGAGGCACAAGCGTCGTGGCGGCGTCCGGCTTCGGCAATGGGGCCATCGACACTTTCAATAGTGCTGGTCTCCATCCGAAGAGCTCAACGCGCCAGGCAAGTAGTGGAGCCAACACTCCCGTCGAAATTACTTTCACGCCCAAACCCGATTACACGGATGAGGGCCGGAAACAAAAGATTAACGGAGAAGTTCGCCTGGAAGTGTTGTTCAGATCCGACGGGCAAATCCACGTGGTACGAGTGGTGCAAGGATTGGGATACGGACTGGATGAAGAGGCGGTAAAGGCCGCTCAGCAAATCAAGTTTAAACCGGCTTTACACGAAGGCCAGCCGGTTGATTCGATGGCTCAAGTCCACATTATTTTCGAACTTATTTCGTGAGGAGTGCCATGCGCAGTTTCAGAGCAAAGGTCTTGTTGCTGCTTTTATCGGTGACAGCAGGTGTTGCGGCCGAAAACCCGAAACCCTCGTCAGTCCTGTCCTTCGATCAAACCGTCGACCGCGTGATAGAGCGCGAGCGCGGATTTGTCGTGACTATGAAGCGCATGCACCCTCTGGCCGAAACTTACATCCAGAACCTTCGTGAAGACACCGATCATAACGTCGCACCGGCAAGCGATGAGTATTTCCTGGGGCGGTTGGACCTGAATACTGGCGTTCGCGATTCACAATTCCAGAGAGAGCGCGAGGGATTTCTGCATCGCGCTATGAATCCCGTCTCTGCGGCTCTCGCATACAAATTCTTGCCGCAGGGCTTTGCCCAGATGGTGATACTCGATGCGAATTTCCAAAAGACCAATTATCGTTTCACTTTTGTGCGCCGCGAGTTTCTTGGTGAAGCGCGCTGCATTGTTATAGACGTCCAGCCTGGGAAAAAAGCGCGATCAGGATCGTTTACCGGGAGAATCTGGGTCGAAGATCGCGACTTCAATATCGTCCGCTTTAATGGAACGTTTTCGGATCGTTCAAACTTCACCCATTACCTGCACTTCGACAGTTGGCGTTTTAATTTGCAAGGCAATATGTGGCTGCCTTCCTACATCTACGTTGAAGAGTCAGGTACAAAGCACAACAGCCCACTATTTCACGACTTGTACCTCAAGGCCCAGACGCGCCTTTGGGGATACGATCCCGAACAACTGAATCACAACGAAGAGTTCACCCAAATTAAGGTTGACGACTCGGTAGATGATCGTCCAGTCGCGAAAGACAAGAGCCCCGTCGAAGCCCAGCGATTGTGGGAGCGGATGGCAGAAGACAATGCAATAGACCATCTGCAGAAAATCGGTCTGGTTGCGCCTGCGGGCGACGTCGACAAGATCCTGCAGACCGTAGTCAATAACCTCATCATCACCAACAAGCTTCAAATCGAACCTGACGTGCGCTGCCGTGTACTGCTTACGCTGCCTTTAGAGTCCTTCACGGTCGGACACACGATCGTGGTCAGCCGTGGTTTGCTCGATGTACTGCCGGATGAAGCGTCGTTGGCGATGATTTTGGCTCACGAACTGAGTCACATCGTCTTGGGTGATCATGTCGACACACAGCTCGCCTTCACCGATCGTTTCTTCTTTGCCGATACGACTACTTTCCAACATCTGCATTTCGAACGGGATGCTGGGGACGAGAAAGCTGCCGACAACAAAACTATGGAGTTGCTTGGGAACTCGCCCTACAAAGACAAACTGAGTAACGCAGGATTGTTTCTTAAAGCATTGCAGGATCGCTCGCCCGTGCTCACCAGCTTGATCAGCCCGCGCCTGGGCAGCAAAATGGCGAGCCGGAATTCCACCCGAATGACTGCACTTTCAACCTCCGCGCCGGCGTTGGAAAAGAAGCGGCTCGATCAGATCGCCGCTCTTCCTATCGGCAGCCGGGTCAAATTGGATCCATGGAGCAATCAACTCACGATGATGAAGGCGGATCCGGTTGCACTTATGTCTCCGAGAGAGAAGATGCCATTCGAGGTTACGCCATTTTTCCCCTATCTAAGCTATAGCCCGGCCGACAGAAAACTTGTGGCCCAGAGTTCGGTAAGTCCATAGAGCAGGCCGGCGACGTTGGTTGCCGGTTGCCAGTCGGCCGTCACTGGCTAAAAGCTCTTCCTAACTCGTACCGCCGATCAGAAAGGAAGTAATGAGAAACACAATGAGGATCATCGGGAAAATCTGTATTTTCGGGTTCATGATAGTAGCGCCTGCCGTGGCGCAAAATCAGTTGCAGTCAGCGCCGTCGCCTGCAGTCGCTGGACCAGCTTTCGACTTGAGCGCCGGCTATAGCCGCATCTCAATGCCGATTCCCGGCGCTGGGAAGGCGAGTCTCAACGGTTTGGACTTCAGCGGAAACGTCGATCTAAGCTCGCGCTGGGGCGCGACGCTCGATTCCAATTATTTATATGCGCCTGACGTCGCGGGCACGCACCACCAGGGCTATCTCTTAAGCCTCCAAACGGGTCCAGTGTTCTACCCTATTCAGCACAGAAATACCCGGGCGTTCGTTCACGCACTGGCCGGTATGGGGCTCGTCGACGGAGCAGTACCCGTGAGTGGAAAAGAGGACTTTCATGGCTGGTTGGTACGACCGTCCTATGCCTTTGGCGGAGGAGTCGAGCAGTCGGTTTCGCCGCAGTTAGCTCTCCGCGTCAGCGGAGACTATATGCGCACGGCGTTTTACGATCCCGCCGGCGCAGTGGTGGCTCAGAACAATCTGAGGTTGACCGCGGCCTTTGTCTTCCGCCTAAAAGAGCGCCCACACAGATCCAGCTCGCAAATGTGGTGAGGATCTAGGTCGCTGACCCAAGCTTTCAGTCGCCACTTTCATCGTCGAGCCTCGCTCAACTGAGCCGAACTCAGAGAATCAAACCTGCGAGCTCATCGGATGTGACAATCTGAGTTGGATGGAAAACATTTTTGCCCGCGCCGATTGATGAAAAGTGTCCAGTCTCGATTTGACAGCAGCTATTCCCACGCTATAATTAAACTAGTTTAAACTAGTTATCTGGGAGAGCAAAATGGACTCGGTAGGGGCCTTTGAGGCTAAGACGCATCTTTCCGAATTGTTAGACCGGGTAAGGCACGGAGAGAAAATCACAATCACGAGGCACGGAGTTCCCGCTGCGATGCTGGTTCCTGTTGAAGAAAAGGCGTCGAATCTGACGCATCGGCAAATCGTAGAGGGAATGCGGATGCTGCGCAAGCGGATCAAACCTGACTCCATGAGTATCCGCGAGATGGTGAACGAAGGGCGCCGGTTTTGAACGGGATTGTGGTAGATGCCTCCGTAGCGCTCGCCTGGTGCTTTCCCGATGAAGCAAGCGAATACGCTGACGGAGTGCTTGTGGCGCTGGAAGGCCGGACAGCGATAGTTCCTTCCGTATGGGCGCTGGAAATAACAAATGCGCTGTTGGTGGCCGAGCGGCGGAAGCGCGTGAAGCAACTGGATGTGCGGCGCTTTGTCGAACTGCTCGCTGGCCTCACAATTATCGAGCAATCACAAACAGTCGCCGATACCGTGCGCGACGTTCTGCCCCTGGCGCGAGAACACCATCTTTCGTCATACGATGCGGCATATCTTGAGGTAGCGATTCGCCGGGAAGCGCCCCTGGCCACTTTAGATAGAACATTAGAGAAAGCCAGCCGCTCAGCCGGAGTCCGGATCTTCAAGGCCTAAATCGGAAGTCAAGTCTCCCACCTGCAGAACCAGTCGCGCTCTACGCATCAAGCAGCGCAGTCCCGGCCCATCACCAGACCCGACAATAATTCGCGGGCATCATTGGCTGTCCGACTTTGCACCCGAAGGCCTGGCCGAACTCCGGCATATTTTGCACGACGCCGTCCAAGCGAAATTGACGCGGCGAATGCGGATCGGTTTGCACCTGCGTCCGCAGTTGTTCGGGACGCGTAGCTCCGCACCAGTTCTGACCATATCCCAGAAAGAATTGCTGCAGCGGAGTGTAGCCGTCCTGCTTCTGGTTGAGATCAATGTTCTTGCGTTTAGCATCTTCCAGAAAAGCGATATAGGCGAGGCGAAGGCCTCCATTATCCGCCGTGTTCTCGCCTAGAGTCAGCTTGCCGTTCACCTTCGCGTCGTCAACTGCGGTAAAGCTGCTGTACTCTTTTACTTCGCAGTCGGTTTTCTCCTCGAACTTCCTGGCATCGTCGCCCGTCCACCAGTCGGCAAGATTCCCGTTCCCGTCAAACTGTCGCCCGTGGTCGTCAAAGCCGTGGGTGAGTTCATGCCCCACAATCGCGCCGATGTGGCCGTAGTTTTCCGCATCCGTTGCCTGCGGATCATAAAACGGAGGCTGAAGAATGCCGGCGGGAAAGTTAATGTCGTTCATGCTGGAGCTGTAATAGGCGTTGACCGTCGGTGGGCTCATGCCGAATTCTCCGCGATCGACCGGCTTGCCGATTTTTGCCAACTCCCGACGGTTCTCAAATTCGGTCGCGCGAATGGCGTTTCCGTAAGCGTCTCCGCGTACGATGTTGAGCTTGGAATAATCCCGCCAGCGGTCCGGATAGCCAATCTTGTCAGCGACGGCGTGCAGTTTTTCCTTCGCGCGCACCTTGGTGGCTGGGTTCATCCAATCCAGCGTGTCGATGTCCTGATCCATCGCCGTCTCGATGTCATGCACCATTTGAAGCGTGGCCTGTTTGCTGGAGGGCGGAAATTCCTGCGCCACGTAAACTTGGCCCAATGCTTCGCCCAACGCTCCGTCCGTGGCCTGCACGCATCTTTTCCAGCGGGCCCGCTGCTCCGGTTGCCCTCTCAGCTTGTGGCCATAGAAATCAAAGTGTTCATCGTCGAACGCTTTCGGCAAAACTTCGCTTGGAGTCGAGTCGATCAGTTGCCATCGCAAGTAGGTCTTGATCACAGGCAGGCTGGTCGACGCCAGCAATGCGTTCAAGCCTTTGAAAAAGTCGGGATTCGCGACGTTGATTTCGGTGACCGGCGGAGTATCCGTGTCCTTGAAGAACTCGGTCCATGCCAGTTCAGGAGTCAGACTGGCAAGTTCGGTGACGGATATCAGATGATAAATATTCTTCGGATTGCGCCGCGAGGTGATGTCCATCGAAACCTTGGCTAGCGCGGTCTCAAGCTGCATAATCGCCGTGGCGTCGCTCGCAGCTTGGCTTTCCGGCTCTCCCATGAGTTTCAGCACATTCGCAATATGCTGTACATATTCGTTGCGAGTCTTTTCAGCCGCGTCGCCGGAGCGGAAATAATAATCGCGCTCTGGCAATCCCAGGCCGCCCTGGTCGACAGCGGCGATCTGTTTTCTTGCGTCTTTGAGATCCTGCTGTTCGCCAAAGTTCAAGAAAGCGTTGACGCCGATTAATTGGTAATGCGCCAGAAGCGGCGTGAGTTCGTCTTTGCTCTGGAGTGCGGCAATGCGGTCGAGTTCTCCCTGCAACGGCGCTAGTCCCTTACGGTCGATCACATCCTGGTCCATGCAGGAGGCGTAGTAATCGCCAATTTTCTGTTCGTTAGCGCTGCGTTCGGCGCCACCAGCGGCTGCCTTTTCCAGCATCGTGTGTAGCACCGTCTGGTTGTACTCCGCGACCATCGCGCCTGGACCAAATCCTGATCGATCGCTCGGAATGGGATACAGTTTGCTGAAATTCCCGCATGCATACTCAGAGAAATCGACGCACGGGTCAGCCGATGCATCAATCAGCTGTTTGTCCAAGCCCGGTAAGCGATCGAAAACCTTTTCAGTGTCAGGAGTTCCCTTGCTTTGCGTTTGTGCCACGACACTCGCGCAAATCGCCGATACCACGAATGCTATTACTATGATTGCTGCCCATCGTCCAATCATTCTCAGGTAGTCCTTTCGAGGTCCGGATTCCGGCTGGCCACTCGCTATTTTACAGAAGCCTGCAGGCGGCAGTCGGACAAACCAGAGCGCCGATGCAGAACAGCACACATTCAAAATTTATTTTTGCGATAAAACGAGAGTCGCATCTTGCGCGGGCAGGCATTAGTAGAAAGGCAGTTCCTTGCCAGTCGGCGCCGACGTTCATTTTGGAAGAACGAGTATCTTGTGCATCATGCCCATATCCTCATGAAGGAGAATGTGGCAGTGAAATACAAAAGTACCCGCGATGGCGGGATCGCGGAAATCCATGCGCATCTTCACGCTATGGTAGGGAAAACCCGGCCCTTCCCAGAACGGAATCTCGATCGTGTCGCGCAGGTCCTGATCCGCAGCGGGCTTTCCATCGATCTCCAATACCTTGAAGTGGATCTGGTGTATATGGAAAGCATGAGTCTCGAGCGCCCGATTTTCAACGGTCCAGTCTTCGACTGCTCCAACCTGGGTGGTGATCACGGGCTTCTCGTTGTCTTCGAAAACCTTCTGCTTTTGTCCATCGACGGTGATGTAGAACTGGATGGGACCGTTGGTGCCGCCGAATTCCTCCGAGAAATAAAGTTTCCGCAACGTGGTCGGCTTCAGTCCACTTAATCCACTGAATTTTATGCGACCCATCGGAGCAACGGATGCGGCCTGCGTAATATTCCTGCGCGAATTTGTGTCTTCAACTTCGGCCGCGTCCTGATTGATTTCGATTTCCGCGAGTGTTTCCGCAAAATCCTGATTGCCAGTCGGACCAGTACCATACGCATTCGTAACGAAAACCGCTCCTTCGTTGTCCTGGGAGGGAGCCTGCACAATAAACTCCGCGCGCCCAGCTGGGGGCACGAGAATCGTGTCCTGGAATCTGGGCTTGGCCAGCGGATATCCGTCGAGCGCGATTACTTGCAGTTGCTGCGCAACCCCGTTGACTAGCACTTGCAAAGGCATGAAATCCTGAATGGTGGCATTTGCCACCCGCCAGAATTGCTTTTCGTTCGGCTTCATTTCAATAATCGGGGCTGGAAAAGGAGGGGAAGCTGCGACCTGGTAGTTAATCGTCAGTTGGTAGGGTCCGGGCACCCAGGGAACTAAATATTGCTGGCGGATCACGAAGACGCGCTGGCTGAGTCCGGCAACCTCTGGACGCACTTTTTCCATGCCCTCGACAATCAGCGCCCCGGCCGCCCCGCCATTTACCTGGAACTCAGTAAATCCGTGAACATGCGGGTGGTACCAATAGAGCCCAGGCGGCTCATCTGTGGGAATTTGCAAGTCGTACTGAAACGCCGGTTTGCCAGGTTGAATCAGCGTAGTGAGCACGTCGTCCTGATGACAGATCGGCGGAACATTCAGGCCGTGGAAATGAACATTGGTTGAAGATATCGTCGGCGTTCCGGTATCGCCACAAACCTGCGAGCCAGACACATCCATCATCGGGGCCATCTCTGACGAGTCGGGATCGCTCTCGATGCGGTCCTTGATATCCAGAATGAGATGGTCGCCTTGATTGAGACTTAACGTCGGAGACTCGACTTCTCTTGTACCAGTCGCGTAGTTGTAGCAATAGTGAGTGTATCCGGCCACGTCGACTGAATGCCGCATTGTGAATTCGGCACTGAGAACCCCATTCACGCTACTAAGAGTCAGTGGATTGTGAACCACGGTTCCGAAAGCGGGACGCGGGGGACACTGCGCCTGCGAACTCAAGAAAGGAAATCCCAAGACGAGAAGCGCAAACAAATACACGGGGGCGGAGCGCATATTCAACTCCTAAAGGACGTTCTCGGACCAAGACACTCTACACCAGATTTTGTTCGAACCATACAAAATTCCGACATCCGAAAAAGCCAGCACGGCCGGCGCGAACTCAACAGCGACTCCGAGCTCCGACTGATTATCTCGATTGTTGTCAATCGCTTGTCGACTCACCAACAATTCACCAACAAATTATCTCGGGTCCATTGCTCTATCAGGGCCGGTTAAGAGAGTCTGCAGCCCACAAAAAAAGGGCATGACATTTGCCCGGTTGCCGGAGCAGCCCGCGCTTCGCGAAAAGTACCTCAGGGGGTGCGAAGCGCGGTTTGGGAAAAGCAATCCGCGTTTGGCTCCAGGAAAATGCAGACCGCACGGCGCGAGCAAAATTAATTCGCCTTGCTGGCACTTTCTATTTTGATTTCGCGCTTTTAGAAGTGTGGGAAGACTCGGTCGATAAATCCGACCACTTTGATGATTCAGGTAGACGTGCGTCGGCCATCCGGCGATTGAAACGAAATCGGCGTTCGCGACACTATGCAAACGAAAGTATGCGGCTCTGAAAAAGATTAGGGAGCAGTGTTGCGAACGCTTCAGCGGCTTGGCCCAGGCAAACCAGCCTGTGTGGCTAAAGTCATCGATTTTTCGGGAGGCGAGATTTGGGATAAATATCCCGCCTCTCACCGGGCAATACGGCATGGGGGCACTTCGTTCCCGGCCCGTTGTTCCGTAATGCAAGAGCCCGTGGGAGTGGAGGTGCGCGCGACCAGGCACGCTCCCAGGCAATAGTTCACCGTTCGCAGCTCCGCTAAGCAATTTTCCGCCTGGCGGAGCACTTGGTCGAGAGTCTCGGGACCTAGTTCTAAGTCTGCAAATCAAAATAAGGAGGATCTATGTTTCGCATCTGCGTTTGGGTGTGTGTGTGTGTTCTGCTTGTTTCTTGCGCGCTGCCCCTGGCAGCTCAGACCTGGACCGCGCTGAATAACAAACCAAGTTTTGGCGCCAGCACGGCTCTGCTGCTTACCGACGGCACGGTTATGGTCCAGCCCACCGAGTCCAATAGTATCTGGCGGCTGACCCCTGACAAAACCGGCAGCTATATCAACGGAACCTGGTCACAACTTGCGTCGCTGCCTTCGGGATACGGGCCTCTCTACTATGCTTCGGCGGTGTTGCCCGACGGCAAAGTGCTGTTCGAAGGCGGTGAGTACAACTGTTGCGGTGGAAGCGAAGTCACTCTGGGCGCGCTCTACAATCCAGCCACTAACTCGTGGACCAGCGTGAACCCGCCGAGCGGATGGACCTACATCGGCGACTCTCCCTCCGTTGTCCTGCCTAGCGGTGTATTTATGTTGGGACAGGGAGCGAGTCCTTCCACGGCCCAGGTCGTATTCAATGAAAGCACGTTGTCATGGACCGCCATTGTTGGGGGGAAAGCGGATGGATTTTCCGAAGAGGGAATGACACTGCTGCCAAATGGGGACGTGCTAGTCGTGGATACGGAGAACGGAACCCACGCCGAGAGGTACAACGAATCGACGACCAGGTGGAGCAGTGCGGGTAGCACCGGCGTCGTGCTCCCGTCCAACGGCAACATGGAGATCGTTCCTGAGCTGGGACCGCAAATACTGCGGCCTGACGGAACTGTCCTGGCTAACGGAGCGACCGCGAACACTTCCGTTTACTATCCTTCAGCCAGTAAAGCAGGCACCGGTTTTTGGATACCGGGTCCGACCTTTCCGGCAGGAGTTATGGCTGATGCTCCAGCCGCCCTTCTCATAACTGGTAATGTGCTGGTCGACACCAGCCCCTTCTTTGCCGCTCCCTCTACATTTTTCGAGTTCGACGGCGCTAATTTCAACGCGGTGCCGGCGCCACCCAATGCGGTCAACGATGATTCTTACTACGGCCGCCTCCTCGAGCTGCCGTCGGGACAAGTCATGTTCACCGACTACTCCAATCAGGTCGAGATCTACACCCCTTCTGGCAGCTACAACTCAGACTGGGCCCCAATCATTTACAGCGTTCCGACTTCGATCACCGCCGGCCAAACCTACCAAGTCTCTGGTGTGCGATTCAACGGTTTGTCGCAGGGTGCCGCGTATGGGGACGATGCCCAAATGGCTACGAATTACCCCCTTGTGCGTATTACCAACAGCGGAACCGGCAACGTCGTTTATTGCAGAACGCATGGCCACAGCACTATGGCGGTCGCAACGGGAAACCGCGTTGTGTCCACCAACTTTGATGTACCCAGCGGGATCGGAACCGGCGCCAGCACTCTTGTCGTGGTGGCCAACGGTATCCCGTCCCCTGGAGTCTCCGTGACTATAGCGTCAAGAGATTCGAAGTAGGTCCAGAACATGAGCCACGAAAAGTGTTGTGGATGTTCTGGTTCCTCGGCGTACAGGCCGGCATTCAGTCGGAATTCAAAAGGAGGGTTTATGGTTCGCATCAGCAATTTGTTATGGATGTTTGCGCTACTGGTTTGCTGGGCACTGCCGGGATCGGCTCAACAGCCCGCAGCCGGTGCCGCTACCCAGATCGTGCCGCCGCTGGTGAACTTCAGCGGGGCGTTAACCACTACTAATGGCAAGGCAGCTACGGGTATGGTCGGATTGACTTTCTCTCTATACAAAGATGCGGAGGGCGGCGCTCCGCTGTGGGTCGAAACGCAAAATGTGCAACCGGATAAAACCGGACACTACTCCGTACAATTGGGCGCAGCCAGCAGCAACGGGATTCCCATGGAACTGTTTACTGCGGGTGAAGCACGCTGGCTAGGCGTGCAACAACAAGGCGCGGCTGAGCAGCCGCGGGTTCTGCTGCTAAGCGTTCCCTATGCCCTCAAAGCTCTGGACGCCGAAACCATCGGTGGCAAACCGGCATCCGCGTTTGCGCTGGCTCCGCCCTCGACTAATTCGGCAAGCGGGAGCAAATTGCCGCCCGGAACTATCACTGGTACCGGCACGGCGGACTACGTTCCTGTATTTACGGGCGCTACCACGATTGCCGACTCCAAGATATTCCAGAACGCTGCCGGCGACGTCGGGATCGCGACCATCACGCCAGCTGCCGCTCTGGATGTCAAAGGTACGGAGGATGTGCGCGATACTCTCACCCTGTTTCCCAAATCCACGCATGCCGCACTGTCGCTTCACGGGACAGCACTCAGCGTTAGCCATACCGGTCTCGTGACGTTCATCGCTGGCCAGACCTTCCCCGGTACAGGTACGGTGACCAGCGTGGGCAGCGGGGCAGGATTGACGGGCGGCCCTATTACGAGTTCCGGTTCGCTCAGCATCGCTACCGGCGGCGTAACCAACGCCATGCTCGCACATTCGTCCTTGACCGTCGCAGCCAACAGTCCACTTACTGGAGGCGGCGCGGTTTCCTTGGGTGGCAGTACGAGTCTTGGCTTGAAGACTTGTGCCGCTAGCCAGATCCTGGAGTTCACGGGCGGCGCTTGGGCGTGCGTGAACATTCCAACCGGCACTGTAACCAGCGTCGGAAGCGGCCTCGGTCTGACCGGTGGTCCGATCACGGGAAGCGGTACGCTGGCTATCAACACATCGGTCGTGCCTCAACTCGCGGCCGCGAACTCGTTCAGCAACACCAACACCTTCAGCGTCAGCGGCAGCACTCCGGGGCTCGCGGTTAACACCGCCAGCTCTGGCGACGGAATTGACATCGCCGTGAGCAGCTCCAGCGGCTTTGGAGTTCTCATTCAGGGCAGCAGTTTCGAAGGCGTCCGCGCAGATGGACCTTTTTATCCCCTGGTCGGTTTCGGTGGCGGCGGGGAAGGCGTCTACGGTGAGAGCGACACAGACAGCGACTTCTCGGTCGGCCTCATAGGCCTGGAAGGTGGAGGCACGCAGATCGATATCGGCGTGGAAGGCTATAGCGCCAGCACCATCGGCGTTGGCAACTACGGGCAGACGATCAGCGCGAGCAACGAGGGCGGATCCATTTCTGGATCGGCCGCAATCGGCGTCTGGGGCGACACCAGCGGAGACTGGGGCGTTCTCGGCACTACCGATGAGGGAGATTCCATCGTCGGGTTTAACGCCAGCGAACCTTTCGCTACCGGGTATTTTGAAAATGACGAAGTCGCGTCCTCGGATGCCCCGGTGCTCGTGACCGTCGGCGGAAACGTTGGCGGGGCTTGCATGTTCGACGTAAGCGGCGACATGTATTGCAGCGGCTCGAAGTCCGCGGTCGTTCCCGTGGACGGCGGAGCCCGGAAAGTTGCTCTGTACGCCGTCGAATCGCCGAAAAACTGGTTCGAGGATTTCGGCTCCGGCCATCTCTCCAGCGGATCGGCAGTCATCGAGTTGGAATCCACCTTCGCTCAAACCGTCAACACGCAGAGCTATCACGTATTTCTCACTCCCAACGGCGATTGCAAAGGGCTGTATGTCAGTCAGAAGTCGGCGGGCGGGTTTGAAGTCCGTGAATTGGGCGGCGGAACCTCCAGCATCGAGTTCGACTATCGCATCGTGGCGGAACGTAAAGGCTACGAGAACATCCGCATGGCGGACAAGACGCAATTGTTCAGGCCAGGTGCGATGTTGAAAGCCGGCAAGAAGCGCGCTACACCGCTTCGGGCGCCGATTCCGCAGAGACCACAAAAGCCCGCGCGCACCTCGACGGTTCGCTCGGCCTTAGATCCCGTTCATGTGGGACCGAGCGTTAAGTAGAGCACTGTCTCTCGTAATGGATCTATCTCTGGAATAAACCGGCCCGCGCAGTGATGGTTCTGGGCCGGTCATTCCGGTAGATGCGACGGGAACACTTGCCGGCTACGAGCTTGCGTTCGTTAGCTGCAACACAAAAGATCGACAACATACAAGGAGACTTTATGAAAAAGCTAGTCACGATTGTTTTCACAGTAACTGTGGTCGTTGCTCTCTTCGGAGCTTATCGCCAGGTGCGAGCGGCAGGGTATGAAAGGCGCGAGAACGCTCCAGTCAGGTCGGTCACACCAGTTTCTCCGCCCGTTGTGCTCACCGCTCATAGTTTGCTTACGGCGTACGTCGACCAGGGCGACTCCGGCACGACCGTAGGTAGCGGGTACACGGGCGTCGACAGTCCGGTCACCATAAATTGCCAGAGTAGCGCCGGGTGCACCATCGCGGCCGAGCACTGGCTTGAAGTGGGCGAAAGCACTACTTCGGGAAATTATTGGGCCATTTGTACGGAGGTGGACGGCACAACACTGAGCTGTCCTCTCCAAGGTTACGCCCCCTCCGACGGAAGCTTTCTAATGGGTTCCTTCAATCAGAGTACGGCTGTGGCTCCAGGGACCCACACCATTCAGGAGGTGGTCTACTCCGCAAACGGGGTGGGCATCTACAACTATCACAACACCTATAACCTGTACCGGCCATAGAACGATCGAGGATCGCGAGCAAGGAATCCGCGTGACTCGACTCTAGGACAAACAGCGGGGCAGCCCATCTGCCCCGCTTCACTCGTCTCCAGACTACGGAATTTCCAGCTGTCCCCCCTGTTCGACGATTAGCTGCAGGAGAGCATCGATCTCGTCCTCGGACGTGGTTGGATTCATGCAGGTCAGTTTCAGGCATTGCCGGCCGTGTACGCGCGTGCGCCCGATGACCGCGACTCCCCGTTCCAGCAAACGTTGGCGCAGAGCGCTGTTCAATCGATCCCCATCCTCCGATCCGGAGATACGGTAGCGAAACACAACACAACCGTACTCAGGCTCGACGATCAACTCCAGCGCGGGGTTGCGCTTGATAAGCAGGGCAGCGTGGGCAGCGAGTTCGATCGTGCGATCCACCATCTCTCCGAATTTTTCCCGACCCAGAACCTGAAAAGAAAACCAGAGCTTCAAGGCATCGAATCGCCGTGTGGTCGCGAGCGATTTGTCGACCAGATTCGGCACGCCAGCGTCTTCACCGCTCTCGGGATTCAGATAGTCGGCATGGATTTCGAGATATCGCAACTGGCCGGCATCACGAAGCAGAAGCGCCGCGCAACTGATGCATTGCCAAAACTCTTTGTGAAAATCCATGCTGATTGAGTTGGCGTTTTCCAACCCGCGCAAGCGTTTGCGATGTCGATCAGAAAGCAGCAGCGCCGAGCCATAAGCTGCATCCACATGCAACCATGCGCCTGCTTGTTTCGCCAGAGCGAAAATTTCTGGCAACGGATCGATAGAACCGAAATCGGTCGTCCCCGCAGTTGCGACGATTGCTGCGGGAATCAGCTTTTTCTCCCGCAACTGCGCCAGCGCCTCCTCGAGTGCCTTTGGGATCATGCGAAAAGCGTGGTCGACTGGCACGTGGATAACTGCTCCCGTGCCCAGGCCGAGTTGGTACGCAGATTTTTCGACCGTGAAATGCGCGGCTTCTGAACAAAGAAACCGAAGCCGGGACGCATCTGGAGGCAGGCCGTCCCACTGCGTCTGCCAGTTCCGATGCGAGTGGATGCACGCGTCCCGCGCCATCAGCATCGCCATGAAGTTCGATTGCGTTCCGCCCGAAGTGAAGATCGCATCCGATCCAGATGGCAACCCCGCTTCCTCGCACAACCATCTTGTCACCGCCAGTTCCAGCATGGTCGCAGCCGGCGCCTGATCGAAGGAATCCATCGACTGATTTAAAGCGGAAATGATCACTTCAGCCGCTAACGAAGCAATCAGCGGCGGACAGTGCAGATGAGCGATGGTGTTCGGATGCGTAACCGCGACCGAATGCTGGATAATCGTGCGAACTTTTTCGAAAACTTCGTCGATTGGAGATCCGCGCTGTGGCAGGATGTTCCCTGCAAGAAGTGCTGACAGTTCAGCGGGACTTTTTCCGCTGTATGGTTGAGTTGGAAAAGCACCGAGCAACGCTTCTACCGCTTTCGCAATGCTCTCGCGATAGGCGGCCGAGGTATTCGGCGTGAGAAATTCTTCGGCGAAGCGTGTTGCCTGGCTCATCCGAGAATCATAGACGCAAAATCAAGCCCCGACGTCGAATTGCCCTGAAAGCTAAGCAAGAGATCGAACCACTTATGCGCAGTGCGCTTCGGCGGTTTGACACCTCTTACCGCCGCTCCTATACTTGCTCCGCGCCGCGAAACCCGCGTCTGGAGAGACTTCTATGCTGAAACGTTCGCTGGCTTTTTTCCTGATTGTTGCCTCCGCAACTCTTGGCTTTTCGCAAGAACCTCGGAAATCTCATCAACCCAAACTCACCCCGCAGAAAAGCGGCACCACGCAATTACTCATTGCGGTCAGTCCGGTGGACGACCGTGTGGTCTGGGCAGCCGGGACCGGCGGAACTTATGTGGTCACAACCGATGGCGGGAATACCTGGAAAGCCGCTGTCGTACCCGGTGCCGAGAAGTTGCAATTCCGCGACGTCTACGGCGTAAGCGATAAGGTCGCGTATCTGATGTCGATTCCCAATACGTCGGGCACTACGGATTTTCGCATTTACAAAACAGAAGACGGCGGCGCGACATGGAAGATAGATTTCACCAACCACACTAAGAACGCGTTTTATGATTGTTTCGCTTTCTGGAGTCCGAACCGGGGCGTCACGCAGAGCGACTCAGTGAACGGAGTATTCCCAGATATTCGTACGACCAATGGAACGACCTGGCAGAGTATCGCCAATAACATGCCGCCGGCGTTGTCGGGCGAAGCCTCGTTCGCCGCCAGCGGTACTTGCATCACCACTGAAGGTCGAGGCAACGCATGGATTGCCACCGGCGGTGCGACCATCGCGAGGATACTGGCCACGACAGACGGCGGCAACACGTGGAACGCGTATGACACTCCGCTGGTCAGTTCGGCCAGCGCGGGAGGGGTCAGTGTGGCCTTCCGCGATTCGCACAACGGCGTGGTGGGAGGCGGTGATTTGTCCTCAAACAAAAGCGCGGACATGGCTGCTTCGCAAGACGGCGGTCAAACCTGGCAGCTGACTACCAAGCCCCCCGTGAGTGGTGCGATTTTTTGCCTGAGCTACATACAGGGCAGGGGCCACGGCCACGACAATGAAGGAGACGGCCGGGGCGACCGTACAGTTGTAATCACCGCCGAAACCGAGCCCGACTTTACTTCGGGATCAGGAGCCTGGACTCCCGATGAAGGAAAGACCTGGAACAAGCTGCCTAAAGAAGTAAGCGGTTACTGGGCAGTTGGCTTTGCGAGTCCGCAAGCGGGATGGTTTGTTGGCAACAACGGAACAATCCTGAAGATCAGCTTCTAATCGCAATGCAAGGAAGCGCGCTGCGTCTCAGCGCAGCGCGCTCGCCTACACTGCTTCCAGACTTCTTCACTCGTAGCGCAGCGCCTCCACAGGATCCAGGCGCGAGGCTTTCATCGCAGGATAAATACCAAAGAACAGGCCAACGCTCATCGAAGCGGTCACCGCGGCAATCACCGCCCACAGCGGCACGGCCGACGGCAAACTGGGCAAGAGCTTGTTGATTAAGAAACTGATCCCGCCTCCCAGTGCGACGCCGATGATTCCACCCGAGCCGGTCAGAGTGATCGCTTCGGTGAGGAACTGGCGGATGATGTCCCTTCGTCGAGCGCCGATCGCTTTACGCACCCCGATTTCGCGAGTGCGCTCGGTGACCGACATGAGCATGATATTCATTACACCGACTCCGCCGATGAGGAGACCAATGGAACTGATCACGACCACCGCAATGGCAATCGCTCCCGTGATCTGGCGGAATTGGCGCGCAAGTCCTTCGGAACTGGAAATAGCAAAATTATTCGGCTTGTTAATCCCGACGGCCCTTCGCCGCCTCATAAGGCCAACAATTTCGTCCTCGGCCTGCGCCTTTCTACCTGGATACGCTTGCGCACCGATAAAGTTTTCATCATCCTGCGGATTGTGCTTGCGATATGCACCGTAAGGCACGACCACAACTTTATCTGCCGATTCATCTTTGAAGAACTGTCCTTTGCGTTTCTCCAGCACGCCGA
>Ga0209169_10000867_pt1 | contig 18666 bp, 14 predicted proteins | sample HubBroMetageWRM4_FD_188346 | JGI IMG/M metagenome (GOLD analysis project Ga0209169, IMG submission 188346) | Warmed soil microbial communities from the Hubbard Brook experimental Forest, New Hampshire - Hubbard Brook CCASE Soil Metagenome WRM 4... | ecosystem: Environmental > Terrestrial > Soil... | reverse complement strand
GCGTGTTGCTCGTGATCATCGAGCGTCTCAGTCAGCAGACCTCGCAACTCCAATGGTTCGAGCTGAACGGATACCTTGCCGAAGGCGATGCGCGAGGCGTCGAGAAGATCATCGAGCATCCGCGCGATAGCGGTGGATTGGCGATCCACACGCTCGACCAGGGGTGCCGCGCGATCATCCTGCAGGTCTAAACGACGCAGCGCATACGCAGAAGTACGGATGGCGCTCAGGGGGTTTCGCAATTCATGCGCGAGCACGGCGATGAACTGGTCTTTTTGGCGGTCCTTCTCTTCAAGCGCCTGCTTGGCCTTTTGCAGCTCCTGGCGCTCATTCAGATCGCGCAGATGCGTGAGTTCTTGAAACGTCCGCTCGCTCATTTCGGAGCGATGCGCCTCCGGATCCTCCAACAGCAGCCTGGCAAGATCTGCATGGCCGCGCATGAGTTCGATCATGTCGTCTTCGGATTCGATTTCTGGATGAAGCATGGTCCAGTAGTGCGCGGTGCGAATAAAGGCGAGGCATCCACTGAAGAGTTCGTATTCGCGCAGGCCCAATATCCGAACGAGCCCACGTCGGGCGGAATCGCTGCGAGCCGGTTCAATGAACATCACCGCCGCACAAGCAAAAATGGCATCTTCCATCTCGCTGCCGGGCGCAGGCCAGGATTTGAGGGCCCCGGCCTGCGCCTCGAGACTCGCGTAGACGGGGGCCATATCCCGATGCCAAGGAGAGGGTCGACGAAGCAGCGCAATAACCTCGGTCAGACTCTGCGGCTTGGCATTCGCATCGCCGGCGGCCCGTCCATGTCCGCCGCCCAGTAGAAATCCCACGTGCCGCACGATGCAGTAGCGCATCGGACAGAAGCGGGATAGCCAGACAAACAGCCGCTCCTTAAAGACCGCAGGCATCGGGTTGTCAAGATAACCCGCCTTGGCGAATCCCCACAGCTGCTCCAAGAGTTCCGGCGCGGCGCGCGCGGAGCGGAAGAAATTCGGCAAAATACCGAATCGACCGGCGACTTCCACTTCAAATGCGGTGCTCGAGCCCGAATCAGTTTCCATGGGCCGTATCCTTTTTTAGACAGATCAGCTCTCCGGAGGCTAACAGGGATACCGGTTCGGTACCGATTTATCGCCTGCTCTTGAACCTTGGCGCCAAATCCCGGAACTAAACAGCCATTGCCTCACCCCGAGGGGCAATGTGGGCCTGACGGCGCGGACCTCCGCCACGCGCGCGCCGCGGTTGTTTGCGTGCACCGGCACAGTTAGGCTTGGCTCTAATCATGGTAATCCAAATGAATTCGAGGTGATTTGCGTATGGGAACGACAATTTCTTATGTTCGCCCTGACGGGAAAAAGGTTGACGGCTATCTCGCGGAACCTAAAGGCGCCGCGCAGGCTCCGGGCATTGTAGTCATCCAGGAATGGTGGGGCGTGAATGACCAGATCCGCGGCGTGGCGGAGCGATTGGCCAGTGCCGGCTACCGTGCTCTGGTGCCGGACTTGTACCGCGGCAAATCCACGGTCGAGGCGGAAGAGGCGCACCACCTGATGAGCGGTTTAAATTTTGCCGATGCCGCGTCGCAAGATATCCGCGGCGCCGTGCAATTCTTGAAAAAGAACAGCGGCAAGGTCGGCGTCACGGGCTTTTGCATGGGAGGCGCACTGACGCTGCTGGCGCTCTGCATGGCGCCGGAAATCGATGCCGGCGTCGTCTGGTACGGTTGCCCGCCACTCGAGTACATCGACGCGACCAAAATCAAGGCGCCTCTGCTGGGCCACTGGGCCACGCAGGACGAATTTTTCAAGATCGCTACCATTGATCAGCTCGAGGAGAAGCTGCGCGCCGCGCATGTCACTTATGACTTCCATCGCTACCTTGCGCACCATGCGTTTGCCAACGAGACGGCTGTCGGTCCGCACCGTATTCCGCAGACTCAATACGATGCCGTCTGGTCGGAGCAGGCCTGGGATCGGACCTTCAGTTTCCTGGGCCGCCGGCTGAGTTGATAGCGATGAGCAAGGAGATCCGGCCCATGAAGTTCATCGCGTTCTCCGCCGTCTTCCTGATGCTCTTGAGTCCGGCACTTCGAGCGCAGACGAAATCGCTGCTCATCGAGGATATGACGTGGACGGAAGTTCGGGATGCGATTGCCGCGGGCAAGACCACGGCCATCTACTACGCGGGCAGCATCGAACAGAACGGACCCGGCATGGCCCTCGGGAAACATGTGTTCATCGCTCATTATCTTGGCCAAAAGATCGCGGCCCAACTGGGGAATGCGCTGGTCTATCCCACCATGCCCTTTGCCCCGACCGGCGCGTGGGGACTCGCCGGACCCGGCGTCATCGATCCGGGGAAAAAAACCGGTCACATGCGCTATGCCGGCAGCGTGAATCTTGCCGATGATACCTTCGGCGCCGTGGCGCATGACGTCGCCTTGAGCGCCATTTCGGCTGGATTCAAGAACGTCGTATTGATGTGCGACCACGGCGGCAATGCCCAGTCGCAACTGGATCAAGTGGCGAAAAGCCTGAATGCAGAGTGGGCCCCCAAGGGCATCCACGTCTACTACATTCCGGATCCCTATTTCAAAGAAAAGGACGTGATGAAGGAATACCTGCAGAAACACGCTTTGCCGCTCGATGTACATGCAGGCACAGACGATGCCTCAGAACTCGAGTACATCGATAAAACGGTCAACGGCACCTCGGCCAAGTGGGTGCGTCCGGGTAAATTGGTCAATGGACACGACGGCGACGGCAGCGGAGTCGACGGCGATCAGACCAAAGCAACGCTGGAGCTCGGCAAAATGTTCACCGATGCGAAGGTATCTCTCGCCGTAAGCCAAATCAGGAAGTTGATAGCGGCAGGTCAATAGCCGCATTCGCGCCGCTATTCCTGCCGCAGCGATCGGCCGCCATCGGGCTAGCGCTGATCCGCCTCCGGCCGCGCGACCGCCTGCACAAAGGCCGCCAATTCGTCGGCATCCAACTCGCCATCGTGATTCCGGTCTGCGCGGGCAAACTGCATTTCCAGGAATCGAAAAACTTGGGCTTTTGAAACCGTCTCGCTTGCTGCAATAGACCGCACATAATCTTGGATCGCCATCAAGGCCCTCCCGCGGTGCCTGCCACCGCTCGATGGCGACATAGTAGAGCGAGGTCGATAAAAATGACGTAAATTCCGCGGAACGTTAAGGGCCTCACATTCCGCGCATCGTTTGCAACATTTTTATTTCGGATTTGCGATTCTAGCGATGTGTCGCACAACTTAGCTCCAGCAGGCGCCCCCGCCTACGCCCCCGCCCGCTCAGCGTCGAAAATCCAGGCAGTCGGCATCGTCATACCGGCGCGCAATCAGTGCGCTACGATCGCAAAATGCATACACAGCCTATTTGCGTCCAACAGCCATTCCGGCTGGCGCAACTCCTTGTGGATCGTCGTCGTTGCCGATGCCTGCACGGATGACACCGCCAAGGTAGCCCGAGAGGCGCTGGGCGCGTTCGGTCAGGTGTTGGAAGTTTGCGCCCGTTCCCGTCAAGCCGCACATCAGATCGGCTCAAGCACCGTCATCGAACATTTTCGCGACGTACCCCGCCACACGCTTTTATTGGCGAGCGCGGATGCAACAGCCGAATTGCCGCGCGATTGGATCGAAGCGCAGCTGCATTGCTCAGCTTCCCTAACGGCACTGCCCTCGAGTCATTGAGCGACGCTGAGTTATTCCCTGATTTTGTGCGTAGCGACCCGGATTTATGGAACTCCGCACAATTGTTTCTTGTCAGCGATTCACCGACATGCTGTCGGCCATTCTGTAATTGGTTCTTCACGCCATTCGTATAGAATTGCCGTCGTCTAACCACCAAGGAGCCGTCTTTCCACCACTATGCATCCACCCAATCCCGTTACCCCAAGGTCAACCCTTAAACTCAAACCCGGCATCAAGAAATCTCCGCGCGAGAACAAATCGGTGCCGGTTGCCAAGCCACCCAGCAAACTGAACCAAAAGTCCGGTGCGGCATGGTCAGATGAATACAAGCAGCGAATGCAGGAAGATATGGATGCATTGATATCGCGCTGAGCCGGCGCCGTCGCAATCGATCACCGCCTTTCTGACTGCAGCTTTCTGCTGCATCTATACTATTGACCACGGATGAAGCGCTTCTTTCTTTCCGCGTTGGCCCTGGTCGTGCTGGTCGGCATTGTCGCCGCCGTCTACTGGCGGCCCGACCGCGCACTGGAGGCGGCCTCGGGGTTAATGGCGCACAACGTCTGCTCCGCCACATTCATCTCAGGACTCGACGCCCAGGCGACCGCGGATGAACTGGTAAAACCGATGTTGCCCGGGTTCGTGGGTCATGCGCTTCGTTTCCATGTCGACCCGGCCGGCAAGACGGTCGACGCCAGCGTGGCGGGGATTAAACCCATGCATGCCGTCTTTACACCGGGTTTCGGCTGTCGATTGGTACTCGATCCACTCTATAAGGCACCAGCGCCCGCGATTGCGCGCGCTGCATCCCCGGCCGATGCTTTTGCCCCACCCGCACCGGTTGCCACCGACGATCCGACTATCAACGCCGCGCTTGAGCGCGAATTCACTGAACAACCGTCGCAACGTCCTCGCTACGTGAAGGCGATTGTGATCGTCAAAGACGGCCATGTCGTTGCCGAGCGTTACGCGCCCGGCTTCACCCTCGATACGCCACTGTTGAGTTACTCGGTCGCCAAGTCTTTCAGCAATGCGCTCCTGGGGATTCTGGTACGCCAAGGCCGCCTGCGAGTCGACCAGCCTGCCGGCGCACCTGAATGGCAGCGACCCGGTGATGCGCGCAGCGCCGTTTTGGTCGATGATCTGCTGCGGATGGACAGCGGCATCGATGCGGCCGAGACCGGTTCGGGTTTTGATGCAGTCGCGCAAATGTTGTATGGCAAGGACGACATGGCGGCTTTTGCGGCCCGCTTCCCCTTGAAAGAGCCCCCGCGCACGCGCTGGGAATACACATCCGCCAATACCTTGGTGCTCGACCGGCTGCTGGGCCTAACCGTGGGCGATGGTGCGTCAGGCATGCGCGCTTTCGCCGATCGGGAGCTTTTTGCGCCGCTGCACATGGACCACGTCACCCTGGAATTCGACGGCGCGGGAACCTTCGTCGGCTCCGCTCACGTCTATGCGCCGGCCCGCGAGTATGCGCGGCTGGGCCAGCTATTTCTCAACGACGGCATCGGCCCTGACGGACAGCGCATACTCCCTGAAAATTGGATCGAGTATTCGCGCCGCTCCACCCTGGGCTCGCCGTACGGCGCGGGATTTTGGACCAACGACGGACCGAGTGCGCCGGCCGCGGCGCGCGTCGCCCACGGCTTCCCCAAAGACGGATTTTTTGCCAGCGGCAATCGCGGCCAGCGCATCTATATCGTCCCGAGTGAACACTTGATCGTCGCGCGCTTTGGCTATTCACCCGAACCAGACTTTGGAATCGTCGAAGATCTCGCGCTCATCAAGGCAGCCATCGCTGCACTGCGACTTCAACATTGAGACACATTGCCGCAAGCGAGTCCGCCAAACCCATGACGAAGGCCAAGGCGATGTTAACTATCGACCCGGCCACCAATTCCAGCGCCCTGCCAACTTCACGAGTGCCGGCCCCACGGCCAAGCGGATCACGGTGGCGTCCAAAAAGACGGCCACACCCAGCGCAAATCCCAGAATTTTAATCAGCACAAACTCGCCGAAAACAAATCCGCCGAAAATCATGACCATGATGGAGGCGGCAAAACTGATGACCCGCCCCGTACCGGCAAGACTTTGCACGAGGGCCTCGCGATCGCTGAGTCCCGCGCGTCGGCCCTCCGCCATCCGCGCGACGATGAACACTTCGTAGTCCATGCTCAAACCAAACACGATGCAAAATACCAGCACCGGCAAGATCGGAAATCCGCCGTCCATGGGGTGGGCAAGGCCCACCATCCAAGACGCCGGCCCCTGGAAAACCAAGGCGACGGCGCCAAACGCCGCTGCCACCGACAGCAAGTTCAGCCCCACCGCTTTCAGAGGAATGAGCACGCTGCGAAATGCCAGCGACAGGACGATGAGGGTGGCGCCGATGACGCTCATCACCAGCGTTCCCAGCGAGCTGCGGATGGCGCTTGCGTAGTCGACGTTGAAAGCGGGCACGCCCCCCACCTCGAGTCGCGTACCGGCGAGTCCGCTGAGAGTCTGCGGATTCGCTCTGCGAATGTCGCGCACCAAATCCGCCGCATCGGTCGCGGCCAAGTCCGGTCGGGGCAACAGCTCCACCAGTACCGCCCTGCCGTCGGCACTCACCAGACTCCGACGCGTTTCCTCCGGCACTCGTCGTAGAGTCTCAGGTCCGGCGAGCGGCATGGCGTTGAGCGTGGTCGCCGCCCACACGTGCTGAACCCGTGGGTCGCGCGCGAAAGATCGCACGAGCCGCGATTCGGCGCGCCAGCCTGCCTCGTCTTGGACCGTAACCGGAGGGGGAAAATAGAGAACAACTTGGATGATTTGGCCGAAATTGCCGCGCGCCACGGAATCAATTTCGTGCAGCACCCGGATCGATTGGGCGCTCTCGGGCAACCAGCGGCCGCGCGGCAGGTCGATGCGCAGATTCGCAGCCTGGGCGGCGAGCAGCAGCAGCGGGATCCCCGCCACCGCCAGGACGCTCAGCGGATGGCGCGTCACCCAGTTCCCCCAGCGCCGCCAACTGCGTTCGGTATGCCGCCTTCGCGCAAATCCCAGCGGCGCCGCATCGATCCACGGTCCCATCCACGCCAGCACAATCGGCAGGAGTGTTCGCGCGACCAGCACCGCGACGGTGGTCACCAAGAGTCCGCCGATTCCGATGGATCTCACTTCGCTCACCCGCACCAAGAGCATCGCCGCGAAACCGATGGCGACCGTGAGACCCGAGAGCACCACCGTGCGACCGCCGTGTTGGGCCGCCTGCGCCAACGCTTCGTCCTGCGATAGCCCCTGGTCGAGTCCGTCCCGATAGCGGCTCACGATGAGAAGCGCATAGTCGACGCTCAAGCCCAGGCCGACCATGCTGATGATGCTGACGACAATGATGGACACCGGCCAAAATGAGTTCACGACCGACAGCGCCGCAAGCGACACCAAAATGGTCAGGGCGCCGCACACAATGGGGAGAAGCGCGCAGACCAGACTGCGAAATGCAATGATCAACAGCAGCAGGGTGAGCGGCAGAACCCGCAATTCAGCGGCGCGTGTTTCACCCGCGCTCACGCGACGCATGTCGGCATTGACGGCCGCCTCGCCGGTCCAGCCGAAGGTCAGTGCGGGATATTTTTCCTCAAACTGCGCCCGCAGCGCAGCGGTCGTCGCGCGCAGCCTGGTCATCAACGCCTCCTCGCCGCTTTTGGGCGCGCTCACGCCGACGATGATGATGGGACTGCCGTCTTGACCCAAGAATAAGCTGTCTGCGCGCTCCAAATAGGACAGGACTCCCTGCACACCGGGCGTGGGTCGAATCGCCGCGCTGACTTGTTTGAGCAGCGCTTCGCCTTCCGCCGTCCGGGGGTCCGGCGCGGCCGCCATCCGCAGCAGCACAATTTTTGCAAAGGGTGACTTGAATTGCTGCTCGAGCGCCGCCTCGACGCGTGCCGATTCGCTGCCCTGCAGGCGCGCCGAGGGATCGAGCGCCTGGTTGACCCTGGCGGCGAACGGACCGGCCGCGAGCGCAACGACAAGCCATGCCGCGACGATCAGCCGATGCGAGAAGGGCGGGCGTTCGGCCGATTGCAGTTAGGGCTCCATACGGAGAAAGGGCCGCCACCCGGCGGCCCTTTCAAGGAAATACCCGTGCGCGGCTAGAAGAAGCCGTGCGAGGACGGGAACTCGAAGAAGTCGAACAGATCATCGAGCGCCGGCGCATTTACCGGCGCATACGAGCCCTCGAACTGCACCGGGTTCGGGAAGTTGTCCCGGCTGCGGTGCGTGATGGTGGGCAGGTGCCAGTTGCGCTCGATGAACTTGACGATCGAGACATGGTCCGCGTACTTGTGGGAGATGTATCCCTCGGCGCGCAGGGGCAGGTACTGCGGATTCGCCACCACGATCAGCGGGATGCGCGTGCCGTCGCCGAAGAAGTCGAGCGGCTGCACGTAGCCGGAGTCGTAGTAGCCGCCGCCCTCATCCTCGGTGATGAGGATGACGGTGTCCTTGGTGTACGTCGGCGAGGCTTCGACCTGGTCGACGATCTTCTTCACGAAGCCCTCGAACAGGTCGAGCTTCGAGGAGGACGGATGCCCGTCCACGTAGCCGCTCGGCTTGACGAAGGAAACCGCGGGCAGCGTGCCATTGGCGATATCCGCGTACAGGTTCACCGAATCCTGAATATGCGCCGCGACCTGCGCCGGGTTCGACATGATGGAGGTGTCGAACTGGAACGGGTTGCAGATATTGCAGTACTCGTCGGCGTTGGCGCCGTTCGTACCGTAGTTCAGCTGGTACGGGTCATTGACGTAGTTGTTCCACTGGTCGCCGTAGTATTTCCAGGAGACTTTCGCATTGTTGAGGTCATCGCCAATGCTGGGCGTCGAGGAAGGCGGAATGGTGAACGGCGTGTTGGACGGACTCTGGTCGATGAAGGCGTTCTTGCCGTTGCCGAACCAGCCGGGATTGTAGTTGTTCAGCAGGTAGTAGTGCCCGGGCTCACAGCGCGGATCGATGTGCAGCTTGCGCAGATACTCGCGGATCGGTCCCACGCCGGCCTGACTGGAATCGGAGCAGTCGCTGTAAGAGCCGCCGCCGAAAATGATGGGCAACCCGTTGCTTTGGGTCTTGTCCCATTCATTCATGGGGAATCCGGCGTTGAAGTCTGAGCCGTAGCCGTCCTGCGTGTACCAATTGTTGGTGCCCGGAGCGGGGTTCGGATTTTCGATCATGTCGATCGTTCCCGTGCCCCCGAAGCCGGCGGGATTGGTGGTGACCGCAGCGTTTGACGGCGGCGTGGCGGGATGGCCGTTGCCGTCGCTGAACCAGAGCATGTCGGCGTGACCCAGCATGATGTGATTGGCGCCGGTGCCGCCGTTGACGGACTGGTGGAAGTTGTCGCTCATCGCGTACGTGTCCGCCAGGCTCTTGAAGTAAGGCGCATCGCCCTGTTGGACGTTATAGAAACCCAAAGCCGTGGAGCCCTCGCCCGTCGTGGCCGGCACCGAGTCATAGAGCGCGAATTCCTTCGCAGTCCATTGGGCAGCGGTCGGCGGATTGGCCGCTGAAAACCCGCTCGGATAAATGAAAAATTCATTGAAGGTCGAGGCGAAAAAGTCCTGTGCATACAGGGTCTGACTCAGGCCGTTGTCGCCCGCACCGATGGTGTTCTCCACCCAGGCAAACAACTTACCGTCGCATCCCGACGGATTCTCCCAACTGGCGTGCTCGATGCTGCAGTTCAGCTGCTGCCACATCTGGTAGAAGCGATGGACGGGACTGGCGGCGTAGTCGGTGTAGGTCAGACTGTAGCCCGGCGTGGCCGAATTGGTGCCATTGGTCAGCTGGAACGGACCGGCCGGCAGGCTGTTGAAGTTGACGATACGCAGATCCGGCGTGTCCCGGTATTGGTTGGTACCCCCGCCTGCCAGCGACTGGTAATAGGTCAAGCCATTGGCATCCGCGGCGTCGGGCAATCCCGACTCCGTCACCTGTGCAACGGCCAGCGCATTGGCGGCACAGGTCGCGGCGGCCGCCCCCGTCGCGGTCTTGCACGCGCTGGTGGTGAAATTGCCTTGCGCAAACTCCGCGCCCCCCACCTGCGGCGCCGGCAGCTGATTATTGGGGAATTCTTGCGTCGGCGGGCTCAACAGAAAGGTGTCCTGGCCACCCAAGTCCGAGGCCGACAGCTGCTGAGCCTTGTGAAAGTGCGGTCCCGGGATGGCGTTCTTGTTGGCATCCAGCTTAATGATGCCTTCGCTCAGGAGGTTGTGGACTGTCTGGCCGCGCCGCGGCACATAGGTGGCGAACACGTGGTCGAAGCTGCGATTTTCACCGATGATCACGATGACGTGTTTGATCGGCGTTGCGGTCGATCCGCTTTTATCCGCGCCGGAATTCCAGAGGCCGCCGAATGCGGGCGCGTTGACCGCGACGGGCGCTGCGGCCAGGACCTGACCTGCTGACATCTGTAGGACGGCCAGCGATGTCGCGGCCACGCGCACGCCGTGCAGCGTCAGCGACAAGAATCCAGTGTTCTTCATACGACTCCCCTGATGTGTTAGGCCACCATGCAACTGCGTGGATTTTAGGAAGGAGATATTTCAGGCAGTTGATGGTTATGTGAACCTCGCACACGCCGGCGGGACCGCAGGCTGTCAGACGTAGCGCGCGTGACGCGACAACGATGTAGGACAAATCCGGTGCTAGTGCGATCTCGCGCTGCGCTCGGTGCCGCGGTCCCTCTGAGCGATCATCTTTCCGCTGTCCCCTTCACCGTCATCGGCAGCCGAGTCCCGCTCGCTTTGCGACTCTTGCTCGGGCACGGCGGGGGGTGCCGTGGCGGGAGGCGGAATGGTCGCGACAGCGGGCGGCGCAGCCTCGCGCGTCAGCGCCGTCGCTTTCGCCGCCGCCGGCGCCGGCGCCTGCTGAGGCTGGGCTGCAGTGCGTGTGGAAGGCGCCGTGTCGGAGCGCCACAGACCGTCGTTTCGGGAGGTTAGCGCGAGGGGCAGAGCAACCACTCCCACCGCCAGCGCACAGATGAGTATTTGCCGTACCACGAGCGCTCCAATGAAGGAGTCACGAGTGTAGCCGCCAATTATGACAACGATGCTCCGGTCAAGCCGTAAGATCCCGTGAAGAATCGTGAAAGCGCTCGGTGCGCAGCCAATCCCCAAAGGCGTTACACTCTGGCCGGGTATCACGCGATCGGCGTACCCCATTTAATAAAGCGTCGGCTGCCCCTCGACACCCGTGTGGCATGCCGGGCACCAGACGGTGTCAACATGGATGATGTGGCCGCCGCGGACTCCGCGCTCGCCGCCGGCGAGACGACCCTGTTCCAGGTCGACGATCTCCTCGTCGACTTCGGCCGGCGCTGCGTGATGCGCGCGGGTGTCGACCTCAAGCTGCCCGGACTGTCGTTCGATCTGTTTGTGGTGCTGCTGCGGGCGGCGCCCAATCTGGTGACGGTCGGCAGGCTGATGGATGTCGTATGGCCGGACGCGGTCGTCAATCCCGAGACGATCAGCCAACGCGTCAAACTCCTGCGGTCTGCCCTCGGCGATGACGTCAAGAGCCCGCGTTACGTCGCGGGAGTTCGCGGCCGGGGCTATCGGATCGTCGCGACCGTGACCGCGCTGGATCCCGAGACGCCGTCGCGCGTTGCGCCACCGGCGGTGGCAATGCGCCGCGACGCACTTTGGTGGGTCATCGCGCCACTGATTCTGGCGGTCGCGGGTGGGCTTGTGTGGCTCGGCATGTCTAGCCGGGAAGCGGAACGCGTAACAAAAAATATGGCGCCGGCTCTGCCGTCCGAGCTTCCGGCTCACACGATCGCCGTGCTGCCATTCGAGAGCCTGGGCCCCGACGCGCAGAATGATGGGTCTCTTGCCCTGGGGTTGGCCGAGAGCGTGCTGCACACTCTCGCCGACACTCCGCGGATCGCCCTCGTTGCGCGCCGATCGGCCTTCGCTGTGAAGGGCGACAGCAGCGATGCGCGTCAAATCGGCCGCCGCCTGAACGCCCGTTATCTTCTGGAGGGCAGCGTACAGCGTGCCGGGCTGCAAATGCGCGTGCGCACCGTTCTGGTCGATGCGATGGGCGCTCAGAACATCTGGTCCTTGAGTTTTGATCGCCCATTGGCCGGTCTGCCCGCCGCGCAGGAGGAGATCGCGGCGCGACTGGCGCAGATTCTCGCTGCAACACTCAACGCCAGTGCAGAGGAACGGCGCGAGACCGCGACCACTTCCAATCCGGATGCGTACTTTGAGTATCTGCAGGGCCGCGAGCTAGTCGCGTCGTATCGCTTAGAGGACCTGCGGCGCGCCGTGACCCACTACGCGCGGGCACTCGAAATCGATCCTTCGTATTCGGCCGCCTTGAGCGGGCGTGCGTCGGCCAAGTACCAGATGCTCGCGTTTCGCGCCAGCAACTCATCCGACAAGGACTGGTCCGATACGCAAAGCGAGGTTCGCCAGGATCTGGAAAAAGCCTTGGCGCTCGACAATCGAAACGCCGAGGCGTGGCAGGTGCTCGCGGCCATCGAAGGCGATCCAGATCGTGCGGAGGCGTACGACCGGCGCGCCGTCGCCCTCGAACCGGACTCGGCTCGTGCCCAATTCGCCCTGTCACAAGCGGTGCTGTCGCTGGCGTACCGATCGGCCCCTGCGCGAATCGATGAGGTCATCGATCTCATGCAAGGTGCGATGCGCCTGGACCCTCAGGAGCCGCGCTACCCCACGGCATTGGGCGAGATCTACCAGTTTCAGCGTACGACCGAAATCGGCAAGGCAGAGCCTTTGTTCACGCGCGCGCTCGAGCTTGATCCGAACTACTTTCCGGCGTTGTACGGCCTCGGGGTCTTGCGCTTCTGCTGCCAGAACCGCATCGCAGACGGCATCCGACTCGCCGAGCAGGCACTGCGGCTCGAGCCGACGTCCAGCGCCGTGCGCGGCATTCTGGTCCATATGTACTTGGACGTCGGGGATCTGCCCGCGGCCGAGCAGCTTCTCGCCAACAACCAAAATCAAAGCGCGTGGGTCGCGGTGCACGCGTATCGGCACGAGTGGCAGAAGGCGGCGGCGATCATGTACAACGATGCGGCGCGGGCCAATATCCCGATCCCGCCGGACGCGCGTTACGGACATTTCGCGCTGCTGATGAGCGCCACGGACTCGAGTTCCAGACGCCGGGCGCTGGAGTTTTTTGAAAAGCAGGCGGGAATCCGCTGGCAGAACGGCACGCCCACCACCCGAGTCCCGATTGAAGGAGATATGGCCGTCGAGGTCGCGCTGGGCGATCTCATGACGCGCACCGGCGATACCGAGCGGGCGCGCCGGGTGCTGGAGATGGCGCTGTCGGCATCGGACATGGCGGCGGTCAAATACCAGCGCGGCACCTTGTGGTTCACCTTGCAGCGCGCCCGAGCCCTGGTTCTTCTTGGGCGGACCGAGGAGGCCCTCGGCGAGCTCGGCGCTTTTTCGCGCTCAGGTTGGGCGCCGGATGCGTGGCTGCTCGATGCGGATACCGCCTTCGATGGATTGCGCGGCGATGCGCGATTCCAACGCATCATGGCAGAGCGTCATGCGAATGCGCTTCGCGAGCGCGCTGAAGTCGAGGCGTTGCGTGGTCAAAACGTGATCCCGCCGGACTTGCGCTGGCGGTGATGGTCAAGCAAGTGCGCGCTACACCCAGGCCAAGTTCTCGGATTTGAGCTCGGTCTCTCCATCCCAACGATACGCGACCAGCGGGCCTTGTCGCGCCGCGCTGTAATCAAGACAGGCGAAACGCGGTGAAATCACGGTCGGCGTTCCGGTAAACCAATAGTGACCGAACAAAACCGGTGGACCCGCATAGGGATGCCCCACCCGTTCCGACGGCATCGGCACATCGGGAATCATCTGCATTTCCTGCGGCGGCCCGATCGCAGCCTTGCGATAGGTCGATAAATCCGCCTGCCACCACCGTACGCGAACCTCGGTGCGGACCTTGCCTTCCTTGTCCTTAAACGAAATCCCCGCGGGCAGCTCCACCTCGGGTCCTTTGCAAATCGTCTCGATCGCCTGATACGCCCGATGCCCTTTGCGGCTCGCCAGCAAGATCAATTCGTTCGTCAAGGTCTGTCCCGGCCCCATCAACGGCCGCAGCAGATCCATCGACATCTGGTGCCAGCAGGCATGCACAATGCGCAAGTCCCCGAGATCCAACCACAATGGCAGCGTCTTGAACCAATCCGTGACTTCCTTCTGGTGCGGCGTGCATTCAACCTCGTCGAGGAAGGCCTGATGCTGCTCGCGATTCCCCGGCTTATGATGATCCCGCAAAAATTTTCCCGGATGTTCAGGGTCCGGCGTCGCCCAAGCGATCGCATTGAACTCATGATTCCCCAGGACACAGCGCGCAGAGGCCGCCTGCACCATCCTGCGCACCAATTCCACCGTCGCCAATTGCTTGGGACCGCGATCGATCAAATCGCCGACGAAAATGACCGATCGATCCGGATGACGCCAGGCACCGTCCGTGTCGCGATACCCCAGATGCGTCAGTAGCGCGACCAGCTTGTCGAACTGACCGTGCACGTCGCCGATGACATCGACAGCTCTCGATCCAGCGTTCACGCGCAAGATCGCTTAACTGCTGATGCTCACAGCGTTGAGAAGCCCGATGGCGACCGAGAAAGTCGCGACCATGATCGCCGAGCACACATGTCCCTCTTCGATACGCTTGGCCTGACTGCGCAGCGTCAGCAGTACGCCGAGCTGCACGAGGCAGGTAATCGCAGCCCAAACGACCATCTCAATGAGCGAGTGGGTGAAGAAGATCGCCGCCACCATTGGAATGGTGAAACCGATGACGGCGCCGGCAAAGGTGATCGCCACGGCAATATTGTCGTGCGCGATGAGCGCGAATTCCTTGTAAGGGGTGGCACGTGCGTAGATATAGACAAACAGCAACAGCAGCACGACGGAGCTGGCCAGGTATTCGACAAAGGCGGCAATGGCGTTAAACATAAAGACCCCTAATTGATGAAATAGTGGGGAACGAAGCTACTGCTATTGGAAGTGATTGGAGATGAATCCTCGCGTATGCACATGCCGGCGCTCTGACCGTCGATCACCCATGAGCCGACCACTGCATAGTGCCCGTCGAAGGCGGGGAGGATTTGCAGAGCTTGGTAAATGTACCCTTGCTCCCCATAGGGCCCATCGGCCTTCTCCAGGCACGCATCGTTGGAATACAGTTCGATGTTGGCGCCCTCCCTGGAGTAGAGCGGTTTTTTGGCATAGGAGCTCAAGCGCCCCGGCTCGAAGTAAGCCGGCAGCAAATTCGGATGTTCGGGGAACAGCTCCCAGAGGATGGGCAGCAGCCCCTTGCACGAAAGCCCGGCTTTCCACAGCGGTTCGATGAAGCGGGTGCCGCTCGCCACAATATGCACAGCAAAGTCTTCGAGCATCAGCCATTCCCAGGGATAGAGCTTGAATAAATTTTCAATCGCCGTGCCCTGAGAATCGACAAAGGTGCTGCGCGCCTCGTCCCAGCCGATGTCCTCAATATTAATATGCTCAGCTTTGCGGCCGGCTTGGGTCACCGTGTCGATCAGATAGGTGGTACAGGCCCAGTCCTCCTCGTTGCCATCGAGACTGGCGAGATGAATCGGGCCGCTCGCCGGCAATTGCCGCCAGCGCGCAATCAGCCTCTCGTGAATCGAATTGAACTGATCGGCGGATGGAAATTTATCCTCCATCCAATACCACTGACACACCGCCGACTCGAGCAACGAGGTCGGCGTGTCGGCATTGTATTCCAGCATCTTCGGAGCGCTCGTGCCGTCATAGGAAAAATCGAAGCGTCCATACAAAGAGAAATCCCGGCGCTTCAGAGAAGCCGCGATGGGATCCCAGAAGTTTTGCGGAATGGCCAGATGACCCAGGCGCTCCGTGTCGACGGCATGTTCCAGCGCAGCGATGCACATTGGGTGAAGTTCATTGGTGGCCGCCTCGATCGTCTCCACTTGCCGGAGATCGAATTGATAGCAGGCATCTTCCTTCCAATAGCTGTCGCGCGCATGAAATGACAGTCCCTGCGCTTCAAGTTTGGCCGCAAAATCAGCGCGCGGATCAACGATCTGGCGCTGCATTAGCCGCCTCTCCCGCCAAAGCCATGCCCCAAGGCGCCAAAACCGCCGCGCGAGACGCTGCCGACACGGCTGGTGATGCCGGTCAGAGAGCCGGTGCGGGTGATATGGGCATCGTTGATGGCGCGCGCAGTACCGTCGGCGTTGATCGCCATCGGACGCCCCAGATTCGGGTCCCAGTAGTAACGCGGTCCGAAATAGTAGCCGGTCTGCCCGACCAGGGAGGACGATTGCCGGCAATCGGCCGGATCTCCCCAATCATGACGACACTCATCGAGCGAGGCGTATCGTTGCTGCTGCAGATCCGCGCGGACTTCATCGCAGGCATACAAACCCATCGCGGAGCCCAACAGGATCAACCGGACGTAAGTTGAGCGCTTCATTTTTTCTCTGGCCCAATCCCCACGGGCGATAATACAGGCTAATTGAGCGCATGCCTGCACATTAAAGCGGTGCGGATGTTTTGGCAGCCTTGAGGAATTTGACCATGACGCGCTGTCCGATCAAGAACGGCGCCTTGTCTGCCGAGATCACCACTTCGACCACGCGCTCATCGCTGGCTTCACTGGCGCTGTCCGACTTCAGCTTGCGCGAACCGAAGGTTGCGGCAATCCGGATGACGTGTCCCGTGAAGACTTTGCTCGAGTCAATTTCCGGAATGATCTGCGCTTCCTGACCAACATAGACGTCCGGTAGCGCACTCTCAATGATTTCGGCGCGAATGATGTGCGCCAGATCAGGCTCGAGGTCAAACATGTTCGAGACATTGAGGGTGGAAGCACCGGCGCCGGGATTTGCGTAGCGGCGAATGATTTTTCCGTCCATCGGCGCGCGAATGTTGGTCAGCTCTTCGTTGTACTCAGCCTGTGCCAGCTGTGCGCGCGCTGTTTGAATCGCCGACTGTTGAATACCCAGCTGCGCTTGCGCCGTGGCGACGGAGTCCCTGGCCTGGTCCAACTGCTGCACGGCGACCGCATTGGAGGGGGCGAGCTTGGAAAGCCGCTCGTACTCGCGTTGCGCCGTCTTGAGGTTCACCTCGCCCAGCACAAGCTGGCTCTCCGCTTGAGCCACGGTGGCGCGCGCGGCTAGGATCGCCAGAATGCAATCTTGATCTTCCTGGCGCGCCAGAACCTGGCCCTTGCGAACCACATCACCCTCGTGCACCAGCACATCCTTGATGACCCCGAAGCGCCGCGCCGCGATCTCAATCACGCCGCCTTCGATATCGACCTTTCCGTTGGCGATGGTCGCGAACGGTGACGGAGGGCCGGCACCGGCCGCCTTGTCCGTTTGCGCACCGGCGCCGCTCTTCCCGCAGGCGCTTAGAAGAAGCGCTGCGAAGCCGATCCCGATGAGGGCGACCGATACGCGCAGTTTGGCCCTCATGCCCGGCATTCCGCTTTGCTGGCGGCCTGAATGGCGACGGGTTGCGCAACCATGCGATCGCTCAAGATCTTGCCGTCCTCCATATGAATGATCCGATCGGCATGCGCCTCCAAGCGCGAATCATGAGTCACCACCACGATGGCCGCCCCCCGTTCCTTGGCGGCCTGATGGAGCAGCTTGATGACGATTTGACCGTTGACTGAATCGAGCGCGGAGGTTGGTTCGTCGGCAAAAATCAGCGCAGGGGACTTGGCCAGCGCACGCGCGATGGCGACCCGTTGCTTTTCTCCGCCCGACAGTTCGGCGGGTTTTTGGTGCAGACGCCCGCCCAGACCGACGGATTCCAGCACCGCGATCGCGCGTCGCCGCGATTCGCGCCGGCTGATTCCGCAGTAGCGCAGTACCTGTGCGACCTGGGCGATCGCGTCCAACGACGGGAAGAGATTGAAGCCTTGAAATATGAAACCGCAATGATTCAATCTGAATTTGTCGATCTTGCCATCGCTTTTCGCCCACAGGCTCTCGCCCAGCGCCACGACCTTGCCCTCATCGGGCCGCATCAGCCCCGACAAGGCAGCGATCAGAGTGGACTTGCCCGAGCCAGACGGTCCCATCACCATGGTCACCTGCCCATGGTAGGCCGTAAAGTCGACGTTCCTGAGCACCTGCTGGCGGGTTTTGCCGATCCGGTAGGCCTTGCTCAATCCACTGGCTTCGAGTGCGAGGGAACTCATCGCAGCAGATCCGCCGGCTGACTCTTTTTGAGCACCCCCAGGGACAAGGCGCCCGAGGCCAGAGCAACGACCAGGAGCGCAATCGCCACGGGCAGATCGACGAACAACGGAAAGTCCATGGGCACACCGAAACTGCGGCCCAACACCCACACCAATCCGGTGATCGCGGCGGCGAGCAACATGCCCCCCGTGCCGACCCACAAACTCAATTCCATCACGATCAGCCGGAGCTTGCCCATCGAAACGCCCAGCGCCCGGAGGCTCGCGAATTCCTTGATGTTCGCGAGGATCGCACCCTGCAGTGTCTGCCAAGTGATAACGATGCCGATGAAGGTGCCGACGACGACGGCAAATCCGATCATGACGCTGATGCCTCCCTCCTTGAGCATGGATTTCTGACTTGCCACGGATAGATCCTGACGAGACCAGGCTCTGTAACGACCGTCGCTCGCGGCATTGAGTTCAGCCGCGACTTGCTGTGCTCGTGCCGGCTCCTTGATTTTCACGATGAGCGGCCCGACGCGCTGGCCCTCGTTCAATAGGTTGAGCAGTTTCCCTGTTTGGCGCGACATGAATACCATGGCGTTGAGCATCGAGGGGTAGGTATGGGTGGTGCCACGTACGGAAACGGTGAGCCCGTTGATTTTTGCCTTGTCTCCGAGCTGCACGCCCAACCTGTTCAAACCCGACTGATCAATCACGACTGCATAGGGC
>Ga0209169_10000866_pt1 | contig 18667 bp, 21 predicted proteins | sample HubBroMetageWRM4_FD_188346 | JGI IMG/M metagenome (GOLD analysis project Ga0209169, IMG submission 188346) | Warmed soil microbial communities from the Hubbard Brook experimental Forest, New Hampshire - Hubbard Brook CCASE Soil Metagenome WRM 4... | ecosystem: Environmental > Terrestrial > Soil... | reverse complement strand
GATTTGGCGTGTCAGGGCTTGTCCGCTGCGCGCCTGCTCGGCGCCCGAACCCGCCGATGCCAGCGCGTTGAGCTCGCCGATGTCGGCGCCTGCGGCGAAGGCTTTCTCACCCGCGCCCGTGACGACGATCGCGCGCACGCCGTCGTTGTTCGCAAGCTCGGCCAGCGCCAGCGAAAATTCTTTTAAAAGATGCGTGCGCAGCGCGTTGAGCACGGCCGGCCGGTTGAAGGTCACGACGGCTATGGGCTCTTCAACAGCAACGAGAATATCTTCAAACTGCATTTAGATAACCTTATGGTTAGATAAAGGCCGCAGGTTCCTTCGTTGCGTTGCAGGGAAGTGCCCTTTGACCTATACTAGCGCGGGGGGAAATGGTGGCAGTTCGAACAGCATATCATGAGGCGCTAGAGGCGACGCGGTTGGACGTCGTGCGGCTCGGGGCGCTCGCCGGGGATGCGATTCGCGTCGCGGTCGACGCGCTCGCCAACCGGGACGCTTCCGCGGGCGCCCGCGTCGTTGCGGGCGACGACATTGTGGACGATCTTCGGCGTCGCGTCGAGGCGCACTGCATCGAGCTGATCTGGCGCCAGCAGCCGGTCGCCGGCGAGCTGCGCGAGATCGCCGCGATGCTCGAAATCGCGACCGATCTGGAGCGCATCGGCGACTACGCGGTTGACATTGCGAAGAACGCCATCAAGCTTTCCGATCATCCCATGCGCCCGCAACGCGTAGAGATCGACCGCATTGCGGCCGTCGCGCACGCCATGCTGCTCGACGCGATGCGAGCCTATACCGAGCGCGACGTTCGGCTGGCCAGTGATGTCATCGATCGCGACGACGAGGTGGACAAGCTCTACAAGCGCAGCATCAAACTGCTTCAAGAGGAGATGCGAGCCGATCCCGAGATCGTCCGTCCGGGCACGCGGTTTCTCTTCGTCCTCGCCTCCCTGGAGCGGGTCGGCGATCGTGCCGGCAACATTGCATGGCACACCAAGGATATGATCGGCGCGGAGTGAGCACGCCGCTCCCGCGTTCGGAGTTTGCCGTTACCGAGCGGTACGTCTATCTCAATCACGCCTCGGCCGGCGTCTTACCGCGCTCCTCCGTCAGCGCAATCGAAGCGTTCGCGCGTACGCACGCCGATGCCGGCGTGCTCGGAACGTTTCCCCACGACCTGAAGATGTCCGAGTATCGCGAGAAGATCGGCCGCTTCGTTGGCGCATCCGGAGTGGAGATTGCGATGCTCTCGAATACGAGCACGGCCGCAAACGCCATCGCGACGGGGCTCGATTGGCGCGCCGGCGACCAGATTTTGCTCTGCGATAACGAGTTTCCGGCCAACGCAATCCCGTGGATCGGATTGCAGCGCCGCGGCGTCGAGGTGCGATTGCTCCCGACCGCTCGGGAACGGCTAACGCCCGAAGTGCTGCGGCGGGAGATTTCGAGGCACACACGCCTCGTCGCCGTCTCATGGGTCTCCTACGCTGACGGCTATCGTCATGATTTAGCCGGACTTGCCGAAGCGGCCCATGCAGCGGGCGCGTTCTTCTGCGTCGACGGCATGCAGGGTTTGGGTGCGTTTCCGATCGACGTTCAGCAGCTCGAAATCGACGCGCTCTACGCCGGCGGCGCCAAGTGGCTGCTAGGCCTTCATGGCGTAGCGATGCTCTACATTGGATCGCGGCTGCGCGAACGGCTCGAGCTGGCGATGCCGGGCTGGCGTTCGATGCGCGACATGTGGGACTTTCACAATTACGATCAGCCCTTCGCGACCGATGCGATGCGGCTCGAAGGCGGGACGCCAAACCTGATCGGCGCGCTCTCGCTCGTTTGCGCGATGGATCTCATGGAGCGCAGCGGCCGCGACGCAACCGCGCTCCATATTCTGAATCTGACCGATCGGCTCTGCGAAGGCTTGCAGCGTCTGGGCGCCACGCTCTCAACCCACCGCGGCGAACACATCTCGTCGGGCATCGTCACGTTCAGCGTGCCCGGCTGCAACAGCGTCGCGCTCGGCGAGGCGCTCGCTCAGGAGGGCATCGTCACGACGTTTCGCTCAAGCGGGGTTCGCGTCTCACCGCATGGGTATAATACTGCGACGGAGATCGATGCAACATTGGATACACTCGAGCAACTTACGCGTACGAAGGCCCTGGTCTCGTAGCCGGTGTTAGCATCGACGCTTCTTATCGCTGCCCTTGTTGGTGGCGCCGGCTTTCCCGCGCCGGGCACCTACCGTTACGCAGCTGCCATGAGCGGACAGCACATTGGGGCGTGGTCGGTTAGCGTCTCGCAAACCGGCAGCGGAACCGAAATCGACGAAGATTCGACCGCGTCGATGATGGGGATGCAGCTCTCGGCGAAGGCCTCACTCGTGCTGGGGCTCGATCTCGCGCCGACCAGCTACGCCGGCAACTACCACACGCCAAGCCAGAATCCGGTCGTTAGCGCGACGCTCACCGCCACGTCGGCGACCGTCAGTGGGGCATTTAACCCCGAACCGCAGCAGCTTGCACTCGAAGCAAACACCCGTCACTTCGTCGTGATCGAGCCGGGGTTGCTCGCGGGGCTCTTCGCGTTGCCCTCGCAACTCAATTCGTGGAAGGACTCGGCGGTAACGTGGATCACGCCGGCGACCGCGCAGGCTCAGACGCTCACGACTGCCGCGCCCACGAGCGGCGCGCGCCCGGCCGGCGTTCCACCCAACGACGCCGTGATTTCTATAGCCAATCCCACCCCGGTGACGATCTGGTACGATCCGAGTACCAACGTGCCCGACGAAATTAGCGTTCCGTCGCAGAACGCGGTGCTGACGCGTCAACGACCCTAAACGTTGCGGGCTCCAACCCGACGACGAGGCGCGAGCGCAGCGGCAAATCGCGGAGCAGGCGTTCCAATATGCCGAGCGTCAAGCGATGACCGACGACAAGCGTGCCGTCGGCGTTGCGTAACCGCAGGGCTACGCCGGCGAGCCGAGCCGCGGCCGCTTCGATGCTTTCGCCGTCTGGCGGCTGAAAGCTGACCGGGTCCCGCCGCCGCGCTGCGAGCAGGTCCGGCGTATGACGCTCGACCCATTCCAGCGTTTGGCCTTCCCAAGCCCCGAAGTCGACTTCGCGCAGCGCCGGTTCGATCTCGTACGGCACGTCGGGGGCCACAATTGCACGCGTTTCCAAACAGCGCTGCATCGGGCTTACCAAACATCGCTCGAACGTGAAGCTTCGTAGTGCCTCGCGTAAGCGGTCGCTTTGCAAACGGCCCTGCGTTCCGAGCGGCAGATCCGTTGTTGAAATGAACCGCATCGCGAGGTTATGCTCGGTCGCGGCATGCCGGCAGAGAACGATCACAACGTTAAGCGCGGATTGACGAGGTCAGCACGGCATCGGTCATGCCATGGATCAGCTTCTTGTCGGCTGGAGCGACCGTCGCAAGTACGCCGCCAAGCTGCACGCTATCTTCGCCGTTGACGAAGTAGTAGGGGCAAAGGCGCACGCGGCCCTCGTACTCGCGTACCTCGTCGCGTTCGCGATCGAAGTAACGCTGACGTACGAGCTTGCCTTTGTGAAAACGCTGCAGAATCCAGGGCGTACGGTCGAACGAATCGAGCGCCGTATCGATCGCTGCCGCCCACTCGTCGCGCGTAAGATCGTCACCGACCTTTACGCCGCGCGAGCCCCACGCCAACTCCGAAAAGCCTGATGGTTTGACCACGTAGGTGCGTTCGCTCTTCGGCAGCGCGATCAGTTGACGAAAATCCGAGACCGGCTCGCCGCCGGCTTGCAGTCCCGCGATCACACCCTCCGGCGGCAACGGGCGCGGATCGATTACCCACGTTCGCGGGAAGAGCTGCTGCAACCGTTCGAAGGTTGCGTCGCCCAGTTCGGCACGCCAAAGCGATACCAGCGCATGGTGGTGAAGCAGCGCGAAGGCCAACTTCTCTTCCAGCGGTGCTTTCGGCGGCGGGGTGATCTTCGCGCGATTGTGCCGGGCCGCGTAGAGCATGAGCTCCTGCTTTGGAACGTTGAAGAGGTCGAAGAGCTCGAAGTTGCGATAGAGCGCGTCCAAGCGCGCCTCGCGGCCGTCCTCGTGACGAATGAAGAGCCCCTCTTCGGTAAAAGTAATCTCCTCGGGGCGGCGCAGCCACGCATCGGCCAGACGCAACCGTCGCAGCGCTTCCGCGAGCCACGACATCTCGGCACGGTAATCCGCCGATTCGTCGGAAACGACGATCGCGACGACCGGATACTCAACGCGCGTCGTATGACGAAGCATCGCGGCGAAGCCAATGGGAATCCCATCGTCGCCGCCGAGGCTCTCGATGCCGAGCTGACAATAGGCCTCGGTCATCGCCCCCAAAAAGCCCATGCCGCCCGGGATGCTGTCGAGTTCGGTCGCGACGAAGCCATCCGCCGTTAGAATGAGATCGGGCCGAATCACGCCCGGCACCTCTTGCTTGAACCGGTTCTGCCGCGCGAGTTTGACGATCTGTTCGGGCTTACCGCGATCGAGATACTCGGCGATGAAGGCTGGTGCGGTTCCGCGCGCGCTGCGATTATAGAGATTGTTGAGGGCTCGATAGAAACGCAGCAGATCCGTTCCGAGCCGTTCGATCGCACCGACTTGTTCTGGAGATAATGCGAACGGCTCGGGGCTGACGCGCCAGGCGATACGCTCGTTTTCATCGGTGACCCGGAAGAGACCGGGGGGTATCGCTTCGTACAGGTGGTGCGCTTGCTCGCGAGCCGTGAGATTCGGGATCGTCGCCGTACAAGGCATAGGGAAAAGAATGCTCCTCTATCGACAGCCGTCGGGGATCTTCGAACGGTTGAAGGCGATGTACCGTCGCCGCATACGACCTCCTAGAGCCCGTCGCGAGCGAATTCGGTTGCACTAGGAGAGCAACCGGGCGCCGACGTCACTTGATCGTGATCGCTCCGGGCGTCAGGAGCGCCCCCTCGACGTCGACCAGGCCGCGCGAATAGGTTATCGTCAAATGAAGGGTTCCGCTCAGGCCCAACGGGGTAAGGTCGAGGCTCTGAATCACGCGCGAGACGCGCTCCCCGGCGATAAAGTGCAGCTCGATCGCGCGCCGCATCGAGCCGCTCGGCGCGGAGTACGTCGCCGTAACCGGCACAATCTCTTCCGATCCCTTGACGCTCGGGGAGCCGCTCACGCAATAGCCGATCGTGACCGACGAACCCTCGACCGAGAGCGTTTGCTGGGTGCATTGCGACGCTGCCGGCGCCCACACGGTGGTCGCGACTAAAAGGACGAATACGGTCAGCGCTCGTGACATCCAAAAATTTCCGGGTGACGAATTCGGTACGAATCGCGCCGGTCCCCGTCGAAGGAAGGTCTATGGGAGAAGCAAGGGTTCGGCCGTTGCATCGCATCGTTCACGAACCGATCGACCCACAGGACCTCGAGCAGATCGTGCGTACCGGCGATGGCGGCGTCGTCACATTCCTCGGTGTCGTCCGGGGCGATGCCGATGACGGACGCGCGGTCAGCGCCCTCTGGTACGAAGCGCATGAGGTGATGGCGCTCGAGGAGTTCGCGGCGATCGCACGCGAAGCACGCGAACGTTTCGGAGACGTTCAGGTTGCGATCGTTCATCGCGTGGGCGAGGTCGGAGTCGGCGAGATTGCGGTCGCGGTGCTCGCGGCGGCGGCCCATCGTGCCGAGGCGTTCGACGCGTCCGAGTACGCGATCGACGAGCTCAAACGCCGCGCGCCGATCTGGAAGAAGGAGCGATATGCCGACGGCGGCGACGCGTGGAGAGAAACGATCGCCTTTTGAATAGGGTGGAGCTCTTTCGCATCTCGGCGCAGCGCAATCCGGTCGCGGTACTCTGGTACGAGCCGCGCCGGCCGCGCGGAATCTCGTTGATCGCCGGACACGGCTATTCGTCGAGCAAGCAGAATCTGGACTTTCTCTGCTCGTTTCTTGCGACCCACGGTTTCGGCGTCTATAACCTTGACTTTCCAGGACACAAACTCGGTGCGAGCGGCGGCGAGCTGCGCGGCGTCGACGACTGTCTCGACGCAATGACCGCCGTCGTTGAGTTTGCGCGCGAGCGTGGGGACTCGTCGAGTTATACGCTCGGTCACAGCATGGGCGGGATGACCGCGATCTTTACCGCGGCGCTCGATGAGAAGATTCTCGGTACGGTCGCCATCGCGACCGGATACGGGCGCCCGACGTCGTTGGCAGCGCTTCGCAAAATCGGCGCGACCGACTTTCGCTCGTCGTACGTCGTCGGCGTAACCTTGCCGGAGCTCGTCGCCGGCGTCGACCAGCGATACGTCCAACTGCTGGGGCGGCTCGCCGGCCGCCAAGCACTTTACGTCGCCGCGCAGCGCGACGGCATGGTGAGTCCGCAAAGCGTTCGCGAACTCTACGAACACGCACCCGAGTCGAAAACGTTCGCGACGATCGACAGCGATCACACCTACGCCGCTGAGCGGGCACGCGCGACGGTTTTGGAGTGGTTGAATCAGCGTCATCCTTCCGGGCAGCGATCGGCGTGAACGCGCGAGCGCTCCGCCGCTATAGCCGGCATCTCTTGATACCGGAAGTCGGCCTTGGCGGACAAGAACGGCTGGCAGCGTCGCGCGTGCTTGTGGTCGGCGCGGGCGGCCTTGGCTCGCCGGCGCTGCAGTACCTTGCGGCCGCCGGGGTTGGCCGTATCGGCGTGGTTGATGACGACTCCGTTGACGAAACGAACCTGCAGCGGCAGACGATCTTCAGTGAGGCCGACGTCGGGCGCAAGAAAACCGCCGCCGCGGCGGAGCGGATGCGCGCCGGCAATCCGCTGGTTGCCATCGACGCCATCCCAGTGCGCTTCGACGCAAGCAATGCGCGTGCACTGGTGCGTCTCTACGACGTTGTCCTCGATTGCACGGACAATTTTGGAACCCGCTACCTTATCAACGACGCGTGCTTTTTCGAACGGCGTCCTGACGTTTACGGTTCGATCTTTCGTTTCGACGGTCAAGTCAGCGTCTTTTGTCAGGATGCGGGACCCTGTCACCGGTGTCTCTATCCCGAGCCGCCGCCGGCCGAAAGCCGCCCGTCGTGCGCCGAGGGAGGAGTACTTGGTGCGCTCGCTGGGATCGTTGGCGCGTTCCAGGCGAGCGAGGCGATCAAACTCCTGCTCGGCGTTGGCGAATCGCTCGCGGGTCGGCTGCTGCTGATCGACAGCCTCGGCGCGCGCGTGCGGGAAGTGCGCTTCGAGCGCGATTCGCGTTGCGCGCTTTGCGGTGAAACGGCGACGATTAAGAGCGTTGACGGCCAGGCGTACGACGACGACGTTTGCGATGCTTCCGTGGTCGAGGTTGACTCCGACCGGCTCGATCGAGCATTGAGCGACGCGGTGCTTTTAGACGTGCGCGAGCCGCACGAAGCCGTGCTCGGCTCGATCGCCGGCGCCGTTTGCATTCCGGCATCGCAGCTCGAAGCTCGCATGTCGGAGCTCGACAGCGCAACGCGCTATATCGTCGCTTGCCGCGTTGGAGCGAAATCGCTCTGGGCGCTGCAGCGCCTGCGCGATGCCGGATTCACGCGACTCCAACACTTGCACGGAGGGCTGCTCGCCTATGCGGCCGGACACGAAGATTTTGAGTTTTTTTAAAGCCTTCGGAGCGACCGGTGTCGAGCTTCCGGCCATCGGGCAGGGTACTTGGAACATGCCCGAGAGCGGGCCACATCTCAAAGAAGCGCGACGCGCGATTCGTCGCGGCATTGAGCTGGGGATGACGCATCTCGACGCCGCCGAGATGTATGGCGCCGGCCGCGTCGAGACGTTGCTCGGCGAAGCGATTCGTGGGATTCCACGCGACCGTCTCTTCATTACGACGAAGGTTTTACCAACCAATGCCTCGTTTCACGGGACGCTTGCCGCCGCCGAGCGGAGCATCGCGCGGCTGCGTTGCGAGTATCTCGACCTCTATCTCTTGCACTGGCCCGGCTCACAGCCGCTGAGCGAGACGATGCGAGCTTTGGAGACGCTCGTCGAACAGGGTAAGAGCCGTTTCGTGGGCGTCAGCAACTTCGAAGCGAGCGAAATGATCGAGGCGGCGTCGTTTTTGCGCAAGACGCCGCTGGCTTGCAACCAGGTGCTCTACCACCTCGACGAACGCGGCATCGAGCATTATGTGCTGCCGGCGGCCCGCGAGCGCGGGATTGCCGTCGTAGCCTACACCCCCTTCGGGCGGGGCAGCTTTTTGCGTAGCAGCGCGCGCCGCGAAGTACTCGAGGCGGTTGCGCGGAAGCACGCTGCGACGCCGCGCCAGGTGGCGCTCGCATTCTTAATCCGCGACGCGAGCGTCTTTGCCATCCCGAAAGCGGCCCAGGTAGCGCACGTCGAAGAGAACGCAGCTGCGGGGGCACTCACGCTCGATGTGGACGACGTCGCGGCAATCGACGCGGCCTTTCCACGCGGCAGCGCGGGACCGTTAGCAACGTTATGACGACGAAAGCAGATCTGGGCGCGCTCAAAGAGCGGGCGATTCGGACGGCGTTCGAGCTTGGGGCCGGCGCCGTGCGCGTGGCATCCGCCCGCACCGACGAGGAATCGCGGCGACGCCTGCAAGCGGCGTTCGAGCGCGGCGATTTTGCGGCATGGCCGTATGACGCGGCATATGCGCGGCGTGCCTGCGATCCCCGCACGCTCTTACCCCACGCGCGCAGCGTCGTCTGCGTCGCGCTGCCGTACGCAACCCCGTCGCCGGAATCGACTCCTCCGCTATCCGGTCGCGTTTCAAACTACGCCTGGTCGAACGACTACCACTTTCGTCTGCGCGCGCTGCTGCGCGCCGTCGCGAAAGAGATCGACGACGCGGCCGGGGCGCCGGTGACGGCGGTGACCTGCGATACGCGACCGCTGGCCGAGCGGGCATTCGCAGCCGCCGCGGGCCTGGGATGGATCGGCAAGCATACGAATCTGATCTCGCCGGCGCTTGGCTCGTTCGTCTTCTTAGGTGAGATCGTCACGACGCTCGAACTCGTGCCGGACGCGCCGCTACGAAAATCGTGCGGCGCATGCACCCGCTGCGTCGACGCATGTCCCACGCGAGCGCTGCGCGGCGACTACACGATCGATGCCAATCGCTGCATCTCCGATCTCACCCAGCGGACCGACTCGATACCACGCGCGATGCGGCCGCTCATCGGCGACTGGGTTTGGGGGTGCGATCTCTGTCAACTCGCCTGTCCGCCGACGGCGTCGGCGCCAGCGCGCGCCGGCGGCGAGTGGGCGCCGCGCGATGCCGGTTCCGCGCGTCCATCGCTGGTCGAGATGTTGCATCTGCGCAGCGGGGCGTTCAAGCGCGGATATCGGAAGACCGCCATGGGTTGGCGCGGAGCCGCGGTGCTGCGCCGCAACGCGGCGGTGGCGTTGGGCAACGCGCTCGACCGGTCGACGGTCGGCGCACTGAGCGAGAGTCTTTGCCTCGACCGCCATTCGATGGTGCGCGGCCACGCGGCGTGGGCTCTCGGCCGCATCGGCTCGCCGCAAGCGATCGCCGCGTTGCGGCGAGCGCATCGGACGGAGAAGAACCACGCCGTTCAAACCGAGATACTCTCTGCCTTGGAGCCTTTCGCATGATCTTGCTAGCTGCCGCAATGGCCACGTCACTGCTCGCGCGGATGGAAGCGGTGAATCCGAACCTACATGCATTCACGGCGACGATGCACGCGCACGTCGTGATGAAATCGTTTCCATTTCTCGCAGCCGACCTAGATGGGACGTACTATTACAAGGCGCCCGACAAGAATAAGGTCGTCTTTACCGGCGGCGTGCCGCTTGTTGCGCAGCAGTTCGATAAACTCTACGCGCACATCGACAGCCCTTCGCAGTGGTCGGACAAATATGTCGTGACGACCGTCTCGGACGACGGCAGTACCACGCGCTTTCGACTGGTTCCACGCAAGAGCGGGAACGTCGAACGGGTCGATGCGACGGCCGACGACAGAAATGCGACCGTCACCTCGATGCGCTGGAACTATGGCAACGGCGGTTATGCCGAGGTGACCAATCACTACGGCCGCATCGACGGAAACCTGCTCGTCGAATCGCAGACCGGCCACGTCGAGGAGCCCGGGTACGTCGCCGATATCAGCTCGACGATCGGGGACTATAAGATCAACCCGGCCCTCTCCGACGGGATCTTCGCGGGGCCATGACCGCGGGCCGGGCGGCTTAGCTGTCACACGAGGGAAGGACGAACCGTTGCAGAGGGATGTGGAGGCTTGCTCCGGGACCGATCGAACGGCAATCGCTCAAGCGCGAACCGAATCGCTCGTCCTCGAATACCAAACGAAGCTCGGCCGCTACCTGCGGCGGATGGTGGGCGACGCCGAGGTCGCGCTCGATCTGACCCAAGAAGTCTTTCTTTCGGCGTATCGGATGCTGCAAGCCGATCCGCAACGCGAGCTCACGGCCGGTTGGCTCTATCGCGCCGCGACGAACGGAGCGATTTCGTTTCTCCGCCGGAAGCGGATCCTGCGAATGCTGCCGCTCGATCGGGAGATCGACCGCAACACGTGGCGCGTTGACGAGCGCAGCGCGGCGTCGGTCGATTTGCAGGTTGCGTTGGGGAAGCTGCCGCCGGACCAATCGGCGGCGTTGCTCTTGACGAGCTATGCGGGGTACTCGTCGACCGAAGCGGCCACGATGCTTGGTACGACCTCGAGTGCGGTGCGCCAACGCGTCTGCCGCGCGATGCGGATTCTGCGCACGATCATGCGGGAGGGCATGGAATGATGACGAGCCGGGACGATTGCTCCGCGGCGCAAGCGCTTGCGGGTGCGATCGCTTTAGGTGAAGCCAGTGATAGCGAACGCGATCGATACCGCGCGCATCTCGCTGGTTGCGCACACTGCGTGAATGAACTCGGCGGCGAGCGCGAGCTGGAGCGCGTCATGGCGGTTGTCGTACAAGCTCGCGACGATGAACGCTGGGAGCCCGACATTCGCAAGGCGCTCGCTCGCCGGCATGCTCCGCGGCGAGCGTGGAGCTGGGCCGCGACATTCGCTGTAGCCGTCATCGTCGTTGCCGGGTTCCTCGCAGGAGAGAAGAAGCCGCAAGCCACCGCGCCGCAACACACGGTTTCGGCAAAGGACGTGCGCGCGATCGCCGCGCTCGACACCCAAACCGCGCCGCGCCGGGAAGGACGGGCGGAATCGCTAGTCGTCGGCTCGGCGGTGCCGGTTACAACGGCGTTCGCGGTCAGCGTCGATCAACGCGGGATCCCGTTGCGTTGCTCGATCACCAAGAGTTCGGGGTACAGCGCCGTCGATCGAGCGGTTTGCCGCGCCGCATTGCAAGTGCACTACCGCCCACCCTCACACCACTAACGAAGCGCGTAGGCGCGAGTCGAAGGACGCCCGAAACGGCCTGCCATGGCGGACAGGCCGTTCATCTATCGCTTTGCGAAAGACCTGCGTCTTGACGATCACGCGGGTTTAGCGGCGGCCGCATCGCGCGGGAGCGTGCTCCCGCTGCTCGCCATCGATCGTGCCCTGACGGCGCGGCTCAAGACGTCGCCGCGCCGCGCCGCGTTCTTTTGCGATGCCGTGGCGGCGCTTGACGGCGAGCTCCGCGAGCGAGGCAGCCGGTTGATCGTGCGGCGCGGCGAAGCGGCGCCGGCGATTGTGACGCTGGCGCGTGCGGTCGATGCGCAAGGAGCCGCCTGGAGCACATCCTACGACGCCGTGGCGATGGCGAGCGATCGTGAACTGCAATCGTTGCTCGAAGAGGCGGGGCTCGCGGCGCTGGTCGTGCACGATGCGCCGGCGATCCCTCCGGAGGAGAGCGCTGCGGCGCGCAGCGCCGGCGGACCCGGCTACCGAGCTTTTGCGCCGTACTTCGACCTCTGGTCCAAGCTGCCGATTTCCTCGCATGAGTATCCGCTGTTGTTGCGTTTTGACGCCTCGGAGATCGAAAGCGAGCCGCTGCCAAAAGCCGAAGAGTTTGGAGGGTCGAGGCAGGCAATGCCGGCGGGAGCCGCTCGCGCGCGCCGGCTTTTCGAACGTTTTTTACGGGACGATGCGGCACAATATTCGATTGCCGCTAATGTACCGTCGGAGGACCGCACGTCGCACCTGTCGGCGAACCTCTCGTTTGGCACGATTTCGGCGCGCGCGATTGCGCGCGCCGTTCGAGAGCGAATGCTCGATCCGTTTGCACTCAGCGAAGAGCGCCTTTCGTTACGAATCTTTTTGCGAGCGCTCGCGCGCCGCGATTTCTTCCTCCAGCTCGGCTGGTTTCATCCGTTGACGCACGACGAGCCGCTGCAGGAGAAGATGCGCGAGTTTACTTGGCGGCAATCACACGCCGCGCTTGAGGCGTGGCGCACCGGAACGACCGGATATCCGTTCGTCGACGCGGGAATTCGGCAGCTGCGCGCAACCGGCTGGATGCATCCGCACGTGCGCGCCGTCGCTGCGTCGTGGCTCTGCTTCGACCTCGGAGTCGATTGGCGCGTCGGCCGTGCGCAATGGGACCGCTGGCTCATCGAAGACGACGAAGCGCTTGCGACCGGGAACTGGCAGTGGATTGCCGGGGTCGGCGCGGACATGGCACAGTACCCGCGGATCTATAACCCCGAACGGCAACGGCGCCGCTACGACCCGGCCGGAATCTACGTACGCCGTTGGATTCCCGAACTGCAACAGGTACCGATTGAGGCGTGGCATGGCCAGGCGGTCGATACGCCCCAGCTCACGCTCGCACTCTATGCCCGCGACGCCTATCCGCACCCGGTAGTCGACCATACGGTCGCGGCGCGAGGCTTTCTGAGCAGCTACCGCGCGTTTGCGTCTTCTTGAGGGTAGCGCTCGTCGAGCCAGCTGCTTACGACCGGGATGCGCACGTCGTCACCGTTCCACGTCTTGATGCCGTAGTAGACGCTGGCGACGAGAAAGAGCGGTGCGAGCAACGGCACCAGCACCCAGGCGGAGAAGCCGAGGAACGGCACCTGAGCGATCAGCGAGAGCAGACCCCAGAAGCCCAGAAAACCCACGTTGAAGCCGAGCGCCTGCAGCGCTTGACGCCGCAACCGGCGCGACTGCTTGCGATCGAGCAACGACACCAGCGCTAACGGCCAGAGCGGATAGCCCAGCGCGACAAGCGCGCGGGATTCAACCGGATCCTGCGGCGTCGCTAGGGTAACCCTTCCGCGTACGCTCGCTGGAGCCGGCCGGGGCGGGACCGCGCCGGCAATCTGCTGGCGGGTCGCGGTGGCCGCTTCGACTTTGGCTGCGAGACGGCAACTCGGGCAGCTGCCGCCTTCGTCGCGACAGGTCGAACAGATCGGCTTGCTGCAGTCGACGCAACGCGCCATCGATGGGACGTTCGAGTGAAAATAGCAGTCCATGAAACTCTCCGAATCCTCCATTTGCGTTTGCCACCTTCACGTACCGAAGCGCGCTACGGGAGGTTTCATCCCGGTGTGACGGCAAGACCGTGCCGCCGATGAGCCGTCGCTCGATTCTGGTCCGCTTGGCCCGAGAGGCGAGCCCGTACTATCCGCGTCTCGCGGTCGCGATGTGCTTGGGCATCCTCGCCGGAATACTTTCTATCGTACCCCCGCTGTCCTTTCGAATCATCATCAATCAGGTGCTTGTCCCGCCACACGGTCACGCAGCCGACCTGCGGGCGCTGTACTTGTCGCTCGGCCTCACGGCGGTGGCCCTGGTGCTCGCCAACGCAGCTATTTACGGGCAGACCTACCTAACGGCCTGGAGCGGCCAGCGTCTGGTTGCGCGCCTGCGCGTGCGCCTCTTTGAACGTTTGCTGAACTTGCCGCTTGGGGAGTTTGACAAGTGGCGACCCGGCGAGCTCATCGCGCGGTTTGCCACCGATCTCCAGATGATGATCGATGCCGTGAGCGTTTCGGTGCCGCAACTCGTCGTCGCGCTTGCCACGTTCATTTCGTCATTTGCGACGATGATCTATCTCGATTGGTTGCTAACGCTCTCGCTCGTACTCGTTGCTCCGATCCTTTCGTTCGCGGTCTCGAAGTTCCAGCGCCTGATCTCGGCGAGCACGCAGCGCGCACAACAGCGCATCGCGGACCTTACGTCGAATCTGTCGGAAGTATTGCAAGGTCACCGCGTCGTCAAATCCTTCGGACGCGAAGAGTTCGAAGTCACGCGCTTTCAAAACCGAAACGACGATTTCTTCGGCGCTTACATGAAGCTCACGCAGTTCATTCAAACGCAACCCCTCGTCATTTCGACGATTATGGTGGCAGCCGTCGTGGCCATCATGTGGTACTCGGTGCGAGAAGTCTTGGTCGGACGGCTCGACACCGGGAAGGTCTTTATGTATTGGGGGCTGCTCGTCAACCTGATGAATCCGATGAACCGGGTGGCGGCCTTCTTCGGCGACATCAGCAAGGCCATCGTCGGTGCTGGGCGCGTCTTCGAGTTGCTCGACTTGCCGATAGAAGTGCGCGATCCGCCGGGCGCGGTGCCGTTGCCAACCGTGCGCGGAAGGATCGAATACTGCGACGTCACCTTCCGCTACAAGAGCGACGAACCGCCCGCGCTGCGGCACGTGACCGCGGCGATTGAAGCGGGTGAAATCGTCGCGCTGGTCGGGCCGTCGGGCGCCGGCAAGACCACGATCGTGAACCTGGTACCGCGTTTCTACGTGCCGCAGGAAGGCAGCGTCCGCATCGACGGGATCGACATCGCCGGGGTTCGGCTCGCCGATTTGCGTCGCGCGATCGCCATCGTGCCGCAAGACGTTCAACTCTTCCGGGGCTCGATTCTGGAGAACATCCGTTACGGCCGCATCGAGGCGACCGACGAGGAAGTCCGCCGGGCGGCGAGCGACGCCAACGTCGACGAATACGTCCGAGGCTTTCCGGACGGTTATGCCACGCAAGTCGGCGAGCGCGGCATTCGACTTTCAGGCGGCGAGCGTCAGCGGATCGCGATTGCGCGCGCGGTCTTGCGGGATCCCCGGATATTAATCCTCGACGAAGCGACCAGCGCGCTCGACAGCCACTCGGAAGCGATGATCGAGGAAGCTCTCGACCGGCTGCTGCCTGGGCGCACGACCCTGATCATCGCGCATCGCCTCTCAACCGTGCGACGGGCGAATAAGCTCCTCTTTATCGAGGCCGGCCGCGTGGTCGAGATCGGTACGCACGAGGAGTTGTTGGCGCGCGGCGGGGCGTACGCCCGGCTGCACGCCGCGCAGTTTTCGCTGAAGGCGACTTAGGGGCAACGGGACGGAAAGTTGCCGGGAATCAACAATCTGGAGGCGAAGAACCGGCCCATCAGGGGACGTCCTCCTTTAAAGTCCCGTGGTTGAGTGATGGGTGCCCCTTCAAATTAGCCTCCCAGAAAGGAACTCCAGTTGAATCAGGGATTCACCGTGTGGCTTACCGGACTCTCCGGCGCGGGCAAAAGCACGATCGCGGAACGGCTCGCACCCGAGCTAAGCGCTCGCGGTTGTAGCGTCGAAGTTCTCGACGGCGACGAGGTCCGTACCCATCTCTCAAAAGGGCTTGGATTCAGTCGCGAAGACCGCGACATCAACATCGGCCGCATTTCGTTTGTCGCATCGTTGCTCGTGCGGCATGGAGCTGCCGTCATCACTGCGGCAATCTCGCCGTACGCGCAGGCGCGAGCCGAGGCGCGCCAGCGCATCGGCGATGGTCGTTTCGTAGAAGTTTACGTCCGTTGCTCGCTCGACGAGCTCGTCCGTCGCGACGTCAAGGGCTTATATAAAAAGGCGCTTGCCGGCGAAGTGCAGCACTTCACCGGCGTCTCCGACCCGTACGAGGCACCGGAAAATCCCGACGTGACGGTGGATAGCGAGCGCGAAGCGGTCGAGGAGAGTGTTTCCAAGATCCTCACCGAGCTCGGGAAGCGCGGCTATCTGCAGGCCGACGCGAAGGCGGCGCTATGATTGCACCGCATGGTGGAACCCTGATCAATCGAATCGCCGATTCCGCGCAGGCCGAACAAGAGCTGCGTGACGCGGCGCAGGGTCTTCGGAGGCTGACGCTTACAGGACGCGAGTTGAACGATCTCGGCTTGATCGGCAACGGCGCGTTGAGTCCCCTGACCGGCTTCATGACGCACCGCGACTACGAACCGGTCGTCACGACGATGCGGCTGGCCAATGGCTTGCCGTGGAGCATTCCGGTCGTTCTCGCGGTCGACCGCGAAGAGGCACCGACCCCGGGTACCCGGGCGGCGCTCTACGACGGCGAGGGCCGCCTTCGCGGCATCATTGACGTTGAAGACGTCTTTGAGTACGACAAGAAAAACGAAGCGCGACACGTCTATCGCACCGAAGACGAAGCGCACCCGGGTGTTGCGGCGCTCTACGCGCGCAAAGACGTGCTGATCGGCGGCCCGGTTTCGGTGCTTCCGGCACAACGGGATCCCGAGAGTCTTTCTCCCGCCGAGACGCGCGCCGAGTTCGAACGTCGCGGCTGGAAGACGATCGTCGGATTTCAAACGCGTAACCCGGTGCATCGTGCGCACGAGTACATCCAGAAGTGCGCGCTCGAGACGGTCGACGGGTTGCTGCTGCATCCCCTGGTCGGCGAAACCAAAAGCGACGACATTCCCGCGGACGTACGTATGCGCTGCTATCGCGCCTTGCTGGACAACTACTATCCGGCCGATCGCGTGCTGCTCAGCACGCTGCCCGCAGCGATGCGATATGCAGGCCCTCGCGAAGCGATTTTCCACGCGATCATGCGCAAGAACCACGGCTGCACACACTTCATCGTGGGCCGCGATCATGCCGGGGTGGGAAGCTACTACGGAACGTACGACGCGCAGAAGGTCTTCGACGAGTTCACGCCGGCAGAGTTGGGCATCACGCCGCTCAAGTTCGAAAACAGCTTCTACTGCCGCCGCTGTCAAGGGATGGCTTCACGCAAGACTTGCAGCCACGATCCCGAGAGCCATGTAACCCTCAGCGGCACGCAGGTGCGTGCGATGCTGCGCGACGGGCAGTTACCGCCGCCGGAGTTCTCGCGTCCCGAAGTCGCCGCGATCCTGATCGAAGCCTCGCGCGAAACGGCGTCGGCATAATTTAACGCTCCGAACGTGGCTTAGGTAAACCGCCTAAGCCACGTTTTCGGGGGCCGGCGAGCGCCGCTGATGGATCGCAAAACGATTGCCTTCGGGGTCGCTGGCAAAGCACGTCATACACGCTGGAAACTCATGCACCTCGCTCACTTCGGCCCCGGCGGCGCGCAACCGTTCGCGCATTGCATGAACGTCGTCCACTTCGAAAGCCGCGCCCGTCGATGCGCCGGGCTCGTATCCAAGCGACTCGCCGTTACCGATACCGAAGGTCACATTTCCAACGTCGAACTCGATCCAATGGTCACCAAAGGAATCACCCGGTTGGAGTCCGAGGACTTCGGTGTAAAACGTTCGCGCACGCGGTACGTCGCGTACCGAATAAGCGAAGAACGCAATATCTTTGACCACGGTCAACTCCCTTCAACTTTTGCCTTTGCATGCGAAGGCAGCGGAACCCTAGCCGAAGAACCTCGCGTTTTGGCGCTCGAGCCCGCCAAGGAGGGCACTTTATGCTTGTGCTCAGCCGCAAGGCTAATCAGTCGATTATGATCGGTAGCGACATTCGCATCATTGTCGTGGACGTCGACCGCGATCAGGTTAAACTTGGAATCGACGCACCTCGCGATGTGCCCGTGCATCGCTTGGAGATCTTCGCGGAAATCCACCGTGGTGACGGCGAGGCCATGTCTTCCGGCGCGCTTACGCCGGTAGGAAATCCAGTTGCCCAAAGAGATATAACCGGCGATGCGGACCGCGAATGAAAGGAGCCTCGGCGATCGGCTCGCACATCAGCCAGCCGAGCGTTCGAAAGTTTGTTTCGTGATCCATGGGAACGCGGCCGGGGGGCGTCGAATATTGACTAGGGTTCTCTCTCGCACATCGGGGTAAGACTCGCCTAATGCACATTAATTGGAGCTTCGTTCTTGTCGGCTTCATCGTCGGTGTCTGCATGTCGTATAGCGGCGTCGGCGCCGGCGCAATCACGACGCCGCTGCTGATTTTTCTCGGCGTCGGGACCGACACCGCGATCGGCTCGGACCTGCTCTTTGCGCTGGGCACGAAAATAGTCGCGATGCTGACGCACATGCAAAAACGAACGGTGCAGTGGTCGGTGTTGTGGCGCCTCTCCATTGGAGGCGTGCCCGGAGCGATTATCGGCGTCATCATTAGCGCCTACCTTCATCGCCATCTCGATATCAAACAGCTCGAGCAGGTGCTGCGGATCGCTGTCGCAATTGCGCTGCTGATTTCCGCCGCCGGGATTGTGTTCAATCGGAAGCTCGCGCGTGATAAACCGGTAGGCGAGCCGACGAATTTGCCGACCGTTCAGTTGGCGGTGCTCGGCCTCTTCGTGGGCGTCTGCGTCAGCATTACGTCTATCGGAGCCGGCTCTTTGACGCTGCCGTTGTTACTGGTTATCGTACCGAGCGTAGCACTGCGGCGGCTTGTCGGGACGGACCTTGCATTCGCCGTCGTGGTGCTGGTACCGTCGCTCTTAGGGCACTTGAAAATCGGCGACGTCAACCCCGCGATCTCGGCCTCTTTGTTGGTGGGCTCGATTCCGGGCGTGTTCATCGGGACGCACTTTGTCACACGGTTGCCG
>Ga0209169_10000865_pt1 | contig 18679 bp, 15 predicted proteins | sample HubBroMetageWRM4_FD_188346 | JGI IMG/M metagenome (GOLD analysis project Ga0209169, IMG submission 188346) | Warmed soil microbial communities from the Hubbard Brook experimental Forest, New Hampshire - Hubbard Brook CCASE Soil Metagenome WRM 4... | ecosystem: Environmental > Terrestrial > Soil... | reverse complement strand
AGTCGAAGATCAATGTAATATTCATCGGTCTCGTACAGGAACTGCCGCGCAGCGACCGAACCGCGGGTTCCGGCCGTCAGCGGCTGGAGCATGGAATCGAAGACCAAACGAACGCCGCTGCTGGGGATCGGCTGGAGGGCGGCAAATTGGCTCTTGGCCACGCGAACAATGTCGTCCGGCGGGTTAAAGGTGCCCTCTTCCCGCGCAATGGACAACACTCCCTGCCAGGTCCGCAGAGTGTTCGAGCATGTCCTGCAACCATTATCGATATGCTGTTGCATCGCCATTCTTTCCTTCGCTGGCGTCAGATCCCTCACGAAATCCAACCACTGCGCTTCACCAAAGTGTTTCATCAGTTATCTCGCGGGGAGCGGACCAGAATCTGCAAAGGTCACTCCAGCCATTTTTACTCCTCGTGGAATAAGGGCTTGGCCAAGTGGAAAAAATATAGGGGTGAAGAAATTTTCTTGCCGAGACTAGGCCTTGCCCACCAAAATGAATGGAGCCCATTGATAACAATGGGGATAGCGGGATCGTAACTCGAGGATGGCGGCTCGCAACGCGACCGCTTTCCCCTTCCCTTCCTGTAGCTGGCGATAGAAAACCGTCATAAACTCCGCGGTGCTCCGGTCGTGCACATCCCAAAGACTAAGCACTAGGGACTGCGCCCCGGCATGAAGCAATCCGCGCGCCAGCCCCACCAACTCGTCGCCAGCGGCCACCACGTTGAGACCGGTGGAGCATCCGCTTAAGGTGATCAACTCTACCGGCAGCCGAAGCTGGTACAGGTCGAACAGGCTGAGGAACGAATCCCCCATCCGTATGGCCGAGAACATCGGATTATCCTGGCGAAAGCGGCCATGCGTCGCAATGTGAATCAGCCGGCTTCGCGGCCCTTTGCTGCGCAGGACTTCTTCGCTGGCGTTTTTGCCAAGGAACAATTCCGCCTGATCGAGAACGCTGTTAAGCGCCTGCACTTCATCCAGAATTGCTGGAGCCTGGGGATCAGGAATGCCGAAGATCAGCGAGTTGCCCATGGAGTTCGCCGTCCGGGCCTGGCAAAGCGAAAAAATGCTGGCACTCGGCGAATAGGAGATGGTATGGCGGTCAATCAAGTGCTCGGAGCCGTCGAACAACGCGTGAAATGGAACGTAGTGAAGCATCCCATGAGGCACAAAAATCAAATGGCTCGCTTTCAGCCGGGGAGCGATCGGCGCAATCAGTTCGTCGTAGAGTTCCTTCAAGTGCGCCTGGGTCGTCCGCACCAGCGAATCGTGGAAGTTTGCCACGTATTGCGGAGTCAAATGAAACTTGGAGAGTTGAAATTGCAGCAGACGCAAGAGACTTGAGACTCTGGTTTCCAGGGTGACTGGAAGAATCTCCAGGGTTTCTCGTCCCAGCACGCAAGCCAGGATTCGGTCGCGCACGCGGAAGTACTCCACCAGCAGAGTGTCCGCAGGAAGCGCGTCGCGGATGGTGGCAAGGGGAACATGGCTGGGCATTTGCAGTCCAGCCTGGGTGGCATCGCTTTCCGTGGCCTCCTGGAGCACCCGCACCAACTCTTTTTCACGGTGGCGCGCCTGCCTTTGAAGCGTCGCGATTCGTTCCGGAGACCGCTGCTCGGGCTGAAGTTGCTCCCGTTCGATCAGGCTGTAATACCAATTCAACTCCTCCCGCAAGTCCTTGATGGAACGCACTAACTCACTCTGGCCGGGCGCATTTTCAGAGAGCGCCGGTGCCGGACTGACGAACAAATCCATCAGGCTCCGCGATTTCGCCTGCTCCATATAGCTGAATGCTTCTTCAGTCGCGGTCCCGTCCTGGCGGGCCAGACACAGTTCGACCAGGTTTTCGTACACTTCCAGCCGGTTCTTGATGAAGGCAATCTTCAGCTCTTCTCCACGCAGGTTGCCGCGAAGTGTCTCCAGCGCTTTTCGTGCATTCTGATAGGAGGCATACGCTTTCTCGCGATCTCTCCTCACCGAGTGCACATTTCCCAGGAGTAGGTGCGTCTGATAGGTCAGCACCGGCGAGTCCAGTTGCGGAACTGCCTCCAGCGCTGTGCTGGCGTGTTTGAAGGCCAGGTCAGCGTCGTCGGTCCGTAACGCAATTCTTGCCAACAACAGCTGCGCTAGCACAGCTTTGTTCATCAGCTTCAAAACCTGGAACGACTCCAGGGCATCGTTGCAATAGCGTCGCGCTTCGAACCACCGGCCTTCGTTGAAAAATACGAGTGCGCGGTACAGATCAATCAGTGAAGGCCAGGCCTGGTTCTTCTCCTTGACGAACATCTCCCGCGCCTGCGAAAAAAGCTTGAGTCCCTCAAATCCGTGTCCCTGCTGGCCGGCTGCCATGGCTGAAAATGCCAGGCACTTCGCGCTTTCATATCCCATCCCCAGTTTGCGAAAACCCTCGTAGCCCTGTTGCGCGAGTTCGGCCGCCTCCGAACTAAGGTTCAATTCGAGGTAAAGTTCAGCCAGGTCGAGATTGCATAACGCGTGGTGGTATGCATCGCCCACCTTCTTGGCGTTAATGCGCGTGGCCCGCAGCATTTCAATGGCCCGGCTGTACTCCCCGCGCTGATAGTGAAGATAAGCAATGTTGTAGTCCGCCTGCGTCACCAGCGTAGGCATGGCATGCTCAGCGCAAAACTGCCGGGCTTTCTGATACGAATCCAGCGCTTTAGAAAATGAGCCCAAGCTGATGTAGCAGGTGGCCATGTTACTGAGGACTGCGGCAATCCCTTCGGGATCCTCCAGCGCAGGCAGTCCCTGATACGCGCGCTCATAGCAAGCCAGCGACTCTGCAAAGCGGTCTTGCCGGTAGTAGATGTTGCCTACGTTGATTTCCAGCCGCGCCAGCCTCCAGGTGTTGCCTTCGGCGGTGAAGATTCCACGTGCACGCTTCCCGGCCACGAATGCGCGGTTGTATTCACCCAGCAACAGCAACGGCTGAATCGATCCGCTCAGCGTGCGCGCCACTTCGTGGGTTTGTCCCGCCGCGTCGAAAAGGGCAGCCGCTTGCTCATGCAGATCAACCGCCGCGGCATGCTCCCCCCCGGCGTAGAGGGCATTTGCCTTGGCCCGCAGGGCACGCGCCAAAGCTGCTTGGTCATCAAGTTTGTGCGCGATGCTGAGTGCGGCATCGGCCAACCGAACGGCCTGTTGCACATCCACTCTCACTTGCTCTCGCACTTGGTCGGTGAGTTGGGTAACAAGGTCCGGGCGAAGCAGCGAACGGTGGCGAGACAAAAACGTGGCTCGCCGCTTCTCACTATCCAGAGCAAGCAGCTTTTCAAGTTCGGGCTTCTCCCCGGTTGGACGACGCGCAGTCACCGGAAACCCTTCTCTTCTAGCAACTGCCGCAGCTTCTTCAAACACCTACCCCGAATAAAGCCGATCGACCCGGTGGCCAGGTGTAGTTCCTTCGCCACTTCCTCATACGGGCGAGGCGGATCTTCGAAGAACAATAAGCCGACCATGTGGTGGCATCGCGCCGGCAGCGCGGCGATCGCTTCCCGAACACTCTGCTCGCGTTCCACCTGATGAAACATCTCTTCGGGCAAGTCTTCCGGGTTGACTTCCAGCATTTCCTCGATTTCCTGCGCATCCTCGAAAAGATTCAAGTGGTCTTTCTTCAAGCGCAGGCACTGGTGATAGCTGGTCTGCATGAGCCATTTGGGGAGCGCCTTCGGCTCACGCAGTTTAGGCAGCCCGGCGAGCAATTCGACGCACACTGCCTGGAACACATCGCCAGCGTCCTCGCGAGACAGACCAAACTTGATAGGAATCGAGAAGATGAGATTCTTATATTTATCAATCAGTGCGGACCACGCGTCCTGGTTGCCTTTGCAACACTCCCGCACTAACCGCTCGTCCGTCCAGGCAGACTGGCGGACCGAGCTTGCCGGACTCACGGCTTACCACCGGCGGAAGCCCCGTTTCCAGGGAGGAAATAGATCTGTTCGACGTTCCACAACGTGTTTGGATCGAGGATCGCAGGTTGAAAATTCCCCAGGCTCCTCTTGGCGCCCACCAGAACATCGGGCGTGGCCAGAAAAACGAAGGGCACATTGGCTGCAACTGTCTCCTGCACCTGGTCATAGAGATGTTTCCGTTCTTTATATTTGAGCTGCACCATCTGGTTCTGCATCAGCTGGTCGATCTGCGCTTCCCATTCCGTCGCAGGTTTGGGCTCGCCCAAGTGCCAGAGGTGCGTACCTCCACTCGACAGCCACACGTTCATCTCGGGATTCGGGTCTGCATCCCCGCCCCCCAGCGCCATAATGCTGGCCTCGTAGTCGTAGGTCTGGAAAACGCGGTCGAGCACCGCGCGGAATTCAAGTGGGACCACATGAACATTCATCCCCACTTTGCCAAGATCATCCTGAATCAGAGTCGCCATTTTGGTGCGTTGCGCGTTCGATGTGCTGGTGATAATTGAAAATTCCACCGCCTTGCCTTGCCGGTCGAGGAGCGTGCCATCCGATCGCCAGGAAAAGCCCGCCGATTTCAATAATTCTCGTGCCCGATCCACGGATCTTGGCGGATGCGGCAGCGTTTGATCCACCCACAGCTTGTTTGAAGGACTAACGTTTCCCCAGAGAGCGCTCCCATGTCCTGCATACACCAATTTCACAATGGAATCGCGGTCAATGGCGAATGAGACTGCCTGGCGAAATCTCACGTCCTGAAACCATACCTGCTTCGCAGCAATGTTGTCGGTGTCCTTCTTGAGATCGTTGAGGTTGAATACCAGAAAGTCATACTCGAGGCTCGGCCCCAGATCGAAAAATTCGGTGCCGTGAGCTGCTGCATCTTTGGACAGCAACGCATAATTCTCTGCCCCTAAGCGGCTGATGATGTCCGTTTCGCCAGCCTGGAAACGAATGACTTGCGCATCTTCGTTCCCCACAAAAAGAAATACCAGTTCGTCGAGATACGGAAGCCGATGCTTGTTTTGGTCTGCCTTCCAGAAATAAGGATTACGTTCGAGCACAATCTTCTGGCCGGGCACGTACTGCTTCATGCGAAACGGCCCCATGCCAGCAATTTCGGCTGGTGGCGTCACCAAAGTCCATACCTCGGCAAACTGGCCCTCCTTGTAGGACTTTTCCAGCAGATGCCGTGGCATCATGGCTAAGCCATCGAAAATTCGCTCAGCCGCGGCGTAGGGCTGCGCCAGCGTGAAACGAACCGTGTACTGATCAATCTTCTGCACTTCGAGTGCTTTACCGCCCACCACCAGCAGATCGCGTTGCGGCGAATGCACCTTCTCGTCGAGATAAACCTGGAAGGAGAAGACTACATCGTCAGCGTCGAAAGCTTGACCGTCAGAGAAGCGGAGACCATGGCGCAACTTTACGGTGAAGATCCGGCCGTCGTTAGACATGCTCCACGACTTCGCCAGGGCCGGCTCAGTCTGTTGCGACGCCCGATTGATGTGAATTAGATCGGCCGTTAACCGCCCAATCACCTCCCGCGAAGGCGCATCGGCCGCGGTCACTGGATTCAGCGTCTTGGGCTCACTGCGCTGCGCCACCACCAGGGTGCCACCGTAAACTCCAGCCGGATTGGCTGTAGTCTCTAGGTCTTCGCCCTTCTGCGGCGGTTGCGGAGCCGGAGACGCAAAAGCGCAGCCGCAGGCAAGTACAAGGGAGGCTACAGAAATCCATCGCTGCATATCGTTCTCCAGATGGCCCAACCCTTACATTGTGCCCGATTGTAAATCGTGAACCGCATCGGCCATCTGGAGGTAACCAAGAGAGACAATCACCAGAGCCAGCGCCGGCGCAAACATCCACCAGTAAGAAACCAGCACGTTGTACTGCTGCAAGTTCGCCAGCAAATTCCCCCAACTCGGCGCCGGTTCACTCAACCCCAATCCCAGGAATGACAGCGTAACTTCTGCCACCACATATTGAGGTACCAGCAGCGCAGCCTGCGTCAGCAGGATCCCGTAGGTATGCGGTAGAACGTGACGCCGCAGAATGTGGTAGTCGGATGCCCCGAATCCCCGGCTGGCCGTAACGTATTTTCGACTCTTGGCACTGAGTACCACACCCCGCACTAACCGCGCCGGACGCGCCCAGCCAATGGTTCCAATCACCGCCACCAGCAGGAAAAAGGTTTGCGTCGGACTGATGTGCAAAGGCAGAAACGAGCGCACCGCCAGCAAAAAATAAAGCCAGGGCAAGACCAGAAACAGTTCCACCAGGCGCATTACCGATTCGTCGATCCACCCGCTGTAGAACCCTGAGATGCATCCAATGATCAGTCCCAGAAACAACGAGATGCCCGTGGCGAGGAGCCCCGCAGCCAGCGAAATCTGGCCGCCATACAGAATTCTTGAAAACTGGTCGCGACCGTAACTGTCAGTACCGGCCAAAAAGATCTGCCCCGGGTGATCGACTCCAAAAAGATGAATGCGCGACCGAAGCAGTCCAGCGATTTTGTATTCCGGGCCCTGCGTGAAGAACCGTATTGGATAGGATTTCTCCCGCGCTTCGTCGTACTCGTTAAGAGTACCGGGACGAACTGCCCATGCATATATAAAAGGGCGGAGATGCCCCTTTCCCCGCGCGTCCACAAAATGAATTCGCGTCGGGGGAACCAGCGAAAAATCTCGATTCTGCGCGGCCGGATCGTAAGGCGCAACCCACCCTGCAAACAGAATTGCCAGGTGCAATGTTCCCAGCAATATCAGCGCAGCAACGACTTTTCGCTTCTTCGTCACGAGGCCATCCTGATCCGCGGGTCCACCACCACCAGCAAAACGTCCGCCAGAATGCTTCCTACGATCATGAAAAAGGTGGACGCCATCACCGCCCCGACGACCACATAAATATCCCGTGCCATCGCCGCCTCAAGCAGCAACGGTCCCAAGCCGGGCCAACCCATGATTACCTCCACTAGCAGCGAGCCGCTCAGCAGACCTCCAACTGATAACCCAAATAACGAACTCAACGGATTCGCCGCCGCTGGCAAGGCATAGCGGAACAGTAATCTTGTCCCTTTGACGCCATGTGCCCGCGCCGCCTGAACAAATGACGCCTGCAACACTTCAATCATGCTGGCTCGGATGTGTCGTACCAGCAACGGCAGACTCGCAAGCACCAGCGTCGTTACTGGAATCACCAGATGAGAAATCAGGTCAACTAGCTTCGCCTTACTTCCAAGACTGTCAAAGCCCACCGAAACCATGCCTCCCACCGGCAACGCGTGGGTTCGGACCACCCCATACAAAAGCCCCAGCGCGATGACGAGTTCAGGCACCGAAAGCAGCAAAGACGTTCCGGCCATGCCCAAGCGGTCATCCCATCGTCCGCGGCGGTTGGCAGTCCAAACCCCCAGCGGAACTGCGATCAACCAGGCAAACAAAGTCGCCAGGCTCGTCAAGAGCAAAGTGTTGCGCGCCCGCACCAACAACAGATCTTTCACCGGGCAGTTGTATGCGAAGGAATAACCCCACTCTCCACGCGCCACGGATTTCACCCAGCGCACGTACCGCAGCGGCAGTGGCTGGTCGATCCCATATTGAGAGCGCAATGCGGCAACCGTCGCCGGAGAAATCTGCGGATTGAGCTTCATCTCATCGAAAAAATTGCCCGGAGCCAACGCGCCAAAAACAAAACACAGCACGGAAACTCCCAGCAAAAGCAGCAATCCGTGAATCGCGCGCCGCTCCACGTACTTCACAGCCCACCCCCCGCCTGTGCCGTGCGAAATGCTGACTCCATCAACCGAACCGAGCCTAGCAATTCCCGCGTGTGCGGGTGCTGGGGATTGCGCAGCACCTCCTGTCGCGCACCGCTCTCGACGATTCTTCCCTGCTGCATCACTGCAACGAAATCTGCAATCTGGCCCACCAGACTGAGATCGTGCGAAATCAATAAATACGTCAACGAATAGGACTTTTTCAGGTCCAGAAGCAGATTGAGTATCTGGGCCTGCGTCGAAAGGTCCAGCCCAGAGAGCGATTCATCCAGAATCAGGAACGCCGGCTTCAGGGCAATCGCCCGGGCAATCGCCAATCGCTGCCGCTGTCCGCCGCTGAACTCTAATGGGCGCCGGTCCGCCCACTTCGCAGACAGTCCGACTTCTTCCATCAATTCGCAAGCCCGCGCGCGCAACCTCGGGCCGCGCTCTCGCTCCTGAATCTCCAACGGCTCCGTAATAATCTCTGCTGCCGAAAACCGTGGATTCAAGGCACCTGCGGAATCCTGAAAAACCATTTGAATTCTAGGCCGCAAACTCGCCAGCTCGCGGTCGCTGTATTTCGATGCGTCTTCTCCTTCAAACCAGATTTCCCCGCGATCGGGCTTCTCCAGCATCGCCAAACAGCGTGCCAGCGTCGATTTTCCTGAACCCGACTCGCCCACCAACGCCGTCAAGCTCGCGGATGCGACCTCCAGATCGACATCGACCAGCGCGTTGACCGCATATTTCTTCCGCCCGAAGGGAGCACGCTGTACGTACGTCTTGCTTAACCCCACTGCTCGGACGAGCGCCGGCTTAACTGGTCGCCGCACTGTTTCGTCATTTCCCATAGTTGAAACAACTCACGCGGCGGTTTTCTTCAGGTGCGACTTCCTTGGGAGGCTCGCTTTGGCAAACTTCGGTTCTTGCGTAGCAGCGCGAGGCGAAGATACAACCCGGACTCAAATAATCGGACTCGCACAAGCTACCCGGAATTGAAAGCAGATGGTGTCGACCGGCCCGACTTGGACTTTGCAATGAAGACGGCACCAATTGCAGCAGTCCTTTGGTGTAGGGATGCAGCGGCCGCCGGAAAACCCGTGATATTGGACCTTCTTCGACTATGCGGCCTGCATACATCACCATCACACGCTCGGCAAAATCCGCGAGCAGTCCGGGACTATGTGTAATAAAGATGAGTGCGCACCCGAACTTCCGGTTGCTTTCCCGCAGCACTTCGAGAATTTCTGCTTGCCGTGTCACATCGAGTGATCGGGTGGGCTCGTCCGCAATCACCAGACCTGGGCGGCAGGCCAGCGCCTGCGCAATGGTCACGCGATGAAGCTCTCCCCCACTCAACTGATGCGGATAAGCTTTGTAAATTCGCTCAGCTTCGCGAAGTCCAACCTCTTCGAGCATGGCCTCGACTTGCTGCCTGAACTCTTTCTTCTCCCGCCGATGTGCTCGCAGTACCTCGGCGATCTGATCGCCCACCCGCATCACGGGACTTAACGCCAGCCCAGGCTCCTGAAAAATCATGGCAATTCGTGCCCCGCGAATGCCGGTCCACCCCGGCTCGTCGAGTCGCAACAAGTCTTTGTCTTCAAAGAACATTGAGCCCGTAATGTCAGCCGACGCCGGCAGCATCCCAAGAATAGACAGGGCTACCGTGCTCTTTCCCGAGCCTGATTCCCCCAGAATCCCAACTATCTCTCCCGGTCTGATGTCGAAGTCAATTTCCGATAGTGCCGGATGCGATGCTTCTCCGGCGTACCGAACCGTCAGGCCCCGTACTCGGAGCAGTACCTGTGCGCACGGCGTTTGAGCCAGCGTCATCAATGACTTCGCGTCGCCGGACACAACTCGCATGCTATAGATTGTGACGGATATTCCTGAGACCACTAAATTACCGAGGTAATGGGTCTGCACATCTGGCGAAGGGGGTTTGGTCGTCAGACCTGACGAATGACTGGTCTTACAAGCGCGGGGCCGACGAAGCAGGGAAACTTGACGACGACTACATCACGATCGCGTCTGCTGCCCGTAGACCGACTGACGCCTCTGCATGAGAAAATAGCTCGCGTATGTTCAACCGGTTTCTATCCGTTGATGATGCCGACCGGGCATTCAACGTCTTTAGAAAACTCGCCGGCCACGAAATTGGACAGTGGGCAATCACTGGTGGGTTTGCGGCTGAAATTCATCTTCTGCGTCTCGGACGTCAAGCCTCCATCCGTGCCCTGAACGACCTTGATTTCATCGCCGGATCATTCGACCGCATTCCCGAAACCTTGGCGTCTGATTTTCTGTTCCGCCACATCCATCCCGCGGCTTCTCACAGCAAGACCATGGTGCAGTTCGTCGACCGGGACAGCGCTTTGCGCATAGATGTTTTCCGGGCGTCGGGTACGACCCTCAATAGGAAATTCCCCTTGCGCCTTTCGTCCGGCACCATCCACGTCGTCTCCCTCGAAGACTTGGTGGCAAGAGCGGCGCGGCAGGCGCTGGACCTTGCTGAAGGCGTCCCTGTCGCACTCAAACACGCGACAGATTTTCTGCGTTTGGTAGAACTGGCGGATCCGGCACTAATGGAACCTGCCTGGCAAGACCACCGAAAACTGAAACATCCTCTGGCCTTCGCCGAAGCCCGCCGTTTGCTCCAATATCTGATTCCAGCCCATCCCGAGTTGCTGATCACTCCTCTCTTCTCTCACGACACCGGGGAAGTGTGCCCGCGTTGTCTCGCCACTCCTGCCTTTCGCTTGGCCGACCCGAAGTTGATCTTCGCGTTGCTAGGATATTGCTAGCCTGGGTTTGCTCCGCGAGAACCGATGTGGTTGAAAACCTTTCGCTATTGCAGCCTCGCGTACTCCGCCTTCGCCTGTTGCAGAATGATAATGTCGGGGTCAGCGTCCTTCCAGATCACGAAGAAATCCTGATACGCCGCTTTCGCCTTGGCCGAGTCACCCGCCATGGCATAAGCTCGGCCAATCTGTAGATGCGCCAGTGGGCCGGTTACGAAATTCACCATGCAGCCCTTATGGTCGAGTAGCTTCTGAAACTCCGCAATTGCGGCCGAGCTCTTGTGTTCCAGCAGATAGGCTTGGCCGCGCAAGTACGCGGGATACAGAAACGCTCCCAAACCCAATTCGTAAGCCGCCGCCGGTTCCAGTTCCACGACCACCTGCGACGAATCACGTTTGCTCAGCGCGATCGCGGCTTTGACCGTCGGAAGCCAATAGAGCTTCACCAGATTACGGGGCGGGTAGCTCTTGTCCAATTCATCCGCCAGCGCTTGCGCCCGGGCAATCTCGCCGATGCGGGCCAGCGCCAGGGCCCCCACTACTTTCACATCCCGGCCCGTAGACAGCGCGAGGGCAGCTGCGACTCCCTGCTTGGCAGCGGCGTTGTATCCCAACTCGGATTCCCGCAGCGCAGCATTCGCCTGCCACAAGGCGGCGGACTCTTTGGAATCGGCGCGCAGGGCCGACTCCACGGCGCGCCGCGAGAAGTCCCGCGCCCGGCTCATCCGCCCGTAGTAGGCCTCGGTGTCAGATTGTTCCGACAGTAAAGGGTCTTCATCTCCAAGCTTACCCGTCCCCCAAGCCAACTGCTGCTGCATCTGCGCGGTATCTCCGTGGAGAAAGGCAAGCTGGTACATATAATAATGAAGCAGTCCGCTATCCAGTTTGTTTGCCAACGCCTGATCGAGCGTGGCCTTGGCATCATCCAGTCGGTCCAGATTGATGTACGAAATCGCCAGGCTGATATAGGCGGCGACATCCGTAGCAGTAAGCCGCAACGCTTCCCTGCACTCCGCAGCTGCCTTGTCGTATTGCCCCAGAAAATCGTAGATAGTGCACAGGTTGCCGTGCGGGGTGGCCTGGCGTGGATATGTGGCGATCCAGACTTCATAGGTCTGTGCCTCTTTCTCGATTTCCCCCGTTGCCGAGAAATAAGTCGCGGTGATCCACAGTTTTTCCGGTTCGCTGACCCGGTCGCGCAGTTGATACGCTTTAGTTGCATTCTCCAGGGCCAGCGACACCTGGTTGGAATTGCCGTAGGAGATCGCTAGCTGCGCATATGCCATGGGAAAGTTCGGATCCAGCTCAATCGCCCGCTTGAAAAATGGGACGGCTGGCGCGTCTCCTTTGTCGCGCGCTGTATTCACCCCCACGGTGTAACTCTTCAGGGCTTCGAGGGACGAGGTGGTGACTTCACTGACGTTGAACTTCTGCACCGAGGGAAGGGATTCTCCCAACTGGGCGCGCAGGCTCGAAGAAGCCCGGCCCAGCGCCTTCAAAACCTCTTCCTTGCTGCTAGCCTCAGCCTGCTCCTTTGCCAGGCTGTCACCGGTGCCGCAGGCCACCGCGTTCAGGTCGATCAGGTAATGAGTGCCTAAGCCCGAGATCGACCCAGCCAACAAGGCCTTGCTGCCGGTTCGCAGGCAAAGCTCCCGGCCCACGTCCGCCGTTATGCGGTCACTGGCGCCATGACCCATCATCTGCAGGGTCTCGCTGACTTTCCGCTCCGACACGACATTCAAGAACGGTGACTGGGCCAGCGCAACCGCCAACGCTTGCTTCAGCGCATCGTCGAAGACGGGATCGCCAGTCTTGTTCTCGAAATCTCCAAGCACCACCGTGTCTTTTTCGGTGAGCGGCTTGTTTTGATGCGAGCGGTAATAAAGCCCGCCTCCGATCACTACAACGGCCAGCAGCGCAGGCAACAAAATCCAGCCGAGCTTCGCCCCAGCCCGGCGCGCGACTCCGTCCGTCGCTTCATGACGCCCACTGGCCGCCGCCGTTTGCCCTGTCTCTGTATCCCGCTTCAAGCGCAGCAGGTCGCTCCGAATCTCTGAAGCGTGTTGGTAACGCAGGTTGCGGTCTTTCTCCAAAGCCTTGTGGACTATCTCTTCCAGCTTGGCGGGAATGTCGGGATTGAAACGGATAGGCGGAACCGGTGCTGAATCCAGGATCGCCTTGAATATCACTCCCGAACTCTCTCCACGAAAAGGCAGCGTGCCCGTACCCATCTCGTAGAGCACCGCTCCAAAGGAATACAAGTCCGTCCGGGCATCGAGTTCTTTCGCCCGCACTTGTTCGGGTGACATGTAGGCAACCGTTCCCAGCGCCGCGCCTGGGCTGGTGAGGTGTTGCTCGTCAACCCCGCCGGTCTGGGTCTCATCCGATGCGCTCTGGCTTGAAGAACGAGCGCCAAGCGTGACTTTCGCCAGCCCAAAATCCAGAATCTTCGCGTGACCGCGCTTGGTGACGAAGATATTCGCCGGCTTGATGTCGCGGTGCACGATGCCTTCTGCGTGCGCTACGTCGAGCGCATCCGCAACCTCGATCGCCAGGCTCAACAGCAGATCCAACTCCATCGGGCGCCCCGCGATGCGATGCTTCAGCGTCACTCCATCCAGAAACTCCATGGCGATGAACGCTTGCCCGTGCTGATCGTCAATCTCGTAGATGGTGCAAATGTTCGGATGATTCAGTGCCGAGGCTGCCTTGGCTTCGCGCTGAAAGCGGCTTAGGGCTTGCGGGTCTTTGGCAACGTCGTCGGGCAGGAATTTCAATGCAACAAAACGGCCAAGCTTTAAATCCTCAGCCTTGTAAACCACACCCATCCCTCCACCGCCGAGTTTCTCAACGATGCGATAGTGCGAGATAGTCTGGCCGATCACTGGCGCAAATCTTACGTCTACGAATCGAAGCAAGTCAATGAATGCCAGGGAATAGGCCGCAGCTCATTTTCGAGGGATTTCGCCGCCCGCAATCAGCGGGATCGTTGTGTAATCCACCTAATCTTCGTGCGTTTCCTTCTGTAATGGTGGAAGCACCACTGGTTGAGGCTGTTGTTTATCGCGCCACAAGACTTGGAAACACTGGCCATCCTCCGTCGGGCGCCAGGTGCGGTCTTGGTAAGTGACGGACTTCGGGAATAACGCCCAGCCAAGAATACCCTCCGCGTGCCCGGGGAGATAACCGGGGACCTCAAAGCTTTTTTGCTCCCCGGGTTCGACCGGCCCCGGCCACGACCACAGATTGTTAAACGGCCGACGGCGGTACTGAGGAGTCATGAGATGGTCGTAAGCAACCTCCAGGTTGCGGATTGGTTTTGCGCCGTTGTTCTTTACCGTAACGAAAAACTTTCCGGGAGTACTCCAGAAGTCACCGGCCACGAATTGGATCGGGCAAGCTTCCCGTTGTGGTTCGTAAATGGTATACACAGCCATCATTCCGGATTCCATGTGGTCAGAGACCTGGCAATGAAACAGCCATGTACCGGGATTGTCCGCGACCATGTCAGCTGTTGTCATGCTGCCGGGAAGCAGTTCTATTACATCCGTATTCCGTTTTCCGTACCGAACTGTCTTTCCATGCCAGTGCGGAGTGTGCAGGTCTCTCTCATTTCCCATCGCCAGCAAGTACCAGCGAACTTTCTCGCCTTGCTTCATCACCAGGCCCGGCAGATTACCGAAAGCGTAGCCGTTAATGGTGTGAAAAAGCCCGGCCGGTTTTCCAGTCATTTCATCAAAAATCATGAACGACGCCACGAACTCGCGATCAACGTCTTTAGGCGATCCATCGGGGTTGGCTTTCCCCTTGGCGGTGATGATGATGGGCCCGAGCAGGCCGGCATTAGTTTCGCTGGCCTCGGCGGTGTGAGGGTGATACCACCATACCACCGAGGTCGAGTCATCGGTTCCAGGCCCGCTCCCTTCATCTGCAAACCATCGATACGTGAAACGCTGCCCCGGCGCCACGCGCGCACCGGCTCCGTAGGGCAGATAAAGCGCGCCCTCGTTGGCTTTGTCGTAGCGCAGGCCGTGAGGGTGAATGCTGTGAGCCGCGACGCTCCGGTTTAGGAACTCCACCACGATGGTATCGCCAACTTCAGCGCGGATCATGGGTCCCAGGATTCCGAGCCACTCCGGCTGCGGTTTTCGTTCTGAAAATGTCGCATCCGTATATTCAATGTAGCGAGTTTTTCTCCAGCGGAGCTGAGCACTCCAAGGCAGGGGAATTGGCTGGCCATGCAGAAGATCCTGGGCGCTCGGGGCATAATCCCACACCACATCTTCGGCGGCAATGTAGTAATGCCGGGTAGCAGCGTCACTGGCCGGTGCGCTGGCCAGGGCAAGTAGCAATGCAGCAACAATCCGGATGGCCTTCATAGATGTCGAACTGAACCTTGGATGCATATTTTCTGGTTGATTCTAGCCGAGAACGCTGCCTCCCTAACAACCTTTGAATCCTCCTTACGGCCAGCCAACCCTCCCCTAGCCGACGGCATCTTGTGAATGTGCCAAAAGGGTAGGAGGTGAATCCCATGAGCCGTCGCGATGCCACCAAGCCGAGTCCATTAAGCGAGGTCTTGTTCCTGAGCAGTGGCGTGATCATCTTCCTGCCCCTGCTCTTAGTTCTGATCGTCGCACTCACAGGGTCGACTTTGTTTCGATGAACTGTTTGTCGCCATTCGTCACGGCATGAGTGCCAAAGGAGGTATCGTGTACTTCGTGATGGAAGCGACTCGCTGGTGTATAGCTTTACGTCGTGAGACGCAGATGAGGCTTACTTTCAGACGTGATTATTTGCCGGAACGAAAACTGTGGCGGGATTTCCTGGTCTGCGCGGAGCCTCTGAGCGGGGTTGCGAGCAAGTAAAACTCAGGTCGTGCCCATGCAGGCTATATGGCTATCTCATCCGATCTCAAACCCGGGAGAGCGTCTCTTGTGGCAGTTGCCCTGCGGCGAAGTCCTCGCAGGTCGATGCTGCTAATCGTCTTTTGTCTCTCGCTGGCTTCGCTGGCTCAGACCCAGTCGCAGACTGCGGCTCCAACCCAGTCCCAACCTTTGCCTCAAACCCAGGCTCAGCCTCAAGGGTCTTCAGCCGTGCCCGCTTCTCCAGTCACACCTGCAACGTTGCCGCCCTCGGGGCCGTCGGGTAATAGCACCCCAGCACCCTCTGATGGCGCCCAGGCGCCGTCTAGCCAGGACAGCGGCGTATTCGTCTTCAAGAAGCGGGTTGAGGAAGTAATTCTGCACGCCACCGTGGTCGATGAGCAGCGGCACCTGGTCCCAAATCTAGATCGAAGTACATTCTCGGTATTCGAGAGCGGAGTGCGGCAGACCGTCACGTCATTTCACCGTGACGATGTTCCGGTGGCCATGGGAATTGTGATTGACAACTCGGGATCGATGCGCGAGAAGCGAGATAAAGTAAATGAGGCGGTGCTCAACCTGATTCGCCAAAGCAATCCCGAGGACGAAATCTTCGTGGTCAACTTTAATCAGGATGGCTATCTCGATCAGGACTTTACTTCCGACCTCAACCTGTTGCGCGGAGCTCTCCAGAGAGTATCGATGCAGGGAAGTACCGCCCTGTACGACGCGATCGTCGCCTCCTCGGTTCATTTGAAAAACAACCCTCGCCTCGACAACAAGGTCCTGCTGGTCATTACTGACGGACGAGACAATGCCAGCCGGGAGACATTGCAGGAAGCCAGGTTGCGACTCCAGCAGCAAAATGGTCCGACCCTGTACGCCATCGGATTGCTGGGAGACGGCCTCGAACCTGCGGACCGTCAAGTGCTCGCGGCCCTGGCGGATAGTACGGGCGGAGCTGCATTCTTCCCTTCCGATTTGAACCAATTGGATCTTATCAGCCGAACCATCGGCCATGACATTCGCAGTCGATATACCATCGGTTACAAATCGAGCAATGCAAGACAAGGCTCCGAATACCGCCCCATTCAGGTGCAAGCGCAGGCCCCGGGCTACCATCAGCTAACCGTTCGTACGCGCAAAGGCTATTATCCCGGAGAATCTGTTCACTAGGGACCGGGAATGGGGCTCTAAGTCGTCTGATCGCACCGTCTATCAGGTATTCCCTGTATGTTTGGGCGCGAAGGTTGTGAGATTCCTGTGAAAACTGTGGGAATCCTCCAGATGAAGGACGGTGCCCAGCAACCGTCCAAGATGACGCGCACATCCAAGCGTGCAATGTCCATACATACCGAGCACCACGAACCCGAGTTGCCGGAAACCTCGTCATCGCCCAGCGAGATCCCGGAGCAACAGCGATCTTTGTTTCAGGAAGTGCTGGCTCTGTTCGAAACCAAAGGTGTTGCCTATGCCGTATCCGGGGCATTTGCTCTGCGGGAGCATACCGGGATTTGCCGTGACACCAAGGATCTCGATGTGTTCTTGACCGCTGAGAGTGCGGTTACGGCAATGGGGTATCTTAGCGAACGCGGCTTCATCTGTGAAGTTTGCGACCCGGTTTGGCTGTTCAAGACGCATCGCGACGGGTTTTTCGTTGATCTAATCACTGGCATGAGTAATGCTGCCCTGGTCGTAGAACCGTCCTGGATCGAGCGCTCCACTCCGGGGGTGGTGCAGGGAGTGCGAACCAAGGTGCTGGCGGCGGAAGAACTCCTGGCTTCCAAGCTCTTTGTTACGCGCCGTGAGCGTTTTGACGGTGCCGACATCGCGCATGTGATCTACGGCAAACGGGGGAAACTGGACTGGCAACGGGTACTGACTCTGGTGGGTGAAAACTGGGAGATGCTGCTCTGGGCGCTCGTCTTATTCCGCTATTGCTATCCCGCCCAAACCCACTACGTTCCTGCGGCCTTGTGGCAACAACTGCTGGTTCGCTTCCAGGGCACGGTTTCGCAGCCTGAGCCCGAGGCCAGGTTTCGCGGCAGTCTGGTCGACCCTAAGATGTTCGCAATCGACGTGAAGGAATGGGGTCTCGATGACCTGTTGGCTGAATACCGTGCTCGCCGCTTAGAAAGCATTCCATCCTTCTCGAACGGAAGACCTGTCAAGGCGGCCTCATGAATTCAGGGATGCAATGAAAATCGCAGCTACTGCCGACTTGCATTTTACCCCATCGCGTCAGAGCGTCCTGCACGACCAGTTCAGTCGAATCCGGGATGAGGCGGACGTTCTGGTGTTGGCAGGGGATCTCACGAACTATGGCCACCCGGACGAGATGGGGCCTCTGTTAAACGTAGTTGTTCGCTCGCGAGTTCCCACCATTGCGGTGCTCGGAAATCACGATTATGAAAGTGGCAAACAATCAGAACTCATGGGAATGATGGCAGCGGCTGGAATCAAAGTCCTGGATGGGACCGCCTATGAGCGGGACGGCGTCGGATTCGCCGGGACGAAAGGCTTTGTGGGTGGCTTTGGGCGAGGCGCACTCACCGCTTTCGGAGAACCGGAAATCAAGGAGTTCGTGAAGGCTTCCATTGACGAGGCCCTGAAGTTGGAGCGCGCCATGTCGCAGTTGCGAACTCAGAAGCGCGTTGTTGTCCTTCATTACTCTCCCATCGTCGGAACGGTCATGGGTGAATCGGCGGAGATCTTCCCATTTCTTGGCAGCTCTCGATTGGCAGAGGTCGTAGACCGTCATGGTGCGGATCTGGTGCTGCACGGACACGCTCATAACGGGAAACCGGAAGGGAAAACCCCAGGCGGAGTGCCAGTCCATAATGTCGCGATTACATTGCTTGAAGCCCAGCAGCCCTCCACGGCCTACCGGGTCTTTGACATCTAACCGTCTACTGGGTGGAAGGATGCGTGACCCGGCTTGCCATCGTTCGACAATATGTTATCGGTGAGCGCGTGCAGACGGCGCGGCTGACGCGAAGGGAGAGCACCGAGCTCACACGTCGCCGACTCATCGACGGCGCGATCGAGATCCTGCGTCAGGAAGGCGTCGCCGCGGCGACCACCGACGTGCACCGCCAGGTGTGGGCTGGCGATCGATGACCCAGCTCACCGACGGCCGACGGTGGTGGGTACCGGGCAACCACTGGGATCTCGTGCACACCGAGGTGCGCCTCGACGCCCTCGACCGGGTCGCGGTGATCGTCCCGTACTTCGAGCAGCCCGACTCGCTGCGGCGCATGTATGCCGCGCTCGGCGCCAGCTGCCTGCCCGGACCGTGGGAGGTGATCGTCGT
>Ga0209169_10000863_pt1 | contig 18692 bp, 17 predicted proteins | sample HubBroMetageWRM4_FD_188346 | JGI IMG/M metagenome (GOLD analysis project Ga0209169, IMG submission 188346) | Warmed soil microbial communities from the Hubbard Brook experimental Forest, New Hampshire - Hubbard Brook CCASE Soil Metagenome WRM 4... | ecosystem: Environmental > Terrestrial > Soil... | reverse complement strand
CATAGCTGGCTTCGATATCGACGTTCGTATCCGAAATGGCTCAGCTGTGCTCCGATGAGAGCCTCCGCAACGAAGATTTCTCGAGATGTCATCTCCCGCTTCCAACGACTGACGTCGGACGGATTCATGTCTCTACCCAAACCCGAATGAAAGCTCTTTTCCCGATCCGGTATCGCGTTTTCCACCTTTCCGTGCCACTGGAGCATCTGATCCTCGAATCTTTCATCGATAAAGGCACAAATCCTGCGCAGTGTCGCCTCTGGATGTAGCACCAGATCCTCGTAAAGGACACGGAGAATTCGTTCGTTGAGCGGCGTCTTGCTGAACTTCATATCCAATTCAACGGCTCTCAACCACTCCCTTGTATATCCATGCATCCAGGGTCCGTACCAACCCTGCCTTTGAAAGGATTTCGCCACATCGCGTCCGTCTCGAATTAGATGAATGAACTTTGCATCACCAAACATGGCGGCAAGAGGCGGAACTATTTCGACATAAGCCGGCGTCTTATCTCCCCACCGACTCTTGCCTTCAACCTCCATATGCCATCGATAGACAATCTCCACCAGATCGCGCAATCGTACCTCGCTCAAATTGGCTACCCGACAGCGCATTTCGGCAGCCTCAAGCCCCATATCCGGCCACCGGTAATGGTTGGTCATCACCGATATAGCCTTACTTATTTCATTTTCCTGAAGCACTCTGTCCAGGGGAAACTCCTCAACCAAGTCGGTGACGTACCACGTTTCCGGAGGTATTGCGATACGCGAGTGCGAGGCCAACATCAGACGGAGCAGTGTGGAGCCCGAGCGGCCCGAGCCAACTATGAAGAACGGCGCCACGCTCGACTCCGCGTACGACGAGTCCTCACCCGCACTGTGATCTACACGCATGCGCCGGCTGCCGGCGTTGAAGCCAGTCTACGGCGCTCCCGCTCCTTCAATTGAGCTCGCGCGTAACAGACGACTCAGCCGATCGCAGTGACGGCCACAGCCCCCGACCGAGCAACTGTTCTAGTTCTGCGACATCGACGGAAAAATATTCCTCGAGTTCCGAGCGAAACGACTCTCGCAGCGGCGGCCTCTCGCCCGCGAACCGGTTGAGGGCTTGCAATGCACGTCTGGGGTGGAAACCAAACGCATGCGCTGCGTGCCGCAATGCCAGGAGTGCCGGCGGCGGCTGACGCAACAGTCGACTCAGGCGAAGGGATCTCACCCCGATCGTCTGGTTCACTACCGGGAAAGCCGTCCTGGCGTGGTCGGGGGGCAATCCCAGAAAATCGAGCACTCGCGCGAACTGGCGCGATGGATCGGCAAAGAATTCCTCGAAGAGCAAGAACAGACACTGCTTTCGCGGCACCTGCGCCAACAGCCGACGCGCTTGCGGCGCATAGGAATATTGGGCTCCGTACTGCAACAGCTGGGGGTACGGCCAGCGCGGCGGCAAGTGCCGTCCCTCAAGACGCAGCTCCTGCAGTCGCCAGGCCCGCTCGAAATCGCGGACGTCTTCCAGGTGGTTGTTCCAATGGTAGGCATGCAGAGAGCGCGCCGCCTCGATGGGGTTACGCAACATTACGATGATCTTGGCATTGACGTTGTGCGCCATTATTTGACCGATCGCGAGCTTCGAATAGAGGTAAAACACCGATGCCTCGCCCGTCAGCGCCTGCGGCGGAGCGGTCGAGAAGAGCGCCTCGTACTCCGCGAGCGTGCCGACGCGGAAGGGCGCTCCGTCGGGCCAGTGAGCTTCCAGGTCGCCGCAAAAGTAGTTTGGCTCCTTGTTTGCGGGCATGAACACCGCTGGATGGGCCCTGAGGTAGTTAAACAGCGAGGTGGTTCCGCATTTGAGGGCACCGGCGATGAAGAAATCTGGCCTAGGTCTCACGCCATGCCTCCGCTCAGCGGACCCCGGTCGAATGCTGCGGGCCGACGCTTGCCGAAAGGATCCACGGGCATGTCGGGCGGCACAGCAGAGCTTCGGCGTCTCATAAGGTCTTTCTAACCGATCCGCGCCGCTAATCGGAACAGGCGTGCGCGCCACGGAGCAACAGCTGGGAGGTCGTATCCGAGAGAAAGAGCCGGTTCTCCCACTACTGCTGCGAGGCGCTCGCGGTCCGAACGTGTCAGTGTGGTTGTCCACCGATGATGGATCGAATTAAGGCGTCCAGGCACCGCATCCGTTCCAAATGAGGTGTTGCTCGGCACCGCAAGCCCTGCAGCTGTAGGCTGCATGAGGCTCGGAAGCGGCTCGATATCGAGGAAGGCAGCAAGTCGATCGACCGTAGCGTTTGTACTTTCAAGCAAGTCTTCGTAACGAATCACCAGGTAGTGATCTGCTTCGCGGCCGCAGCTTTGCTCCAACGCAATCTGATAGGACAACTCGAGGTCGCGAAGCACTTGCTTGGCATTCTTCCGAAACATTTGGCCTGTCTGCTGCCTCTCATATTTGTTCGACGCATACACTGCGAATGGGTGCCGCACGACGTGGATCAGTTTGGCGTCCGGAAACTCTGATCGCAGTCGATCCAGGAACCGTTCGTTGGTCGGTGTCTTTTCCACCCAGCGTTCCAGGCGCGAATGCGCGTTGAACCTGTGCGTGCAATGCGCGTAAGCCAAAGCAACGGCAACCAGCGGCCACGATGAGGCGATTGCGCTCAGGCGCTCTTCCGCGAGGGGCCACCACGCCATCAACGCCCGCGCAAATTCCACATACGGTGACCGCTCTTCCGAAGAAGAGCCGAGCAGCCAATACGGTTCTTGGTGAATTGGATTCGCGAGACGACGCAACCATTCACATCCGAGGGACTGTAGCCACTGAATCTGCGGCTGTCGCAGCAGCCTCGATTCGTGATTGGTGAAGAACGTCCCCTCGGCAGGCAGCACTGCCAGAGCCGGATGATTGTCGAGCAAGTCCCGAACGAGAGTCGTCCCGCTTCGATGCGTGCCGCATATGAATACGGGAAGCCGTGCCACATGAAACCCTCGCGCGACTTCTTCCCTCCCGAGCCCGATCGGACCCGCCGCGCTGGCTGCAGTCCACACAGCCGTAGACCACTGAGCCGCCGGGCGCGACAACGCTTGCGCATCGCCCGCGGCGATGCGCGGCCGCGACAGGCATCGATCGAGCCGTTGCTCGAGATCTACGATAGTTGCGGGCATCACCATTCGTTTTCGACTCCAGTGTAGACTCTCGATTTCAGCGGACCCCGGTCATGCGCCGGAAGCCTGCCGAACTCTTGAGAAGTCCGTCATAAGTGCCGCTGCCGCTGATTTTCCCGTTATCGAGTTCGAAGATGATGTCGCATGAGCGCACTGTCGTCATTCGGTGCGCGATGAGAATGATCGTATAGCGGCCGCGCAAACTGCCGAGCGTGGCCATTAGCTCCTGTTCCGTCAGGCCGTCCAAGGCATTCGTGGCCTCGTCGAACACCAGGACGGTTGCGTCCCGATATAACGCGCGCGCAATGCCGATTCTCTGCCGCTGGCCCCCGCTCAACTGGATGCCTCGCTCACCCACCCTATGGTCGTAGCCTGCGGGTAGGGTCTTGATGAACTCATCGAGTTGCGCCAGGCGGGCCGCTTCCAACAGCCGGTCTCGATTGATGTCCGCGGCAGGAATTCCCAGTGCAATGTTCTGCGCGATGCTCGAGTCCAACAAAAACATATTTTGTGGAACGTAGGCAATTCGGGACTGCCAGGCCGCGCGATTGTCCTCGTCGAGCACGCTCCCATCCACTTCCACTCGACCCTCAGAAGGCACCAGCAGGCCGACGATCACATCCACCAGAGTCGTCTTTCCCGCGCCGCTCACGCCGACGATACCGACCGCAGCACCGGCGGGGATTCGCAGAGAGACTCCTATGAGGGCCCAAGGTCGGTCGGCGGCATAACGAAACGACACCTCTTGGAGCCGGATTTCCTGTTGAGGACGCGCCTGCCATGCGCTGTCGGTTCGCGTGAGATTGGCCAGAGTGGTCGCGTGAATTGCAGCCCGAGCTCGCCGCAAATCCGGCGCAATCAGGGCGAGCCCGGCGCTGTCGGCACGAATTATCGCGGCCGCGGCAAATACCTGCTGCAGCATAGGCAAGAGCCGGTACGCGGCAAATGCGAGAAACGTCAATTGTCCCAGCCAGGGGCCGACGCCATCCTCGCGACCGCTGAGCAGAAGCGCGAGGCCGACGAGGCCCGTCGCAGCAACGCATTCCATGAGGTACTTGGGATTTTGCGCTACGATTTGACTGTGAGCGGCGGCGAGAGAAAAGGACTTGCTGGCTCGCTCGAATCGGCCGCGAAAGAAATTCTGCGCCTGCAGAACGATGATTTCCTTGATGGCCCCGAAGCTCTCGTGCAGGATCTGCGCCTGTTCGATGGCAGAGCGCGACTGGGTCTGTCCGAATTGCATCAGCCGCTTGCGCAGGACGAAATAGATCAGAGCATAGCCACCGGCCAAACCGGCGATCATGGCGAGCGCGATCATCGGGTTCAATAACAGGATTGACAAAATGATGAACGATGCGGTGACCAGATTGGTCACCAGCATGAAGACATTCCGCAGGATGCCGTTGGTAGCCCTCGCGGTCTCATGGAGAATGTTGTTGAAGAGTGTCGTGCCGTTCGCGCGGACGTGAAAAGAGTACGGGCGCGAGAGATATTCCCCGAACAAGGTGGTTTGCAGCTCGGTGCCGATACGCAGCGCCAGGCGGCTCATCGCCAGCGAGCCCAAGACGTTGATCAGATTGGCGATCAGCATCACCGCAATGAATGCAATGCCGAGAGCCACGACGAAGCCGCGTTTGCTCGCGAAGCCGCCTTGTGTATACACCCAATGGAGCAATGCATTGTGATCGATGAGTGCCGGCTGACCGAGCACCGCAAAAAAAGGAGCGATCGCCGCGATCCCGCCGACGGTTGAGAAGGCCATTGCCACCGAGACAATCTGCAGTGTCAGGATGCCGCGCCTCTGCTTCGGCGTCAGAATGCCCCAGAAATCGGCAATGAGGGTCATTCAGCTGAACCTACAGACTCAGGACCCGCGGGTCCCAATGACCGATGAGTTTCCGGGAAACGCGCAGCTCCCACGGGTCGTCGTATCGCTGAAATCGATATCGCCACGATGCAAGCGCGCGCAGCGTGGCTTTCCCCCAATTGGAACCGCGGACGTCCATGATGGTGGGGAATCGGCATCCCAATACAGTGGTGAAATCCACGATTCGCCGCCGCAAGCGCTCCGACACCCACGGTGCACTCTGGTGGCACCAGTAATCGATCCATTGGGGCTCGGCCCATTCATCGGCGGTGTGCGGGTACGTCACAGGCATGCCGGCACTATCGCGATACTCGCTGGTCACGCTTTCCGGTCCGCCGCCTTTGCCGTTTTGCCGCCGCGGCAGCGGTGTGTAGACGTAGATCATAATTTCCGTGCCAGGATGAACCCGCTTGATCATGCGGATGAACTCAAACGTCTTCTCCGTTTCTGCCTCGGGGTCCTGCGGCGGCGCCACCATGAACGACAGCTCAGGTACGACACCATGTCGGCGGCATTGTTCAATGGCGTCCAGCGTTTGATCGCTGCGGGTGCCTTTACGAATATCGTGCAGGAGCCAGTCGCTGGGGGACTCCGCACCGATATAGGCCGTGCGCAGCCGGCTCTTTTTGACCAGCGCCCAGGACGCCTCCGATAAATTCACCAGAGCATCGGCCCGCGCATAACACCACCACGGCAGTTCGAGTCTTGCGAGAACCTCGAGCAGCGGCACCATATCGACTTCGCGGTCGAAGAAGTTGTGGTCGTAAAACTGGATGGCATCCACGCCGAACTTATCTTTCATGGATCCGAGATCGTGCTCGAGCCTCGCCGCCGTCGGCAACGCCGTCTTGCCGCGGAACATGGTCGCGACTCCGCAGAAGGTGCAACGAAAGCGGCAGCCGAGGGACGCCTGATAGACGAGCGTGCGTTCGCCGAGGTAGGTCTTCGCCAGATATTGCTGTGGATTTGCAAACTTGTCGTAAGGCAACATCTTATCGAGTCGGGCGGCGGAGAATTTGCGATCTTTGTTGTGCACAACTTCGCCGCGTCGCCGCCAAGAGAGCCCGGCGATCGCTTCCAACGCCGCCGTCCCGGGATCGGCGAGTGCCTCCAAAAGCTCCACGAGGGTTTCTTCTCCCTGTGCGCGAATCACATAGTCTACGTACGCCGCATTAAGCGCGGCTTCCGGACACACAGTTGGAAAAGCGCCGCCCCAAACTATTGGCATGGTGGGATGTTTCTCGCGAATCGCCTTCGATAAGGCGATTGCCGAACGGAGTTGTGGCCCCCCCATGACTGTTACGCCCACAGCGGTTACAGAGCCATCTCCGAGGGCACACAGGGCAGTGGAGACGTAGTTGGGATCGACATTGCCGTCGATGATCGTCGACTGGTATTTACCCTCGAGCGCCGCTGACAAGCTCATAACCGCAAGCGGAAACCGCGCATGGCGGTGCGACGTGATGGTCGGATTAATGAGAAGGATACGTTGCGAAGCAGCCATGATCACCTCGGAACCGGGGCGCCCTGGCGCATCTGCCCATCCAACGGTGCAACTCGGAAGACGGTTAATCGCTCATTGATAAATCGACGTTCGGCCAGCACCGAAACGCCCAGCCCGTGCGCGCCGAATGCCCGCAGGAAATGCGCGCCGTCGCCGAACGTGGAGAGCAGAACCAATGCCGAACCGCGCGGTTTCAGATGCTCGCGCAGACCTGCCGCGAAGCGCTCGGCCACGTCGCTTGATCGCCAGGCTCGATCCCGGTCATCTGCGGGCGCACCCCGCACGAAAGGCGGATTGAAGAGGATAAGGTCGAATTTTTCGCCCTGCACCGGCGCGAACAAGTCGCCGAGACGCAGGTCGACCCGGTCCTCCAAGCCATTGATCAGTGCATTGATGCCGGCGCATCGGACGGCGGCGGGATTGATGTCCACCGCCACGATGCGGCGGGCATACTTGGCGGCGAACACCGCACCCACGCCGGATCCGGTGCCCATGTCGAGGATTTCGTCCTCGTGGCCAACGAGATTCGCATCGAGCAGTGAAGCGAGAAATGCACCTGTGCGCGGTACTTTCGGATTGAACACGCTCGGCAGGACAAGAAAGGGCAGGCCTTGTATACGCTCCATTCGGAAATCGTCATAGCGATGCTTCCCGGCGAGCCGATAACCGAAAGCCATGGTCTTGCCGATGAGACGCGTGATCAGCGGCGCTCGGGCGATTTTGAGCGCGTCTTGGGCGGATGGCGCGGAAACGATCACGACAGCGTCTGCACCGGCACCAGCCAACGGGTGAACAGCATCTCAACCGGCCATCGGTAATAATCCTTGGCGCAGCGAAAGCGCGCGAGTTGCTGCAGCAGCCGTTTGCTGCGAGATACTTTTTTCCACGCCAGTTCGTGGAAAAATTTGAAGCGCTCTATCAGTTCGAATTTTTCGGGGGACACCCAGGGTCCCGGTTCCCCCGCGACATAGTCGAATTTGGCCCAGTCCTCGAGAGTTTCCGGCAAACGGAAGCCGCGTGCGACTGCTTCGATGACCAATGCGCTGCCCGGATACGGCTTGAAGTAGTAAATCGGCGTCAGGAAATCCGGACTCATTGAGCGCAGCCTTTTGGCGCAGTCGAGGGTCGCGCGAATGTCCTCATCGCTTTCGTCAGGGAACCCCACGATGAAGGGAAAGTGTCCGGCAATTCCAAATCTCAGCATCTTCTGGGCAGTCTCGTAAACCTGCTCGATCTTGATGTCCTTCTTGATACGCTTCAACACTTCGTTGGATCCGGACTCGACCCCCACCAACAGCCGGCGCAGCCCAGACTGTTTGCAACGTACCCACACGGCGTCCGGCAGCCGAACACCTTGGTCGGCGCGCATGGTGGCCGCCCAGGTGATTTTCATACCGGATTCGACGATTCGATCGGCAAGCGCCTCAACGCGGCCGGCCTTGGTAAAAAAAGTTTCATCCTGGAAGTTCACGTCATCGAAATGATACCGATCCCACAATTCTTTCAGACGCATCGCCATGCGTACCGGCTCGAGGCCCACCCACTTGCGGCCATAAACGAATGGGTCGGAGCAAAATGCACAGCGAAAATTGCATCCTTGCGAGGAAATGTAGTCGAGCTGCCGTTTCCCTTTGAGTTCAAAATAGCGCTCGACTGGAATCAGCCCATAGTCATGGGCGCGAAATTTATCGACTTGCGCCAGCGCGCGCGCCGGGTTTTCTTGGATGGTGCCATCGCTCAGCCGTACGGTGCATCCCGCGCAGTCATCCAGCGGCCGCCCCGCCGCGAGTCGATCGACGATCTCCGCAAACGTTTCCTCTCCTTGTCCGCGCACCGTCACATCAACCGACTGCTCCAGCAGACATTCACGTGAAAACATGGAGGGATGCCAACCTCCCCAGACAACCGGCAGATCAGGGCGCGCTGCCTTGGCGGCGCGCGAAATGCGCAGCGCATCGGAAATCGGCGCACCGGTCAGAACGGTCACACCGAGGCATAACGCCTCATCCACATGGGACAGGAGCGTTTGCTCCGCATCGGCGTCGAGGCGCGCGTCAATGGTAACGACCTCGTACAGCTTAGGATCGAGCTCCGAGCCGATCGCAAGCAGTGCCAGCGGCATCGTAAAAAAGACCGCGTGAGGATTGTAGAGCACGACTTTGTGCCGCTTGCCTGGTACTCCGCTCGTCATGCCAAAGCCCCCATCGCGAATCGAACAGAATCCGCACCAGCACCGATATCGCCAAGATCCCGCCACATTGAACACACGCAGGTGCGGCATTCGGCGCGCGCACCGGCGCGGATTGATCCGCGCAACGCTCGCATGCGCTCGCCGTTCAGCGCGAGGGAAAGGTCATCGGTCGACGAGCCCTCGCGGAGCGACGATCCCCCGGCGGGCAACGTCGCCTCGGCCGGTCCCGAGATAAAAAAGCACGGCTGCACGCGGCCCGTGGCACCGACGACCGCGGAGAATTCCGGCGCGTTGCAGCGAACCGCAGGGTAGGGCGCGCGGCCGTGAAGCGCGCCGAAGTACTGCAGGATGCGCCGCAGCTTGGCGGGACTCTCGGCGATGAATCCGGAGCGAAAATCGGCCGCGCACTCGCGTTCCATGGCGCACAGCAATTGGTCCATCTGCGGCAGTTCATCGGGACGCAGCGCCAAATCACTGCTGAAGTCATCGGTGCGCCCAAAGGCGTGCGGATTCGCCACGTCGACCGCCAGAAAGGAAACCTGCCGCGCCCCCAGGTCCTTCGCCAGCGACACAAAGGCCGGCAACTGTCTGAAGTTCGCGCGTTGCAGCGTGACGCGCACTCCCGGCGCGACGCCGTGCTCGGCCGCGCTCCGGATTCCCTCACAGACCTTGTCCAGCGCGTCCAGGCCACGAATGGCTTGGTAGGTCGGCCGGTCTGTGCCATCCAACGAGACGGTGATGGCATCGAAAACCTCGGACGCGCGCCGGGCATGCTTGGCCAGCGACAGACCGGAGGTCAGCAGCCATACCTTCAGGCCGACTCCGCGCAACGCCTGCGCAATGGGTTCCCATTCCGGATTGAGCAGCGGCTCGCCACCGGATAACAGCACGACCCGGGTTTCCAGTCGCGCGAGGCTGGGCAGGAGGCGCCGCACCGCCGCCAAACTCAGGTCGGCGCGGCCGTGACGCCAGTAATCGCAGGTGACGCAGCGCGAGTTGCAGCGCTCGGTCAGGTACAGCGTGACCAGGGGCAAGCGGTGCAGATGCGAGTTCGAAACCGGATCGCTCATCCACGCTTGTGCAGGCAATCTACCCTCCAGTCCTATTTGCGCAGCCAAAAAGTTCTATCGTGAGTGCCCGATTTGCGGCCGCTGGTTGGTCCTCAAGCGGTAAATTTTGTGGGCTGGTGCACGCTGCCGGCGGCCATTCTTATGATCAAAAGCGCCTGAATAGGTAGCTTCAACTCTTTGATTTAGTTAAGCTCACGCGCACATGAACAACCCCTCAGACGGTCTCGCGGTCGACAAAGTCCACGTATGGCGCGGCGATCGACATGTGCTTCAGGGCGTCAGTACCCACATCGGTCGCGGCGAGCTTTTGCACGTTTCAGGTCCGAACGGCACCGGCAAGACCACGCTGCTGCGAGTCGTGAGCGGCTTACTGCGCCCGGAACAAGGATCGGTCAGCTGGCTGGGCCAGTCGATTGTCAGCCATCGGATCGAATACCAAGCGGCCCTGGCCTATGCCGCGCACGAGCCGGCCTTGAAGGGTGATCTCACCGCGCTCGAGAACCTACGTTTTTCCGTGGGATTGAAACGCCGCTCGACGCCCGACGAATTGCGCGGCGCGCTGGACCGGACCGGGGTTGCCGCCTGTGCGGACCTGCCGGCGCGGGTGCTCTCCGCCGGCCAGCGGCGCCGGGTGTCGCTGGCGCGGGTGATCGCGATGCAGGCGTCACTGTGGCTGCTCGATGAACCCTACGCAAATCTGGACACCGCCGGTTCGGAGTTGGTGTCGGGGCTGCTGCAGGCTCATGTGGCGGCCGGCGGGCTCGCGCTGGTGGTTGCGCATCGGGAGCTGGCGCTGGCCTGCAAGGTGCGCCGCTTGGAGCTCAATTCGTGACGGTCGGCGGCTGGCAGGCGTTTTGGCTCGTGGTGCAGCGAGAGATGCGTCTCAGTTTTCGGCGCCCGGAGCAACTCTTGCAGCCCTTGGTGTTCTTTCTCATCGTCACCACGCTTTTCCCGCTGGGATTGAGCCTGCAGCTGTCGCTGTTGCGAGACATCGCGCCGGGTGTGCTGTGGGTGGCAGCGCTGCTGTCGGCGCTTCTGTCGCTCGATTCTCTGTTCAAAAGCGACGCCGATGACGGCACTTTGGAGCAACTTGCCTTGAGCGGGCACGGTCTAACCCTGATCGTCGCGGCCAAAACCCTCGCCCATTGGTTGGTGACAGGCCTTGCATTGGTGGTGGTTTCCCCGATTGTGGGAACTGCGCTTGGCATTCCCACCGGGGCATTTGCGACAATGCTGGGCAGCCTGGCACTCGGAACGCTCACCTTGAGTTGGCTGGGAGCCATCGGCGCCGGATTAACGATCGGTCTGCGCCGCGGCAATGTGTTGCTGTCGCTGATCGTGCTGCCGCTGGCGACACCGCTGCTGATTTTTGGCGCAGCGGCGACCGAGCGGGCGGTCTCGGGGACGAGTGTGGTCGGGGCTTTGTATTTTTTGGCGGCGCTTTGTGTGTTCACGTGCACCTTGGCGCCGTTTGCGGCGGCCGCTGCGCTGCGCATCACGTTGGAATAACGGTAGAGAATTCATGTGGACTTGGTTTTATAAGCTGGCCTCTCCGCCCTATGTGTTCGGCGTTGCGGCGGCGTTCATGCCCTGGCTGTTCGGCGCGGCGGCCTTGGCCATGGGCTATGGTCTGATCGCGGGGCTTGGTTTCGCACCGCCCGACTATCAGCAGGGCGACGCGTTTCGAATCATCTATGTGCATGTGCCGGCCGCGATCATGTCCGTGACGGTCTACACCATCATGGCTGCGGCAAGCGCGGTGGCACTCATCTGGCGCATCAAGGTGGGTCATGCCGTCGCCGCGGCTTCAGCGCCGATCGGCGCATCGCTCACACTGCTGGCCTTGGTGACGGGCTCGCTGTGGGGCAAACCGATGTGGGGCACCTACTGGGCCTGGGATCCGCGCCTGACCTCCGAACTCATTCTATTGTTTCTTTATGTCGGCGTGATGTCGCTGCGTTCAGCCTTCGAGGATCCCGCGCGCGGCGATCGCGCGGCCGGTTTGCTGGCGGTGGTCGGCGTCGTGAACGTGCCCATCGTGCACTTCTCGGTCGTTTGGTGGAACTCACTGCATCAAGGATCGACCATTGTTACACTAGAGGGACCCAAAATGCCGGGCAACATGCTCTGGCCGCTGCTGTCGATGTGGTTGGGTTTCATGTTGTTTTACGGTGCGGTGCTGTGCATTCGGGTGCAAGGCGAAGTGCTCAATCGGGAGCGCCAGTCGACCTGGGTGCGGGAGGCAATCAAGTCATGAGCGAGTTTTGGTCCATGGGCGGATACGCGCGCTACGTGTGGCCATGTTTTGGTTTCACCGCCGTCGTGCTGGCCTGGAATTTGTGGGCGGCGCGCCGCGTGCTGAATGCGGCCCGGGTGCGCGCCGCTCGGGCGCTGGCCATGGCCGCGAGCGAGGCGCGATGACGCCGCGCCGCAAACGCCTGTTCGTGGTGCTCGGCATCTTGGGCGGCGTGGCCGCGTCGGTGTCGCTGGCGGTGATGGCATCGCGCGAGAACATCATGTTCTATTTCGATCCCTCCCAAGTGGTCGAGGGCAAGGCGCCGCTCGCCAAGCGCTTTCGCATCGGCGGCATGGTGGTGAAGGGCAGCGTGGAGCGTAAGCCGGGTGATTTACAGGTGCGCTTCGTGCTCACCGACTTCGCCCATCAAGTTCCCGTCGAATACACCGGCGTGTTGCCGGATTTGTTTCGCGAAGGCCAAGGCATCATCGCGCATGGCACGATGAATTCCAGCGGCGCCTTCGTCGCGGATGAAGTGTTGGCGAAGCACGACGAGAAGTACATGCCGCCGGAAGTCGCGGCCTCGCTCAAGAATAAGCCGGGCGCGACGGCCGCTGCGCGCGGCGGCCCGGGCAGTTGAGGAAAGGAGCAAAACCGTGGCACCTGAATTAGGAATATTCGCCCTCATCCTGGCGTTCCTCTTGAGCCTCTCGCAGGCGTTCTTCGGTTTGGCCGGGGCGTGGAAGGCGAAGCCGGCGTGGATGGCGGTGTCGCGGCCGGCGGTCACGGGCCAGTTCGTGTTCGTCGCCATGGCATTTGCCTGTCTCGTGTATTGCTTCGTCAACGACGACTTTTCGGTGTTGTACGTGGCGCGCAATTCCAATTCGCAATTGCCGCTGTTCTACCGGGTCGCGGCGCTGTGGGGCGCGCACGAAGGTTCGCTGCTGCTGTGGATCCTGATTCTGTCGATTTGGAGCGTCGCGGTCGCGGCCTTCAGCCGCGCGCTGCCCTTGACCTTTTCCAGCCGAGTGCTCGGCGTCATGGGCCTCATCAGTTCAGGCTTCATGCTGTTTACCTTGTGGACCTCGAATCCGTTCATGCGTCTGAGTCCCGCCGCGCAGGATGGAGCCGACTTGAATCCGGTGCTGCAGGATTTTGCGCTGTCGATTCATCCGCCCATGCTCTACACCGGCTACGTGGGATTCTCCGTGGCCTTCGCGTTCGCCTGCGCCGCGATGCTGGAAGGGCGGCTGGACCAGACCTGGGCAAAATGGACCCGGCCCTGGACGATTTTTGCCTGGATGTTTCAGACCATCGGCATAGCGCTCGGCAGCTGGTGGGCTTACTACGAATTAGGCTGGGGCGGCTGGTGGTTTTGGGATCCGGTGGAAAACGCCTCGTTCATGCCCTGGCTCGTCGGAACCGCGCTGATCCATTCCTTGAGCGTGACCGAGAAGCGCGGCATTTTCAAAAGCTGGACGCTGCTGCTCGCCATCTTTGCCTTTTCATTGAGCTTGGTGGGGACTTTCCTGGTGCGTTCCGGCGTGCTGGTGTCGGTGCATTCCTTTGCCACCGATCCGACCCGCGGTCTGTACATCCTGGCGTTCCTGGTGCTGACCATCGGCGGCTCGTTGACGCTGTACGCGTGGCGGGCACCGAAGCTGTACGCGCCGGGCGGTTTTGAACTGTACTCGCGCGAGTTTTTCCTGCTGGTGAACAATGTGATTCTGGTGAGCGTCGCCGCCCTGGTGCTGTGGGGAACGTTGTCGCCGCTGGTTTATGAGCTGCTGGGCATCGGCAAAATATCGGTAGGACCACCGGTTTTCGCGCTGATGTTCTTGGTTCCCATGTTTCCCCTCATGGTGTTTCTGGCGATCGGCATGCACTCTGCCTGGCGCCGCGGCAAGCTCACGGTTACTGCCAAACCGCTGTGGTGGCTGGCGGGCGCCGCGGTGCTGTTGTCGGTCGCGATTCAAGGCCTGGTGTTCAAAGAGTTTCACCTGGTGGGGCTCATCGGATTCAGTTTCGGCTTCTGGATCATGTTCTCCGCGGCGCTCGAACCGGTGCGCCGGCTGCGTCAGAAACAAACGCTGACCGCGGCGCTCTTGGGGATGTCGATCGCCCACTTTGGCGTCGGGCTCTTCGCGATCGGCGCGAGCGGCGTCGAGAGCTACAAGATTGAGAAGGACGTCGCGCTGAAGCCCGGCGGCAGCTTTTCGATCGCGGGCTACGATTTTAAATTCGTGAACGCCGCCAATGTGCGCGGACCCAACTACGACGCGGTCGAGGGCAAGATCGAGGTAACCCGCGGCGGCAAGCCGGTGACGGTGCTGCTGCCGCAGAAGCGCCATTTCTGGGTGCAGCAGACCAGCAACAGCAAGGCCGCCATTTCGGTGAGCTGGGCGCGCGACCTGTTCGTTGCCATGGGCGACCCGTTGGGTGCGAGCGCCTGGAGCATGCGCATTCAGTACAAACCCCTGGTGCGCTACATCTGGCTGGGCGCCATCATCATGGCGCTCGGCGGATTGATCGCGGCGACCGATCGGCGCTACCGGGTCAAAGTCCCGGTTGCCGCCCAGGGAACGGTGTCGCCGCCGAACTCGCGCCCGGAACTGGGCGCCGCCTGATGTGGAAATTCCTGCTGCCGTTTGCGGCATTCGTCGCGTTAGTGGTGTTGTTCGCGTTTGGACTGAATCCGAACCGCGACATCCACGAATTGCCCTCGCCGCTGATCGGCAAGGCGGCGCCGCCGTTCGCGCTGACTGATGTGCTCGATCCGACGCGCACGGTGAGCACCGCGACGCTCCAGGGTCAGGTCTATGTACTCAATGTCTGGGCCACCTGGTGCGTGGCCTGTCGAGAGGAACAGGAAGAGTTGCTGGCGATCGCGCGTCAGCATGTCGTGCCGATCATCGGGCTCGACTATCGGGACAATCAAGACAAGGCCAAGCTATGGCTGACGCAGCTCGGCAATCCTTATGCCGCCGTGCCCTTCGATGGTGATGGTCGGACCGCGATCGATTGGGGCGTCTATGGCGCACCGGAAACCTACTTGGTCGACGCCCACGGCCGCATCATCTACAAGTTCATATCGCCGATGACGCAAGAGGTCTGGGAAAAGGAATTCTTACCGCGCATCGCCGCCGCCCGGAGCGGGGCGTGATGCGCGCGCTGCTGCTGACCTGGGCGCTGGTGGCATCGGCCTTGATCCTGAGCGCCGCGCAGTCACGCGCGCAGCAGGCGCCCCCGGCGTTCGACGATCATGCTCAGCTGCAGGATCCGCGGCTGCAGACCCGCTTCGAGCGGATCACCAAGGAGCTGCGCTGCCTGGTGTGTCAGAACGAATCGATTGCCGACTCCAACGTGGATCTGGCCGCGGATCTGCGCCGGCAGGTGCGCGAGATGCTCGTGGCCGGCAGGAGCGATGACGCCATTTTCAAATTCATGACGGATCGGTACGGCGAATTCGTGCGTTTCGCGCCGCCGCTGACTGCGAAGACCGCGCTCATCTGGGGTGCGCCATTCTTCGTGTTGCTGCTCGGCGGCCTCATCATTTACCGCGTCGTACGCCAGCGCTCGCGCATGCCGATCGACGAATGAGCGCCTTTCTCATCGTCGCAGCTCTCATGGCTGCGATTGCCGCGGCCATCGTTGCGCTACCGCTGTTGCGTGACAAAAAGAGCCGCGTCATCGGCGCGTGCGCCGCCGTTTTGCTCGCGGGCGCCGCGGCGGGTCTGTATCCCTTGTGGTCGAATTGGGATTGGCATGCGCCCGTGCAAGCGCCGTCGATGCCCGCGCCCGATGTTCTTGCCATGGTCACGAAGCTCGAGCAGCACATGCGCGACGATCCGAGCGACCTGGCCGGCTGGCTGATGCTCGGGCGCTCGTATCTGGCCTTGCAGCGCATGGACGACGCGGTGAACGCCTATGATCGCGCGCATCGTCTTAAGAGTGACAGCACTGAAGCTGCATTGGGCTTGGGCGAGGCCATCAGTTTGCGCGCCGGCGGACAGATCTCCCCCGAGGCGTCGCAATTATTTGAGGACGCGCTGAAATTGGAGCCGAACAATCCGAAGGCGCTGCTCTACGGCGGCTTTGCGGCGGCGACTCGTGGAGATCGGGCCTTGGCGCGCAGCCGCTGGCAGGCGTTGAAGGATTTACATCCACCACCGCAAATCGAACAAATGTTGGACGCGCGCATCGCTTCGCTCGGTGGCGCAGAGGAATCGGGGACGAATGCGTCGCCGGCGGGGACGAGCGCGAGTCCACAGGGGTCGGCAGCAGCACAAGTCACTGTCAATATACGCATAGCGCCCGCATTAAAATCGCGCTTGAAACCGGAGACGCCCTTGTTCGTATTCGCTCGTGAGCCCGACAGCCGTGGGCCGCCTCTGGCAGCCAAACGTCTGACGAGCGACGCCATCGGTACGCAGGTGCAATTGTCCGCGGCCGACTCCATGATGCCGGGCCGCGTTCTGGTGGCTGGCCAGCGGGTCTCGATCACCGCACGGTTGTCATTCAGCGGACAGCCCATTCCCGCCGCGGGCGATCTATATGGGGAGCTCTCCTACGATGTGGGTCATGACGGCGCGCTCGACCTGGTGATCGACCGGGTCGCTGAGTAAGGGACTCCCCTATGAGCGTCGCCAAAGGCCTCATTGCGGGGCACATCCTTGAGGATCAGTTATTCCCTTACCCGCAGCTGCGGGATAAGGACCAAGAGGTTTTGCGCTTGATGGTCGATGCCATCGATCAGTATTTAGGGCCCAAGCGCGAAGATTTCAAACGCTGGGACCGCGAGGCCGAGCAGCCGGCGGAATTCATTCAAGGACTGCGCGATCTGGGCCTGTTCGGCCTCATCATTCCGGAAGAGCACGGCGGCCTTGGGCTGTCGAACGCCGGTTATGCGCGGGTCTTGAGCCAGAGCAGTTCGCATGACAGTTCCGTGTCACTCACCATCGGCGCGCACAGCTCGATCGGCATGAAGGGCATCCTGTTGTTCGGCACCCCTGAGCAGCGCGCGCGCTATCTGCCGAAGCTCGCCAGCGGCGAGATGATCGCCGCGTTCTGTCTGACGGAGTCCGGCGCGGGCTCGGATGCCGCATCGATTCGCACCCGCGCGGTGAAGAATCCGAATGGCTCGTGGACCTTGAACGGCGAGAAAATATGGATCACCAACGGCGGCATCGCCGATCTGTACACCGTATTCGCACGCACGTCATCTGAGGCGGGCAAGATCACCGCATTCGTGGTGGAGGCCCACTGGCCCGGGGTCAGCCACGGTCAGCATGAGGACAAAATGGGCATTCGCGCCTCCTCGACCACCACCGTGAATTTCGCCGACGTTCAGGTTCCCGCCGCGAACGTGCTCGACGTCGAGGGCAAGGGCTTCAAGGTGGCGATGGCCATTTTGAACAACGGCCGCACCGGGTTGGGAGGGGGCGCCGTCGGGGGCATGAAGGCGCTGATCGCGCTGTCGAGTGCCCAAGCGCAGAACCGCAAGCAGTTCAACCGGCCGATTGCGGAGTTTGGTCTGGTTCGCGAGAAAATTTCTCAAATGACGCTCGATTGCTTTGCCGCCGAGAGCGTCGTGTGGATGGTGGCCCATTACATCGATTCCGGTAATGAGGACTACTCGGTGGAAGCGGCCATCAGCAAAGTGTTTGCTAGCGAGGCCTTGCAGCGCAGCGCCTACGAAGCCCTGCAGATCGCCGCCGGCAGCGGCTTCATGCGCGAGTACCCCTACGAGCAAATCACCCGGGATTGCCGGATTTTGTCGATTTTCGAGGGAACCAATGAGGTCTTGAGACTGTATATAGCCCTGTCGGGCCTGAAGGACCTCGGCAAGTCCTTAGGGGATATGAAGGCGGCGGTTGACGACATCTTTAATAGCCCCATTAAAGGATTTGGCGTGCTAACCGATTATGCGGAGAGGCGCCTGACGCAGGCCACCGGGGTGGGGCGCGACAAAATATTATCGTCCATGCCGCAACTTTTGAGTGAGCCCGCGGGTATTTACGAAAGGTACACCGTGGAGCTGGCGAGGACATGCGATCTGTTGCTGCGCAAGTATGGCAAATCCATTGCAGAGCGGCAGCACGCGCTAAAAAGGGTGGCCGACATGGCCATTGATCTATTTGTAGGACTCTGCGTGTTGTCGCGCGCGGCGGCGCTCGCCGGTTCGCCGGGCGAGCAGGGTACGCAAGCCGTGGCGATTGCGCGGGTGTTCGCGCAGCAGGCCAAGCGGCGCATGGCGAACAATATACGGCGCGCTGAGCGCAACGAGGACGACGAGATGGACAAGCTCGCCGGGTTCATCTTGGACAAAGGAAGTTATCCCTGGGATGTGGTGTCATGAGTACTATTCTGTTTGATCAACAACCTGAGACCACGGCACCGCCCAAGGTGCTGAACCGACGCGTGATCGCGTGGTCGCTCGGCGGTCTGCTGCTGGCCGTATTGCTGGGGCTGATCGCGTGGCGCGTCACGCACGCGCTCGCGGCGAAGCCCGAAGCAGTGATCGCAACGATTCCTGCCGTATCGGTGACCAAGGTCGGCCTCAGTACGGTGCCTTCGACGGTCAGCATCATCGGCACGATTGCCGCACGCTATGACATGCCCATCGGGGTCGAAGGCGATGGCGGCCGGGTCACTGCCGTGTATGTG
>Ga0209169_10000859_pt1 | contig 18746 bp, 14 predicted proteins | sample HubBroMetageWRM4_FD_188346 | JGI IMG/M metagenome (GOLD analysis project Ga0209169, IMG submission 188346) | Warmed soil microbial communities from the Hubbard Brook experimental Forest, New Hampshire - Hubbard Brook CCASE Soil Metagenome WRM 4... | ecosystem: Environmental > Terrestrial > Soil... | reverse complement strand
CAGCTGGGAGAGCACCTGCTTTGCAAGCAGGGGGTCGCAGGTTCGAACCCTGTCACGTCCACCAACTTCTTCGCCTTCGCGTTCATTTCCCGCCGATATTTCTAGTGGATAGCCTTTCGTGCCCCCCTACTTCACCTAGAAGCCCGATTTTGGAAAAAAAGCCCCGAACTCAAGGTTGGAGCGAGCCGATGTACGCAGTGAGGTCAACAATATCTTGATCTGTAAGTCTGGCAACAACCGGCTTCATGATCGCTGCATAACGGCCGTCACGGGTGCCGCTCTTGAAGTCGTAGAGTTGCCGCGCTGTTGCCGTAGGCGAGCGCCCCGCCAATGGCGGAAACATATCTCCTACTCCCTTTAAGCCGTCGCCATGGCACGTAGTGCAAGGAAGGGTTTTGCCAGCGTTTCCAGTCTTCGCCAGCTGCTCGCCCCTCTTGATGCTTCCGGTTGGCACGTACGCAATGAACCCCGACGTCGCATCGCGCAACATCGTGCGATTTAAGTCTACAGGCACCTCGATGATGCGTAGTCCGATTGGTTCCTTGGCTCCGCTCGGATCCACCAGCTGTACGTTGTGCGGGCCGGGATGCGTGACAGGAACTGTGTCGGTCTCAACGACGCGCGAACTTTGAGTCGCCGGAATCGAGTGAAAGTATTCCGCCGCGAGCTTCGCATCGGCTTCATCGAGCGCTTTCGCAACCGGGATCATGTCCGCAAGGCTCGCGTGCGGCACGGATGCGTGGCGCTTATCGTCTTTCATGTCGGCAAGCTGTTGAAGAAAATACGCGACGGGCAGACCTTGCAGATCGGCGGTGTCGGGCTTTCCTCGGCCATCAATCAGATGACATAGCCCGCATGCTCTGTAAGCGCCTTCCTTACCTGAAATCACCGGTGCCGGAGGCGTCGGATGTTTTTCCGGGAACCAGTCGATCGTGCTCGTGTTCCGATTGATCTGAGTGTCGGTGAAACTCTTCGTGCTTCCGGGAACCTGAAACAGCTTGCCGTCGTCTGGCTTGTCGACTTCGTGCACGCCCTTTGGGTAGGGCCAACCGGGAATGTCAGTCCGAACGAGGTTTGCCGGCGGATCGTAGTTTGGCTTCGCGGGCGTCTGCTGGGCATGAGCCAGATAACTTACAGCGAGGAGCAGGCCGCTGGCCGACACGGCGCACAAAGAGAGCAGCGATCTTTGATTCATCCAAGACTCCGAAGCACACTGATGACTGAAAATCTTTCTCTCTGAATCGTCCCAGCTAAGTTGTATTGAATCTGAAGCGCGTCAACCAGTTCAGCTACTGTGGCTAGATCAGGGCTTCGGCAGAGGCACGGCGTACATCTTGAAGGTGCCCGGATCCTGACCTTTATGGTCGCCGTCGTCCATATAATTCAGCTTTCCTTCGGCGACCCACGCCATTCCTTTTGTTGCGGTCACGGCGGGCGTTTCCGGAAGCCCTTCCTTAAGATTCTGAAATTGAGCTGTGTCTTTCTGTGCGTTGATCGTCACGATCGACATCACGCCTGCGTTTTCGGCCATCAGCAAGCGGTCTTTTCCAAGGGTGCGCATACCATCCGGTCGTCCGAGCGGGCGCGACGTTTTCAACTCGACAACTTTCTTCGCCTTGCCGTCAGAGCCGATGTCGAGGCGAACAAATTTATTTGTGGTGAAGCTGTTCACGTAAAGCGTCGTCTTGTCGCCGAAGGCCAGCCCATCCGCGCCGGCTAGCAGAGGATCCTTCGCAGCTTCTTCGAGTGCAGTCCCGCCACGCTTCAGCATGAAGATGATGGCTTGTTCCGTGTCGCTGATATAGGCGATGCCGTCGTCGGAGATTGTGATGTCGTTGCACACCGCTTTAGCGCCAGCCAACGGATACGAGTTTTTCGGCGCACCCGTTTTGAGATCGAACGTCTTTACGGCGGTCGCTTCGCCGGTTGCGTCAAATTTGTTCGAGCACACCCAAAGCAAATTGTCTTTTTCGTCCGCGAGAACTCCGAGGATCTGGTTCAATCCACTGGTGCCCGGCTTGATCCACTCTTCAGCTTCGGTTTTTCCAGGCGCGATCCGCCAAACGTTTCCGTGACCGAGGCTGCCAATGATGAGCGTGCCGTCTTTGGTGGAAGTGATGCTCTCGGGGAAAAATTTCGTTCCGGGTAGCGTTATCACTGTTGGAGCGTCAGCGGCGTGCGCGGCATAACCGATTATGAGAGCAACAGAAAGAAGCCCGAGGATCGAGCGCACAGCGCAATGCAGTTTTGGCATTTGGCGGCTCCAGTATGTCGAATTATGTGCAGGCAGGCTACATCACACACGATGGGCGCGCAACAGTGACGGATGGACGAGATGCGGCTTCGACGCGATGCTATGGTGAGGTTCTGAGTTTAGTGCGGCGCTGAAACTGTGATGTTATTCACGACGTTTGTTCCGCCGGCCACATCCGCCGCTTTCGTGAAGATCGATGTGCGCTCCGCCTCGGATTGAGCCGCACCCTGCAATGTGACTTTCCCACCCTGCGTCGTCACTTTCACTCGGCGGCCCTGCGCCGACAGCGATTTGTCCGCTGCGATCGCTTTGCTGATTTTTTGTGATAAGGCGCGGTCCGCGGCTGGCGTAGGTTTCGCCGGCTTCTCTGGGGGCACGCCAGAGGCGCTGTTGTATGAATCGGGCTGTTGCGGATCCTGTGATGCGGTTGCGCTCGGCGATGACACGCTCAACCCGCAAACGAACGTCAGCGTGAAGATTGCGGCAACAAACCATCGAATTCCTGATCGCACACTCCGCATCTGGCCCCCCGAAGCAGCTACTTCTAGTTCAGCAATCCCTTGAATCTTTCTGAAAGTGCACCACGCACCTTGTCTTCTGACACAAACCGCTCGAACATACCCAGGTCCGCATCGATCGTCACGTCGCGATCGGAAACCTCGATCGTTCCCTTGATGGGCGAGCTCATGAATCCAATCTTCGCGTTCAAGGCGAACGTCATCGTCGAGCCTTGCCAGTTTTTCTGCTCCAGCACGAGCTTTACCGGGAGCCCGTCCATCCGGAATACGTCATCGAAACCGCGATCGATGGAATCGATAACTTCCGGCTTTGGCTTCTTGTGAGCAATCGTTATTCGCATGCAAGGATTGTCCCACGTGTTTCGATGCGAATGAATGCCAGAAGGCTTCGGTGCTCAGTTAGAAGGTACGAGGAATACCACGCGGGGAGGCAACAAACGGCGAACCGAAACTAACCCAACTTCGTGCGCAGCGCCTCGAACAGCGCCGATTGCTTCTCAGGACTGAGCTTCTTGCCCTGCTCGGTGAGATAGAAAACGTCAATGACCTTTTGCCCTTCGGTATCGATCAACGCGACTTCGATGTTGCACCAGAGGCGCGCCAGCGTTGACCCGATGTCGTAGAGCAATCCCGGCCGATCTGTCGCAACGATTTCGAGCAACGTGCTGTGCTCCGATGAATTGTCGTCGAAGCCAAATTTTGTTTCGATCGCCACTTTTGGCGGTCTCTCGCGGCTCGCTTTATCACGACCTTGCAGCAACGGCTGCAGCGGCGCCCTGCCGTTCACCACATCGACCAAGCTCCGCCGGAATCGATCAATCTCCGTCGGGTTCAGTTCCAGCGTACGATGCAGATCGGCAAAGTGGAACGTATCAACCACAGTTCCCGCAGCATTCGCGAACGCATCCGCTTTGATAATATTCATGCCCCAACCCGCAAGCACACCCGCGATCGTCGCAAAAAGTGACGGCCGATCCGCCGTCATCAGCGTCAACGAAAACGCGCGGCCACTGGGGCGCAACTCGATCTGCACCGGCTCCGTCTTCAGTTTCCGATACATCGCAATGTGTTGCGCAATATCGTTTGCCGAATGAACGGCAAGATAGCGGCGAGGCAGACCTTCGAGGAACCGCTCGATCTCTTCGGTTGTTCCTCCCTCGAGCACGATGCGAACCTGCTCGAGCAGCGAAGTCTCATCCGGTGCATGAACACGATCGCGGTCAAGCGTGCGGCTGAAGTGATTTGAGGTTGCCACAAAAAGCTGCCACAGCATGTCCGCTTTCCACGGCGTCAGCGCTTCCGGGTTGACGGCGTGAATGTCGGCGTAGGTAAGCAAACACAGTCGTTGCAGGCGCTCTTGATTCCCAACGGTCGCCGCGAATCCCGACACCGTCGCTGGATCGAAAATATCGCGCCGCTGCATCGTCGCAGACATATCGAGATGCCGCTCGATCAGGAAATGTACTTCCGCGACTTCCTCTTCCGAAAGTTTCAGTCGCTCAGCCGCGCTGGCCAGCGCCTCCAGGCTCCCCGCAACGTGGTTCTCGACGGGCATGCCCTTGCCCACGTCGTGCAACAACAACGCAAAAATCAAAAGATCGCGCCGGTCAACCGTTCGCCACAACGGCTGAAAATGTTCCGCGCGCTCGTCCTGCGGATCGGCCAACTCCTGCAAATGCTCGATCGTACGCAACGAATGTTCATCCACCGTATATCGATGATAAAAGTCGCGCACAACCAGCGAATCGATGCGGCTGAATTCCGGCAAGATCTCAGTCAGCAATCCCAGTCTCTGCATCGGCCGCAGCGCGAACCCGGGATAATCCGCTCCCAGCATCTCTCGCAAACCGCTCCAACTCACTTCGGCATTGCTCACAGTAAGTTCAGGGTGCTGCATGATGTACGCAATGCAACGTTCAGCTTGCCGGCTCAGAGGAATTCCCGCACGCGCCGCTTCCGTAAGCATCGAAAAAATCTGCGATCGATCCGAAAGCGCCGGTTGATTCAGCACCTCGAACATCCCGTCGCGAACGCCAAACGGCCTTCCGTTCGTCGGCTCGGTCTTTGGCCCACGAGCGACGTTAAAAATGCGCTGTCGAAACGTCTGCGGAACAAGCGCCTTCTGCTCCAAATATCGCAGCAGCAAACGATTCAGCGTGCGCGCATGCCGAAAGTAAAGCCGCATCCACTCCGCGGCATTTCGCGTCTCCGCATCCGAAACTCCGAGCGACCGCTCCGCAGCCGCGGCCTGAAGCTCATACGTCAACGTGTTGTCGTTTCGCCCGTTCGCGTAATGCAAGAAACAACGAATCGCGCTCAGAAAATCGACCGCGCCCGAAGCCAAATCCTCTTCCGCGGCAGTGATGTTCAGCGACTGCTTGTTCTCCGAAATCTGCCGCAACCAAGCCGCCGCCTGATAGTCGCGCAATCCACCCGGTGCATCCTTGACGTTCGGCTCGAGATGGAAAATCGTGTTCCCATACCGATTGAGCCGATCTTTCGTCAGCTTGTGCAACTGCGCCAGTAAGAACGGCCGCGCTGCCTTTTCCGACGTCGGCAGGACACGCGTATCGAGCCGGTTAAAAAGCTCGGTATCGCCGGCCAGAAAGCGCCGATCGAGCAGCGCAAGGTGAAACTCGATATTGTCTTCCTCGATCCGCTTGCATTCCTCGATCGTCCGCCCCGCCGAGCTGACGCGAAAACCCATGTCCCAAAGGGTGCGCGAGAAATCCGAAATCAACGGACGGAAGGTCTGTTCCGCCTTTTCCGTGCCAAACAGAAACAAAATATCGAGGTCTGAATAAGGAAATAGCAGCCGACGTCCATACCCACCGAGCGCCACAAGACACAGCCCCGACGAGCTCAACGTATGCGTCTGAAGCGCATCCTCGAAAACCTGCTGCGTCTTTTGATCGGCCAACGCACACAGCGCCAACACCGTCTGGCGTGCGCTCACACCAGCTTCGAACTCTCGGCGGATACGTTGGCGTTCGTCGTCGGCTTGCGGGCCGAGGACAGACTGAGGGGTAACGGAACCTTGCATTTTGTTTACGGGTTGACCGAACAACAATCGGAGGCCGGGGCGGGCTGCAGTCGTCATCTCAGAGCGCGTTCTCTCCCCGCTCTTCGTTGCGAATCCTTATTGCCTCATCAACCCTCGATAGAAATATTTTACCGTCGCCGATCTTTCCTGTCTTTGCCGTCTTCAGGATCGTGTCCACAACGGTATTCACCAACTTGTCGGGCAAGACCATTTCCAACTTAATCTTTGGTAAGAGATCGACCGTATACTCACGCCCACGATAGACCTCCGTGTGACCTTTTTGACGGCCGTGTCCGCGCACCTCGGTCACGGTCATGCCCTCGATTCCCGCCTCTCGCAAAGCATCCTTAACAGACTCGAACCGAGAGGGCTGAATGATCGCCTCAAGTTTCATCATGAAAATGTGCGCTCCCACATCCCGCGAGTCACAATCCTGTAGCGAAGATGTGCATGATCCCAAATGCAGCCAAACTCAAACTTTCACCAACCGGGGGCAACCTGCTTCCGTCGCGACTAGTCTACGTTACAGTTCCAGGTTGTACGCCTCTTCGCCGTGCTGCGTAATGTCCAAACCTTCAATCTCATGTTCTTCGCTCACGCGAATTCCCGTGATTAGGTCGGTCACCTTCAACAACACGATCGATCCGACGATTGCGAGGGCCCAGGCAATGGCTACTCCCACCAATTGATTACCGATCTGGCCCCAATGCCCATCGAGACCTCCCGTCGGCTTGCCAGCGCCAAAGATCGGGTTAATCGCTTGCTGCGCGAAGACGCCGGTAAGGATTGCGCCAATCGTTCCGCCTGCCCCGTGTACGCCAAATGCATCCAGCGCATCGTCATACCCGAAAGCCGCCTTCACCTTCGTCACCATCAGGTAGCAGGCGATTCCCGCGATGAATCCGATCACCAGCGCCGACATCGGTCCGACGAATCCGGCCGCCGGCGTAATTGCGACAAGTCCCGCGACGGCTCCTGAAATTGCGCCCAACGCGCTCGGCCGTCCATTCTTGACCCATTCCGCCAGGCTCCAGCTTATCGCCGCCGCCGCCGTGGCGAAGTGCGTGGCGATGAAGGCGCTCGTCGCCAGCGAACTCGATGCAAGCGCGCTCCCCGCGTTGAATCCGAACCATCCAACCCACAAGAGGCACGCGCCCACAAAACTCAGCGTCAAACTATGAGGTGGCATCGGTTGCTTCGGGAATCCTGTGCGCTTTCCTATATAAAGAGCGCACACCAGCGCCGACACACCCGAACTGATGTGAACAACGGTCCCACCCGCAAAATCAAGACACGGAAACTTGCCGCCCAGCGCGGCGTTCAACAGCCCGCCCTTGCCCCACACCATGTGAGCCAGCGGCGTATACACGACGAAATACCACAGCGTCAAAAACAATACCGTGCCGCTGAACTTCATTCGCTCCGCGGTCGCGCCCGTGATCAGCGCCGGCGTAATGATCGCGAACATCAGCTGATAAATCATGAACGTCGATTGCGGAATGGTTCCTGCGTAATCGGGATTCGGCTCGGCGCCGACCCCCCGCAGCATCGCGTGTTCGAACCCACCGATCACCGGACCGTTCCCGCCAAACGCCAGGCTGTACCCAACCAGCGCCCACAGCACCGAAATCACCGCCATGAGCATGAAACTCTGCATCATGATCGCCAGCATGTTCTTGCGGCGAACCAGGCCGCCGTAAAACAGCGCCAGCCCGGGCCCGGTCATCATCAGAACCAGCGCGGCGCTTACCATCATCCATGAGTTGTCCGCAGAAGATTGCGCTGCCGTAACCCGTTGATCCAATTGGGCGAGCTTGTCGTTGAGAGCTTTCGAAGAATCTACGGAAGGTGAGGAAGAGCTAGCCGCGGGAGCGGCCGTTTGTGCGAACAGAGTTGCCGGGGCCGAAAATACGACAAGCAACACAGCCAATAAACAACAACATCGCAGTACCGCAGGCTTCATAAGGCGTCCGCTCCGCTGCATCGATTCCGCTGTGAAGTCACACACAACCATGACTCTTGCCGACACCAAAGGCCGGTTTAACCGGGACAAGACGTGAAATCGAAAGCGAGATTATACGCGGCGGCTGGAATACAGGCCCTTTGAAATTTTCATCGAAGAAATCACTTTTTATGATGTTCGCGCAACGACGACTCTTGAATCTAAACGCAACTGTACAGCCCTAATTCTTCTCCACCGTGTCCTTTGTCTCCTTCGGCTTTCCGATCTTTTGCGAATCGTCGATCTGAAACAGGAGGAAGTTGCTGAAGGAATGCCGCCGGTGATAGCGATGTCCTGAGATGCTGCAATACCAGTCCGCACTTTTGGGCAGCCACATATTCGTGCCGGCGTTGGCGAACGCAACCGGTCCGTATTCGATCAATTGGTGATCCCGCATCAGTCGAATCTCCGGGATCGGCTTGATCATGTCCGATTCCATCGCCAGGATCTGCGACGTCTCTTCGTCGATCCACGCCCGGCCCTTCATCCCGACTGGATAGAATCGTCCATTTACGTGATAAACCAGCATTTCGCTATGGCTGTTCGCTTTCTGCTGGAAGTGGACGACCCAGGTCTTTCGCCCATTCCATGACCCGCCGCCCTCACACTTGAAGTCGTATTTCGGCTGGTAGTAGGGATGGAAAACAAGTACGAGTGTCGGCAGACCCACCGTTCCAAGGTGAGCAGGGAATTGCTGCACCGAAACCGACCCATCTCGATATTCCTGCACGTCCAGATCTTGTGCGCCGCTCTTTCGAATCTCGACCAGATAATTGTATTGCCGCGTCTCATGCGAAATCTGTAAGCCAAGCGGGCTTACTACAGTGTGGTCCATCTCTTCTGTCGCCGTGAACCGATCGACGTTTGAAACCAACTCTTCAATGCGCGCACCGACCTTCGCCGCGACTGAGTCCAGCGAGCACGCATTAGCCTCAGAATCAAAAACCAATTTCTCTTGATCGACATCCGGCGGCGCCCAATTCGTTTCTGTCGTTAGCGAGAGTGACGGCAGATCCGGTAGGTCCGCCGTTTCGGTCGCGGTGTCGTCGGAATCTCCAGCGATATGCAGCCCGGCTACGTCTGAACTCGATCCGTTTCCCGCGCCCGCTGGGATCACCGCCGACGCGAGCTCCACCTTCCCTTGCCCCGCTGGTGCCTTCAACTTCTCAATCTCATGCTTGGCCGAGGCTACCCGCGAACCCTTGGGCTGCTCCTTCAAATATTGGTTGAACGTCGCCAGCGCCGCATCTCGCTGGTGCAGCGCCGCTTGCGCCTGCCCCATCAATAACAGGGAGCCCTCGGTTTTATCTTGCCCTGAGGCGTATGCCGCTTTGGCTTCTTCCAGCGCTTTATCGTAATCACGCATGTGGAACCACGCGACTCCCGCAAGGTAATGCGCCCTCCAAGCAGTCGGCCGCAACTGCAACCCTCGCTCAAGTGTTTCCGCAGCTTTCGTGTAATCCCGCTGCTGCATCTCCGCTTCGCCTAGCGCGAGTAAAGCCGAAGCGTGCGTCGGGGCTTCATCCACCGCCTTTTGCAGGTATTCGCGCGCCTCTGCCGAATTCCCGCGCCGCATGTACAACACTCCGACTAAATAATTCACGTCCGGATACTTAGGCGCCATGTCCTGCGCCTTCTTCAAATGTTGTTCGGCATCATTCAACTTGTTGACCTGCATCGCCTCCAGGCCCTTCTCCATCTCCTTGAGTGCCTTGGCTGGAGGTCCGCCCGCTTTTCCGCCCCCTTTCGCTAGGGGGCCATCGGGAACCATCAACACGCCGAACGCTTGATTCCGAACGCTCACCCGAATCTCTGCATCTTCCGTCACCGTTCGATAGCCCGGAGCGCTTACTTCGACGATGTATTCGCCCTCGATCAATCCAGGAAATTTCGCGAGGCCGGATTCATTTGTATTGATGGTTACGGTGAGAGGCGCCACTGTGGCGTTTTGTGTGGTTGTCCGCGTACCCGGACGAAGGACGACTTTCGCGCCGCTCGAAAACGGCCCGCCGGTTATTTCCATCACCTGGACGGAAATCTGCCCGCCCGCATCCGTCTCGGTAGGCATCGGCTGCGGTGGGAAGTAGATTTTCTGGGCTTGAATGACGGCAGGGGAAACAAAACAGACCGCAGCAAAACCCGTAACCACCAGAGACAAAGGCTTGCAAAGGCCCCGGACAAGCTTTCTCATTTGGAACCCACTTCAGAAAAGGTTTACTTCGCCTCAGTCCGACTACTTTCCGCCGATTGAGGCCTCCTGTCAACGGTCCCACAGTACCAGAAAGGACGAATAACTCGCGTCAGTGGCCGCTCCTTTCAGGACGGGCTTGTCACCAGCACCCATCATCGTATAATGCCCGTCCGGCGCTGTTGGATTTGCGATCGGCAGGAGCCAATTTGTGCTCCATGCCCGCCTTTCCGCCGGGTTCCCTTGCGACCTTGCCCGGGGTATCCTAGGAACATTCCTGCGCCTTTGAGCTCGGGGTCCGAGTTCCGGGTTTTAAGCCTGGGTTTTTGAGCTTAGTCAGTCGGAAGCGAATGAATCCGTGAGAGAAACTTGCCCATGACCGAACGCCTGCCCATGGAAATCGCTGTCCGCGAAAACAACGGCATCCACACGCTCGAAGTCCACGGTCGCCTTACCATCGGCGAGCCCAGCGAGCAGCTCACGGAACTCCTTCAGTCCGTCGTTCAGGGCGGGGGCCGCAAAGTCGTGGTCAATCTCAATGGCGTCCCGCAAATCGACAGCTCCGGCATCTCCGCACTCGTTCGGAGCTCGATTCAGCTCGCCCGCGAAGGTGGCGCGCTGCATCTGGTCTGCGGCAATGGCCGCGTCCGCGACGCCCTCACCGTAACGCGTCTCGTGGAAGCCATCCCGACCTTCGAGACCGATTCGTCGGCCACCGCCAGCTTCGTCTAGATTTTGGCCCGTCTTCGCGGCGCGGTAGGAGGTTCCGCATGACGTTTACTTCTCTTCGTCGTCCGCTTCGAGTCCTGGCGTTCGTCTTTCTTTCGAGCTTTGTTTTCTCCGTCTCGAGCTATGCCGCCACGCCCGTCGATCTCGACAGCCTCGCCGAAAAGCTCGCTCCTGAAATCGACAAAGCCGGCGTCAAATCCATCGCGGTTGTGGACTTCGTCTCCGCTGACGGCACGCCGATCGACCTCGGCTGGTACCTCGCCAACAAACTCTCCGATGGCATCGTTCTCAAGAGTCCGGCAGTCCTGCTTGTTGACCGCACTCGCCTGCAACAACTCGGCCTCGCATCAGGGTCGGCTCTCTCCGCAGACGACCTCAAGCGAATCGGTACCGCGTCCAGCGTCGACGCAATCGTTTCCGGCAAAATCGAAATCACTCCCGAAAAGTATCTGATCACCGCCACGCTGCTGAAAGCAGCCGATGGCGCGATCATCGCCTCCGTTGCTCACTCCTTGCCCCATTCTCGAATGCTTGATCTTCTCAGCCCGTCTGGCGATCACGGTGCCGGCGCCAAACCTGTGCGCGCTGGAGTCATGGGTGTCGGCGTGCCTGCTTGTCTCTACTGCCCCGTTCCAGCGAATACCGCTCAGTGGCGATCGAATCAGCCGCAAAACGTCATTCTCCAGGTGGTTATTTCCATGGCTGGTGCGGCGGAAAAGATCAGTGTTGTCAGGAGCCCCGGCTATTTCTTGAGCGAACGAGCCGTTGAAGCCGTGAGTGAATGGAAGTTTCGGCCCGCGCCGGGAGAAGACGGCAAGCCCACTACGGTAATCGTGCCAATTGAAGTCACATTCAAGACTTCTCGCACTTAAACGAGATCAAATGGATCGAGCTATTTCGGGTAGGGGTAACGACGCGGCCGTCAGCCGCCCTTCTTCAGCTCCGCCAGCACCAGCTTCGCCAATTCTTTCAGCGTCTCAAACACGCCTTGTCCGGTCACCGCTACGCCTTCCAGTACCGGCTCGCCCTTGCGCTGCAGCTGCTTCGTCAAATCCGGTATCGCCATCGCATTTGGCAGGTCGCGCTTGTTCAGCTGCAACACATACGGAATCGTGTCGAAATTCAGGTTGTGCTCTTTCAGGTGTTCCTGCAGGTTTTCCATCGTCTCGAAATTCGCATCCAGCCGTTCTTCCTGCGAATCCGCCACGAAAACCACGCCGTCCGCGCCCTTCAAAATCAGCTTGCGGCTGGCCTCATAAAACACCTGCCCAGGCACTGTATACAAATGAAACCGCGTTTTGAACCCGCGTACCGTCCCTAGGTCCAACGGCAAAAAGTCGAAAAACAGCGTCCGGTCCGTTTCCGTCGCCAGCGACACCATTTTCCCTTTTTGGTTCTGACCCGTATGGTCATAGATCCACTGCAGGTTCGCGGTCTTTCCACCTAGACCCGGACCGTAGTAAACCAACTTGCAATTAATTTCGCGCGCGGGAAAGTTGATGAAGGGCACTTGTCCTGGCCATTCCTTGGTCGAGACTCAATTCAAAATTTATAGCACACGCAACTTGGACTGGCCAAACCTCACTCCGTCCGTCTGTTGCGAGTTCGATACGCTCATCTAGTTTCAGCGACTCCCCGCGCTTGCGGGAGAAAATTTTCGCTGCCTATGCGAACGTGATAACGCTTTGTGTATCAAACTAGTTACCCCGTCGTTGCGTTGACGCGCGGTAGTGGCTCTGTTACATTCGCGGCATGCCAAAGGCGCGCAAGCCCAATTCGGGAAATCCTGGGCGCTCCAAAAGTCCCACGCGCCATACAGCCAACCAATTGAAAAGAAAACCTTTAGCTCCAGCGCATCCTCCCCAGCGCGGCGGTGTCGAGCTCGTTGACCCTCGTGTCCAGGCTCAACTCAAGCTCTACGACGAAGCACTTTCTCTCTTCCACCAGCAGAAATTCGCCAAGGCCAAAGGCGAACTCGAAAAAGTTCTCGAAGGCCCCAGCAAAGAGCTCGCCGACCGCGCTCGCATGCACCTGAAAATCGCCGAGCAGCGTATGAAGCCGAGCCACGAGCAAAATCCCAAGACCGCCGACGAGCACTACCAGCGCGGTGTCGCCATGATGAACATTGGCCGCTGGGACGACGCGCGCGAAAGCCTCGACAAAGCGCGCAAAGCCTCACCCAAAGCCGACTACGTCCATTACGCCCTCGCGGCCCTGGACTGCCTGACCGGCGAAGCCGACTCCGCCATGAAAAATCTCAAAGTCGCGATCGATCTACGCCCCGAAAATCGCTATCACGCGCGCAATGACGAAGACTTCGCCTTCCTCCAGGAAGATCCTCGCTTCACCGAAATGCTCTACCCAGAGAAAGACGGCTCGGCCAACTGATTCGCTTTAGACGGCACAGGACTCCTGCCTGTGCGGATGTCGATTACGGGCACGCAACCTTGCATTGCAAGGGTCGACCGGAATCCGTAGCATATTCATACATTGGTTGCCGTCACGATCGTTGGGACCCCTGCCCGTCGCTGATAGCTATCCTGCTTTTGTGCTTTGTGATCTTATCCGCGCCGCGGCTCCTGACGCTGTGATGTGCCTTGAGACGTGCGTAGCGGGTGCAAAGTAGCGTGCAGAACCGTCGTTCGAAATCGCATCGTAACCCAATCGTGAAAAGACCTGCCCCCAAGCCTAAACGCACCGCGACAGGACTCAACGTCGTCGCCCTCGGCGGCGGCACCGGCCTATCCACTCTGCTGCGCGGCCTCAAAAATCTCGTCTCCCGCCGCCGCGACGAAATCAAAAGCGAACACCCGATCGCCAGCCTCACCGCCATCGTCACCGTCACCGACGACGGCGGCAGCTCCGGCCGCCTCCGCCGCGAAAATCGCATCCTCCCTCCCGGCGACATCCGCAACTGCATGGTCGCCCTCGGCCAGGACGAAGCCCTTCTTGGCCGTCTCTTTCAATACCGCTTTCACGCCGGCCGCGGTCTCATCGGCCACAACTTCGGCAACCTCTTCCTCGCCGCCCTCACTCACGTCACCGGCGACTTCGCCGAAGCTGTTCGCGTCAGCAGCAAAATTCTGGCGGTCCGCGGTCAAATCTTCCCTTCGACAATTTCCAACGTCTCTCTCGTCGCTACTCTCGAAGACGGTCGCCGCGTCCACGGCGAAACCAGCATCACTGCCAGCCGCAAACGAATCAAGCGCCTCGCGCTATCTCCTCGTAACGCTCGCCCCCTTCCCAAAGCGCTCGAAGCCATCCGCGAAGCCGACCTCATCCTCCTCGGCCCGGGCTCTCTCTACACGAGCATCCTCCCCAACCTGTTGATTCCCGAAATCGCCAACGCCATCGGCAATTCGAAAGCTCCGCGGGTCTACGTCGCCAATCTCATGACGCAGCCCGGCGAAACCTCCGGCTACGCCCTTGCCGATCACCTCAAAGCGATTCGCGAACACTGCCCCCGCCGCCTCATCGACTGGGTCGTCGCCAATCGCCAGGCGGTCTCGCGCGAAGTCGCCAAGCGCTATCGCGCCGAAGGCGCCGAGCCCGTCACCATCGATCTCTACGCCCTCCAAAAGCTCGGCTACCGCGTCATCCTCGACAACCTCGTCGAAGAACACGGCGTCCTTCGCCACAACTCCGCCGCTTTGGCCCAACTCCTGTTTGAAGAATTCCTTTCCAAGCGCACGCCGGCCGAAACCCGCCGTTAGCCTGTCCGCTTTCGCAGTCGTCAATCCCGCGAACGGTCATGCCGTCGCCACTACTCCCAAGCGGTGCTTCCCTAAGTCCAAGTCTTTCATCTACTTGGCAAATCCAGATCTGGGTTTCGACATGCACATTCACTCGCGCCGAAGCTTGCCCGGAGGTGTCCTTGCTTATCCAAAACCTGCGCTACGCCTTCCGCTTCATGCGCCAAAGTCCAGGCTTCACCGCCGTCATCGTCTTGACGCTCGCCCTCGGCATCGGCGCCAACACCGCCATCTTCTCGGTCGTGTACTCCGCTCTGCTTCGCCCCCTCCCGTATCGCAATCCCGGCGAACTCCTCTTCCTTGGCGAAGCTCGTGGTCAGTATTCATCGCCACAGGACATCGCGGCTTCCTACCCAGATTTTCGAGATTGGCAACGGACCTCGAAAACCTTTCAGTCTTTCGCCGCCTACGGGGGTGACGGCTTCATCCTCGACGCTGGCGGCGAACCCAAACTCGTCATCGCCACAAGCGTCACTTCGAACTTTTTCGCCACGCTGGGCGTCAAGCCTGCCCTCGGTCGTGATTTTGTCGACGGCGAGGATCAGCCCGACGGCCCGCACCTTGTTATTCTCAGCGACTCTTTCTGGCGCTCCGAGTTCGGTGCTCGGCCTGAAATCGTCGGCACTTCCATCCGCTTTGATGGCAAGCCCGTTACGATCGTGGGCGTCCTCCCACGCAATTTTGAATTCGCAGCGCGCAGCGCGCCCCTTTATGTACCGCTGCACCCGCAGGGTTTCCTCACCCGCCGCAGTCTTCGCTGGCTTGGCGTCATTGGCCGATTGGCGCCGGGAGTCACACCCGATCAAGCGAAAGCGGAAATGACCACCATCTCCACGCAACTCGCGCGCGCCTACCCGAAAGAGAATGACGCCATCTCCATCGTGATGACTTCGCTCCGCGATCGCATCGTCGGCAAAATTCGTCCCTTGCTGCTCGTCTTGCTCGGCGCCGTCGGTTTCGTTCTCCTCATCGCCTGTGCCAACGTTGCCAACCTCCTCCTCACGCGCTCCATCGCGCGCCGAAAAGAATTCGCCGTCCGCTCGGCTCTCGGTGCCACGCGCATCGATCTCGCCTCTCAACTCCTCACCGAGAGTCTGTTGCTCTCCTTCGTGGGCGCAGGCATCGGGCTCATCGCTGCTCAGTGGGGTGTCAGCCTGCTGCTCTCCGCTATTCCCGAATCGCAACTTCTCGCCATGCCTTATCTCCGCTCCGCTGGCGTGAGTTTCCCGGTCCTCGCATTCCTCTGCCTCATCACGCTTCTCACTGCGCTTTTGTTTGGCCTCGTTCCCGCGATCACCGCGGCGCGTTCCTCCGTTAACGACATCCTCAAAGACGAAACGCGCGGCGGAACCAGCACAAGTTATGCGCGCCTCCGCGGCTCGCTTGTCGTCGTTGAAATCGCGGTCACGCTGATTCTCCTCGTTGCCGGCAGCCTGATGCTGCAAAGTCTCAACGCTCTCCTGCGCCCCAATCACGGTTTCGATCCGCACAACGTTCTGACCTTCGACGTCAATCTGCCTGACAGTTCCTACCCCAGCGACAAGGACCATCCAGACAAGAATTCCTCCGCCGACAAATTCGGCCGCGAATTCCGCGAACGTCTCCGCAACACTCCAGGCGTCCTCGACGTTGCGTCCAGCACCGTTATTCCAGCTGGGGGCAACGGCTCGACAATTCGATTTCTCGTCGAAGGTCGCCCCAAACAATTGGGCCACGAAGACGAGTGCAACATCGCCGAAGTCAGCCGCAACTATTTCTCCACGCTGAAAATGCCCCTGCTTGAAGGGCGCTACTTCGGCGAAGACGATGCCCGGCCCGGCGCCGAGGAAGTTGTCATCGTCAGCCGCTCCTTCGCCAACTCCTATTTCCCCGGGGAAAGCGCCGTCGGCAAACGCGTCCGCTACACCTACAAGCCAGACTTGCCGTATCGCCGCATCATTGGCGTCGTTGCTGATGCCGCTCTGATCGATCTGGACCAGCCGCCGGCAGCCGTCGTCTTCGAACTCAACGAGCACAACGGCGACACCTACCTCAGCTACGTCGTGCGCACCAGCGGCGATCCGCTCGCCACCGTTGGCGCCGCGCGCGAAAATCTCCACAAACTCGATCCGCAGCTTCCGCTCATCCAGCCGCGCACGCTCGACCAAGTCGCGCAGCAGGCGCCCTCCGTATTTCTGCGCAGCTATCCGTCACTGCTCATCGGCAGCTTCGCAGGACTCGCCCTGATTCTCGCGGTGATCGGTTTGTACGGTGTGATTTCCTACTCGGTGATGCAACGCACGCGCGAAATCGGCATCCGCGTAGCCATGGGCGCCCAGCGCCCCGACGTTTTGCGCTTGGTTTTGCGCGAGGCCCTAACCACGGCAACGCTGGGCGTCTTGGCCGGCGTAGTGTTCGGCGTCTTCCTCACGCGCCTCATGAGTTCGCTGCTTTACGCCGTGAACCCCAACGACTGGCGCACGTTCCTGACCGTCTCCATCGTCCTTCTCTTCGTCGCCGTGGCCGCGTGCGCCATTCCCGCACTCCGCGCCACGCGCGTAGACCCGGTTATCGCCCTCCGCTACGAATAGCGCAGACGCGTGCGCGCGTTCTCCCGTCGAATCGGGTTCCCACTCTGTGCTCTCTGCGTCCCCACGGTGAATCTATTTTAGTAATGCGTCGCCATAAAACATGTAGGGGCGCAGCACGCTGCGCCCCAAGCACTACAAAACACAACCCTGAAATTTGAACTGCTTCGAGACTCCGTCCTAACTTCAGTCAACCTCCGCATCCGAACCAGTCACCGCCTCTTACATCGCCCACCGCAACAACACCCCACCCGTCGTATATCCCGCTCCCACCGCCGCCAACAAAACCAAATCGCCCTTCTTCAATTTTCCCTGCGCGATCGCATCCCACATTCCCAGCGGAATCGTCCCAGCCGTCGTATTCCCATACCGATCGATATTTACCATCACCTTCGAATCGGGAACACCCAACCGCTCCTGCATCGCGCGAATAATTCTCAGATTCGCCTGGTGCGGCACCACCAATGCCAAGTCATCGCCTTTGAACCCGTTCCGCTCCAACAGGCCCGCCGCCAGTTCCGCCATCCGCCGCACGGCATACTTAAAAACCTGCGACCCATCCTGATGCACCACGTGCATGTTCTTATCGACAGTCTCGTGCGTCGAAGGATTCAACGACCCGCCGCCTGGCATATACAAATACGCTCCGCCCGACCCATCGATGTCATGCTGAAAATCCAGAATCCCCTCGCCGTCCTTCGCCGGCTCGACTAACACCGCTCCGGCCCCGTCGCCAAACAACACGCACGTCGCCCGATCCTTGTAATCCAGAATCCGGCTCATCGAATCGCTGCCGATCACCAGCGCTTTTTTGTGCGTTCCCGCTCCGACAAATTGCGCGCCCACCGTCAGCGCGTAAGCAAACCCCGAGCACGCCGCCGACAAATCGAATCCCCACGCATTCTTCGCCCCAATGCGATCCTGCACCAGGCACGCCGTCGCCGGAAAAAACATGTCCGGAGTCACGCTCGCCAGCACGATCAAATCGATTTCCGCCGGATCCGTATTCGTCTGCGCCAGCAGCAGCTTCGCCGCTTCCGTCGCCATGTCCGACGTTGCCTTGCCCGTCTCTACGATGTGCCGTTCGCGAATCCCCGTCCGCGTGCGAATCCATTCGTCGCTGGTATCAAGAATTTTCTCGAAATCTGCGTTGGTCATCACTTTCGGCGGAAGATATCCCGCGACGCCGGTAATCTTGGCCGCAATGCGATGGGGCATGGGACTCCTTGGAGTTCTTCAAGCCGTGCAAGGACACCAAATTCTATGCGATGCCGCCAACACGTGACAACAAGTGTCACAATCGTCGCAGCCAATCCATCAGCAAAATGTGTTTCTTTGCCTCGCTCAGCGCGTAGGTCACTCGGCCGGAAGAATCTCGTATCGCCACTTCAGCGTCGCCGTCTTCTTCAACATCGCCGACACCGAACAATACTTCCCCTCGCTCAACTCAATCGCGTGCTTCACCGCCGCATCATCCAACTCCCCGCGCAACTGATACACCAACTCAAACTTAGTCCAAACCTGCGGAGGATCCGCCGCTCTCTCTCCTGAACAAACCACATTCAGCGACTCCAGCTTCTGCCGCTTCTTCCCCAGAATGATCACGATGTCCGTCGCCGTGCACGCCCCCAGCGCCATCAACAACATCTCCATCGGCCCCATCGCCGTATTCGACTTCCGATCCGAATCGATC
>Ga0209169_10000857_pt1 | contig 18764 bp, 19 predicted proteins | sample HubBroMetageWRM4_FD_188346 | JGI IMG/M metagenome (GOLD analysis project Ga0209169, IMG submission 188346) | Warmed soil microbial communities from the Hubbard Brook experimental Forest, New Hampshire - Hubbard Brook CCASE Soil Metagenome WRM 4... | ecosystem: Environmental > Terrestrial > Soil... | reverse complement strand
CAGCTGGTGGATGCAACGCCCTGGAAGCAGCAGCTAGCCGTCATGATCGGCGTTATCGTCTCGACGCTCGTTATCGGCTTGACGCTGAACCTCGTGAACAAGGGCTTTGAGAGCTTCAACCGACTCCCGCAGCCGAAACAACTGTCGCTGAACGCGCTGCCGGAGGGAGTGCAGCAACAGGGCTACTTCACGCGGAATGAGGTGAAGCTGCGCGCGAGTGCCTCATCGAGCGCGGCTGTCGTGGGCGATCTTGAGAATCCGCACAGCTATATTCTGCTGAACGCTATCGGATCGCCGGTGCTCGAGGATGGCAAGTATCTCTATAACCCGACGACACAACAGGTTGAGATTCAGTGGACGCAGGGGATCGGCAGTGAGAAGGCTGCGGCACCGCAAGGGCGACTGATGGCCACGGTCATCAACGGCATCCTGAGCCGGAAGCTTCCGTGGGGTTTGGTCCTGTTGGGAGTCGCCTTGGTGATTGGGGTGGAGCTGCTTGGCATACGGTCGCTTACATTTGCGGTCGGGGCATACCTTTCTATCGGCACGACGCTAGCGATCTTCTGCGGAGGTGTCGTTCGCTGGCTTGCCGATCAGGCGATCGCGCGCAGTGGCCACGCGCCGGCGACCGAAGCAGAGAGTGAAGTGTCCCCGGGAAGCCTGTTCGCATCAGGGCTTATCGCATCTGGCGGCATCATGGGACTGGTGGGCGTTGCATTTCAGGCCTTCGACAAGACCTTTCCCCACTTCTCGCCGGACAATCCGCTGCACAATGACGTGGTGAGCGTCGTGTGTTTCGCGATGCTCGGCTTCAGCTTGTACTACTTTGCGCGGAAGCCGCTGGCGAGCGAGGCAGTGCTGGAAGAGGTAGAGCGCGAGTAATCGGGCCACCAGTTGAAAGGGAGGCTGAGATGAAGCGATGCGTTGCAGTGCTGCTGATGGTGCTGACCGTTGGGTGTTGCTACGCAAGGGCCGACGAGGCGTCCAAGCGTGCCAAAGCCGAACAGCTGTTCATGCTTCTCCACATGGACACGATGATGGAGCAGCTGATGGGCGGCGTGAAGAAGCAGGTGCAGCAGATTACAGAGTCGATGCCCGGCGTAGACCAGGCGAATCCCGAACAGAAGAAACAGATCACCGACTTTCAGCAGCGCGTTATGGACGCGGTCAATCAGAAGATTGGATGGAAGGCGCTGGAGCCAGACTTCATCAACCTGTACGCGAGCACCTATACGGAGGAGGAGCTCGACGGAATTATTACGTTTTACAAGTCGCCGGCAGGGCAGAAGATGATAGAGAAGACGCCGGAACTGACGATCAAGAGCACGCAGATTACGCAGCAGAAGATGGCCGAGTTGCAGCCGCAGCTCAACCAGATGGTGCAGGATTTCATGAAGCAGATGGCGGCAACGACAGGGAAGCCTTCGTCAACGCAGACAGCGCCGCCGGCAAAGAACGGGCCAGAACCGAAATAGCAGAAGTGCCCTGCTGCGGGCCTATGAAACGTTTGCACCTTGCACTGGCTTGAAGTTCACCATCTGAGACTGTTGCGAACGAGCTGCGAGACGGTGGCCGACTGAGATCAGCGGCTTTTCGACCAGGTAGTAACTCGCGATCGAACAGGCAATCGCAGCGCACCAACATAGTGTGTTGTTCGCGCGGAAAGTGCCACGAGCCGGTGTTACAAACGGATCCAGGAACAGCATCTGCCAGAGATAAAGGCTGTACGAGATGCGTCCAACAAACCGAACGGCGGCCAACTCGAGGAAACGACTCACCCATGTACCCGCATGAAATACGGTCGCGATGATGAGCACCGGAAATACAGTGATCAGGATTGCGTGATTAAACCTGGATTCATGGAAAGAGAGGTACGTGAAGACGGCGGTGGTATAGAGCAAAGCGAGCCACGGATGGAGCCACCGTTTCACGTAGGTCTGGAACGACGGATACTCTGCAAGCGCTACAGCGGTGACGCTACCAAGCAGGATTTCGCCAATTACCATGTCCGTGCGCAGATCGACCAGCATTCCGACTCTTTGCAGTGGAGGATTGTTGAAGACGACCTGCCGCCAGAACTCGAACGCGACAACGGCGAGACCGAGAATCATCAATCGCCGCTTCCGGCAAAGGACGAGGAAGCCCGGTAGCAGAAGGTAGAAATGTTCTTCCACGGCGAGGCTCCAGAAGTGCGCGGTGTACCAGGCGCCTTCTGCGGGTGTCGACGGCCAAAAGTTACGAATCATCAAAGCCGCGCCGATGACGCCCGGAAGATATAGCTTGATGATTCCGATCGCCCCGAGGAGAACGAGTACCAGAAGATAAGTGAGTGCCGCGGGCTGGATGCGGAACAACCGACGGATGTAGAAACTCTTTAGAGAGATCGATTTCGATGCAACCTCTTCCCGAAGAAGTCGGCTGCATATCAGGAATCCGCTCAGAGCGAAGAAGAGTTGAACGCCTCGATTTCCTGTTTCTACGACCGGGCGAATGGAGAACCGGCCTAAAGACCACACCTGGGAATGGGCGAAGAGAACCCAGATGATCGCAATCGCGCGCCATCCGTCGAGCGTCGGGATATAGCCTTTGCTGTGACTGCGGCGAGGGTCGGGGCCGGTAGTGTGCCGAGTCTGACTGCTGTTCAGGGCAGCGAGCATGCGATACCTAAAGCTCGAGGATGATGGGCATGATGAGCGGACGGCGGTTGGCGTTCTTCTGGATGAAGCGCTTGAGATCGCCGCGGATCTTGTCCTTCATGACGCCGTAGTCGCGGCGCTCCTCCTCGCTTGATTGCTCGAGCGTGCGGGCGACGATGTCGCGGGCGTTGCGCATGAGCTCGGGGTCATCGGCCGCGAAGCCTCGAGTGGAGATTTCGGGTAGGCCTTCGACCTGGCCGGTGCGCTTGTTAATCGCGATGATGGGGAGGAAGAGGCCGTCGCCGCCAAGCTGTTTGCGGTCGCGGATGACGGTGTCTTCAACGACGTCGGCCGTGGAGTTGTTGTCAATGCAGACGCGGCCAGTGGTGATCTTGCCGACTTTTTCGGCTCCGTCGCGGTCAAGCTCGAGCACGTCGCCGTCCTCGAGCAGGAGGACCTTCTCGGGAATACCGGTGGCGGCGGCTAGTTCGGCGTGACGCTTCAGGTGACGGTAGTCGCCGTGGATGGGAACGAAGAACTTCGGGCGGACGAGGTTAATCATCATCCGCAGCTCTTCCTGCGAGCCGTGGCCGGAGACGTGGATGAGGCCGTTGGTGCCGTCGTCGTGGATGACGCGCGCGTCACGGCGCTCGAGATGATCGATGACGCGGTAGATGGCTTTCTCGTTGCCGGGGATGATGCGCGAGCTGAGGATGACGGTGTCGCCGGCATCGATCTTGGCGAACTTGTGGTTATCGACGGCGGCGCGTGAGAGTGAGCTCATGGGCTCGCCCTGCGTGCCGGAGATCAGAATGCAGAGTTCGTTGTCGGCATACTCCTTGATCTGACCCGGGTGAATGAGGAGTCCGGCCGGCGGATCGAGGTAGCCGAGGTCCTGCGCGATCTCTGCAGAGTTATCGATGGAGCGGCCGATGAGAGCAACCTTGCGGTTGTGCTTGTCGGCGAGCTCCATTGCGATACGGATGCGATGAATGGACGAAGAGAAGCAGGAGAAGAAGAGCTTCTTGCGCGTTGCTCCAAAAATATCGTCGAGGCGCGGTCGGACGGCACGCTCACCCGGCGTGAAGCCGGGACGGTCGACGTTTGTCGAGTCCTGTAGCAGGCAGAGGACGTTCTGCTTGCCGAGATCGGCGAATGCCTGGAGATCGAAGGGATGGCCGTCCGGCGAGGAGAGATCGATCTTGAAGTCGCCAGTGTGGAGGACGATGCCGGCGGGTGTGTGGATGGCGAGTGCCACGCAGTCAACCAACGAGTGCGTGACGCGGATGGGAATGATGCTGAAGGCGCCGAGAGTGAAGCGGCGGCCGGGGAGCATCTCGATGAGTTCGGCGTCGTCGAGGAGGCGATGTTCGTCGAGCTTGCCTTCGACGTAGGCGAGGGTGAACTCGGTGCCGTGGACGGGGACGTTAAGCTCGGAGAGGATCCAGGGGAGGCCACCGATATGGTCCTCGTGGCCGTGGGTGAGGATGATGCCGCGGACGAGAGCGCGGTTTTCAACGAGATAGCTAATGTCGGGGACGACGATGTCGACGCCGAGGAGCTCCTCTTCGGGGAACATGAGGCCGGCGTCAATGACGATGATGTCGTCGCCGAAGCGGAGGGCGAGGCAGTTCATGCCGAACTCGCCGAGTCCACCGAGAGGGATGATTTGCAACTTGTCTGAAGCCATGAATCTTCAGTTTAGCGCAGTGGTGCGCGCAGAGTGCCTAGACGGCGCGAAGGACACGCGCTGGCAGGAGAAAGAGGGCGGCGATAAGTTCAAAGACGCCGTGGACGACGATGCCGACTAGACGGAACGGAAGCAGCACGAGCCAGACGAACGGATAGAGGACGAGAGCGAGCAGCGCGGCCGGCCAGCAAACAACAAGCAGGATGCAGAAGAGGAGCAGCTTGATCACAGAATGCCTCCGCAGTAGATACGCTAGCCGTCCGCCCGTGGTTCCGCGACCCCGGTCACCTCAGAATGTCTTCGAGCGCAGTCGAGAGTTCGGTCTTCTCGTCGCGGTATTTGACGATGATCGGGGTGTAAACCGAGAGCCCGAGGTCCTTGCCAGGACCGTGTTGGATAGCGCGGGAACCGGGTACAACGACAGCCCCCGAAGGGATTATGAGCGGCATTTCGGGCGTGGCGCGCAAGACGGTGTTGTTCGGGAGGTCATAGACTGGGGTGCCGCGTGTGAGGATGGTGCCTGCGGCGAGCACAGCCTTGCTGCGGACGATCGTGCCCTCATAGACACCGGTGTTTCCGCCGACGAGGACGTCGTCCTCGATGATGACGGGTGAGGCGTTGACCGGCTCGAGCACGCCGCCGATCTGCGCTGCGGCGGAGAGGTGCACTCGTTTGCCGATCTGGGCGCAGGAGCCGACAAGCGCGTGCGAGTCTACCAACGTGCCTTCGTCAACGAAAGAGCCAGTGTTGATGTAGGCGGGCGGCACGACAACGACCCCTGACGCGAGATAGGCACCAGCGCGGACTGCGCTGCCGCCAGTCACGATGCGAATGTTCTGTTCGGGAATGAAGCGGCGCGTGGGAAACGTATGCTTGTCGACGCAGGAGAGGACGGCGTCGTCTCCCACTGATTCGAGATGTCCGAGGCGAAAGCCGAGCAGGATGCCGCGCTTCACCCACGGATTGACGCGCCAGCCGGTGGTTTGGGTGGGGTCGGGTTCGGCGGAACGTACGGTGCCGGACTCCAGCGCGTGGCGCAGTGTGAGAAATGCGGCGAGTGCGTCTGAGTTGCCGACAGCTTCAGAGCCGAGCGAGAACCAGTGGTCAATGTAGTGCTGAAGTTTGTCCTGGGAGAGCGAGTTCGTCATTAATCAGTTTCCTTCCACGGCGCACGGATGCGGCGTGATCTTAGGAGTGGGGTAGGGTTGGCCGTCGTCACTCGCGGAGTCTACGGTCGCGCAACTCTCGCGGTGATAGCTGGAGCCCTGGAACTGCCAGCGGATTCGCTCCTGCTCATATGTGGAGGCGTTTGTGCTTGTAATGATGTTCGGCATTGAACCGGGTCGCGCTGCGCTAACGGCGAAACTCTGGATGCCGACGGCATTGAGGACAACCCGCCGATGGCGAAGGTCAACGACCCAGAACGAGCAGTTGCCGGTGGCTCCGCAGAGGTCACCTCCGGACGGCTGAATTACCAACGCCGGACTGCCGGCCAGAGTGATCCGTTCTGCGTGGAAGGAACGCATTGTGCGATTGAGCTCGTCCGTGGACTCGCCCTGAAAGAGGGGACCAAGATCCGGCTTGAGGAGCGAGATCGCGATGGAGCGCTCGGCTGGTGGAACTTTCTCGAGTGGCGTTGAGGTCTGCTGCAGGTGTGTGAGCGGCCAGGCCCCGGGCTCAGAAGGGTGCGACGCAGTTGCCTGCGCGGACAGTACCGCGAGAAGCAAAGTTATAGAGAGAATTGGCACAGGTTCAAGAGTAGAGCATGGAGAGTGGAATCGCCCCTTTTACGGCCGAAGATCCGCAGCTGTTCGTCTAGAAGACGCGCAGGTTTTCATGGGGCGAGTTGGTCAGCAGTCCGAGTTCGCCGAGGATGCGCTCCAGCTTGCGGCGCGTCTGCGTGGTGACGGGAATCATTGGCAGCCGGAGTTCCTCATTGCCGCGACCAAGCAGCGCCATCACGGCCTTGATGGGAGCTGGACTGGGCTCGCTGAAGTTCGCCTGCATCAGGTGAAAGTAATGGCGGTTGATGCGCCGCGCCGAGATCCAGTTGTCGTTCAGTGCCGCGTTAACCATCTGCGACATCTGCTGTGGGATAGCGTTTGACGCAACAGAGACCAAACCGGTGCCACCGACCGCAAGAATCGGCAAAGCCAGCGCATCGTCACCCGCGAGCACCTGGAAGGCGCGCGGCGCCTGGGTCAACAGTTCGGTGATCTGCACCATATTGCCGCTGGATTCCTTGACGCCAATGATGTTCGGGACCTCAGCGAGGCGAAGAATTGTGGCGGGCTCTAGGTTCGCCCCTGTGCGGCCCGGGATGTTGTAAAGCAGAATGGGCAGATGCACGGACTCGGCGATGGCGCGGAAGTGCTGGTACTGGCCCTCCTGGCCGGGCTTGTTGTAGTACGGGTTCGCTGTGAGGATTCCGGATAGGCCTTGGATACGGCCGAGTTGCTGGGCACGGTGGATCGCCTCGCGCGTGGAGTTGTGGGTGGCTCCGGCGAAGACAGGAACGCGGCCGTTCGCGGCTTCAACAGTGATTTCGATGACGCGCAGCCATTCGGACTCGGTAAGAGTGGCGGCTTCGCCGGTTGTGCCACAGGGGATCAGCAGCGAGATGCCGCAAGCGATCTGCCAGTGAATGTGGGCACGGAGGGCGGGCTCATCGAGTGAGCCGTCCAGACGAAAAGGTGTGATGAGGGCGGTGCCGCAGCCGTGCAGATTCATTTCAGAGTCGAGTTTAGCCGAATCCGGGGAGCCGGTGTTCAGGGATTGGACGAAGGTTGCGACCCAGTGGCTGCCTGCAGGCGTCGCGGAGGCACAAGCCATAGGACGGCGACCAGAGCGATCATCCCGATGGCAATCAGCGGGTGATAACAGGCGGTGGGGATCGCAGCTATATAGAGCGAAGTGGATACAAGTTGTTTGGTCCGACTGCCCGCGGGGGGAATGCCGCAATGGCGGCAAATGATGTTGGAGAGCACGACCCAGGTGACTGCCGGCAGAACGCTTACAACGGCGTAAAGCGCAATGGAGAAGGAGCTTACGCCTCGCTCCCCTACCCAATTAGTGGCAAACGGGAAGAGTGAGAGGGTGAAGAGGAACGCAAGGTTCGCCCATAGGATGCCGTGCGAGACTTCTTCGACGTCGTCGATCAGGTAATGGTGATTCACCCAGTAGATGCCGGTCTGAACGAAGCTGAGCAGGTAGACAAGAACTAGCTTGAGGTCAGCGCGAAGAGCGTCCGCATTGCCGAGCTGGCGCGTGGAGGGCACGCGCAGGTCGAGCACCATGATCGTGATGATCACGGCGATGACGCCGTCAGAGAAAGCTTCGAGCCGTGATGAGTTCAGGTCGCGAGGCATAGGGTTTGCGCAGAGTATACCGGCGTCAGTTTGGAGGAGCGGAATTCTTCGCGAGGAGCTTCTCCATCTCGCGATAGACGCCGTTTGTCCATCCGAAGCCGACGACGTTGGTCTTGTAACCCGTAGTCACGTTCACATCAGAGGAACCGGTGTCCATGTTGTACTTCTCGCGGATGGTGCCATCGTGCTCGTATCCGTTGTGGACGGTCGTCATGAACTTTTGCGCGATGCGGTCGGCATCCGCCGTGAAGCCGTAGCTCGCGAGACCTTCGACGGCAAGCCAGTTTGTTGGCGCCCACCCGAACGGCGCGTCCCATTGCTGACCCGTGTCTTCGGTGCTCATCTGCAAGCCGCCGGCGCGCTCGAAGAGTGACAGATTCGCGACCAGACGTTTGGCCTGCGCGGGAGTCGCAAGGCCGGCCCACAGCGCGTAGTACGCAGTCACGTAACGATATGTGGACCGTTGTTGTTTGCGCGCGTCATAGTCGACGAAGAGACCCGCCGCGTCATCCCAAAGCAGTAAGTCGATGCGTTGTCTGCGGATCGCGGCGAGGTGGTTCCAGCGCGTGGCCGCCGAATGGTTGCCGAGTGCAGCCTCGACCGTGGCAATATCGCGCTCGTACTTGTAGAGCAGAGCATTCAGGCAAATGGGCGCATAGTCTTCGGTCGAGCCGCTGAATGGACCAAAGCGCGAGCTGGTGTCAAAGCCAGATTCACGCATCGCTCGATCACCCAGATAAAAACGCGACGTCAGCTCCACTCCGTCGAGGCTCGTCTGCAGGCAGTTGGCGCGGTCAGCACAACGCGTGTTCGGCGTTGCGCCAGCAGGCTCGAGGTAGTCGGGTGGCGTCTGCTCCGGGTGCGCCCTCAGCCAGCGAATAACGTCGAGATAGTACGCGCTGTCGTCGGCCATTTCGGGCACTGGACCGTGGCCAAGATCGAAGTAGCGGGAGAGGCCCGTGTCGCCTGCAAGATGCGGCGAAGTTGTCCATAGCGCATGATCGCGGATGAGATAGGGAAGGGACTCGCGGAGCCATGCCCGCGCAGCGGATGCATCGTCTGCGCGTTCGGCGTCGTAGACAGCCATCACCATCGAACTCAGGAAAGGCGGTTGCGAACGCGTGAGGTAATACGTGCGGTTGGCATTGAGAATCGCGCCGTAGTGGTCGATCTCGTAGAAGAAGTTTTCGACGGTGCCACGCGCAAGATCGACTCGATTGTCGGCGAGTTCGCCCAGGATGATGAAATAGCTGTCCCACCCATACATTTCGTTGAAGCGGCCGCCTGGGACAACGTAGTGATGTGGCAGATACAGCAATCCCGGCGTTGCGATCTCCTCAGGGGAGAGCTCGCCCTCGCGACGAATCACACGCGGCAGTGAGCGTACATCGACGCTGCACTTGCTCTCCATTGCCTTCACGTCGGCGGGCACAACCTCGCCCGCGGGCAGATAAAGGATTGGGGCGGTCGTGAGCTTAGGGTCGACTAACGAAGTGCAGTCCGTCATAGAGCGCTGCAGCGTATCCCAGGATTGGTGGATGTACGTGTCGATGGATGTCGGGACGGTTTGCGGTGTTTGCGCCGCGCCAGCGAACGCAATGCACAGAGCAACAGCAAGTTGGCGATAGCGAAGCACGATGCGATTGATGCTATCTCAGCCGGACACTCTCTTGCGAAAGAAGCAGGCGGCTTGTGGATTGTCGTTGTAGCGCTCGCAGGATTCGTATCCACGCGCCCGATAGAGCGATTGCGCTGCGGTGAAGTTCGCGCCTGTATCGAGGTAGATCCACTCCAACCTCGCTGCCGCGAAGCCTTCGATGTAGTCCATCAGCAGCGACGCGAGGCCCTCACCACGGTGTTCGGGGACGACGTAGAGTCGTTTGCACTCGGCCGCCGACGGAATCGCCGATAGAGCGCGGAGAAGAACGCAGGCGATGAGCATCCTGTTCTCTTCAATAACGACAAAGCCAAACGGTGCAGGCTGATCGAGATATGCGGCAACGCGCTCGGACGAGTCGCGCTGCACGACGTCCCACTCGGTGTAGTAGCGCTCCAGTAACGCGCTGAGCTGCGGGAGATCATCACGCGTCGCCCGGCGGATCACGAACTGCGCCGCGTTAGACCCAGTCCCCATGGCGCATGAGTGGTTCTGCCGCGCCGCTCGCGCTAAGGCCGTCGATGCTCATCGTTGGTCCGCCGATCATCCAGTCGACGTGGATAAGGCTCTCATTGGCGCCCAGCTTCGCAAGCTCCTCATCCGACATCTTTTCGCCGTTGATGATGCATGTAGAGTACGCCTGGCCAAGAGCGATGTGACTCGCCGCATTTTCATCGAACAGGGTGTTCCAGAAGAGAACGCCGGACTGTGCAATGGGCGAATTGTGCGGAACAAGAGCAACCTCTCCCAAACGGCGCGCACCATCGTCAGTAGCAATAAGCTTCTGAATCGCCTCCTGGCCCTTCGTCGCTGTCACTTCTACGATGCGGCCATTCTCGAAGCGGCAGCGAATGTTTTCGATGAGCGTGCCCTGGTGAGAAAGCGGCTTGGACGCGGAGACGACACCGTGAACGCGGTCCTTGTGCGGCGTCGTGAAGCACTCTTCGGTCGGAATGTTCGGCTGACAGTAGATCCCATTGCCTGCGGTCGTTCCACCGCCCGCCCAGAGGTGTTGATCCGCGAGCCCAACCGTGAGGTCAGTCGCACCGTCCGGAGTGAAGAAGCGCAGCGAGTGATAGCGCTTGGCATTCAGAAGGTCGACGCGCTTCTTGAGATTCGTCCCATGCCGCTTCCAGTCGGCGACAGGGTCCTCGCCAGTAATGCGCGATGTGCGGAAGATCGCATCCCACAGCTTGCCCGTTGCGAGCTCCTCGGGCTCGCCAGGAAAGACGAGCTCGGCCCATGCAGGCGTAGCTGCAGCGACGATCGTCCAGTTTATCTCGTGCCGCGTAATCAGTTCCATCGCAGGTTTGTAGGCCTTCGACACAGCGATGTTCGCGCGCGAAACCTTTTGCGGATCCTGCCCGGAGAGTAGCGCCGGGTTGGCGCCCGTGATCGCCATGCGTGCGGCGCCTGCCCGGAAAGCGTTCGTCATGCCGCCATAAAACCACTCGGGTGCGAAGTCGAAGCTTCCGTCCGGCGCGGAGCGGTAGCGCGCGAGTGTGATCTCATCGTCGCTTATCAGCGGTGTGACAAACTTCGCTCCGGCCTTGTACGCCTGATCCACGATGCGACGGACCAGTGGAAGCGCATCAACGGGCGCGGTCAGCACCAGCTCCTGGCCCTCCCGCAGGTTGAGACCAACACGGACGGCAACTTCGGCCAGGCGGTCCAGCTTCTGGTCAAAGCTGAGAGAAGCGAAGGGGGGAGCGACGAGGGTGGTAGAACTCATACCGTAAGCCTAGGAGGCTCGGCCGCTTCGTGCAACTCGACCGGTGGTCTTCGCGAGCGCTATCTACCGATCTGGTCGAAGATCTCACGGAAGTCATAGACACCAGGTTTCGCCTTGACGAGCCATTCAGCCGCGCGAACCGCTCCCTCCGCGAAGGGCCGCCGGGAACGCGACTCATGTGTTAGCAGGATGCGGTCACCATCGTGCTCTGCCTCGAGCACATGCATACCCACGGCATCGGCATGTCGTACGGACTTGATGGGAATGTCGCCCATATTGCAGGCACGTCTGACGACGTCACGCAGGGTAAGCGCAGTTCCGCTGGGGGCATCTAGCTTGGTCAGGTGGTGTGTCTCGGAGATCGAGAGGTGGTAGTCGAGGCCCGCAAGTTCCTTCGTTAGGGCTTCGGCCATCTTCAGCATCAGCTGTACGCCCATGGAGAAGTTGGTGCCGTAGAGCAGACTCGCACCCTTGCGTTCGGCAGCCTCCTTTGCGCGCGGCAGCCGCTCGTACCACCCCGTCGTGCCGACGACCATCTTCGCGCCGTTTGCCAGGCATGCGCGCATGTTGGCGATAACGGCTTCAGGCGTCGTGAAGTCGATGACCGCATCGAAGCCGGTGACGAACGGAGCGGTCAGCGCGGCGGCGTCTTTGTTCTCCTTGGCGTCGAGCACATGCACGCTATGGCCGCGTTCGGCTGCCACTTCAGCGACCAGTTTGCCGGTTTTACCCACACCGAGGACGAGAATGCGCATGAGTTCGTGCTCCTAAGCGTTCGAGGTGACAGGCCGTGCCTCAACGTCGAAGATCGTCGCGTCAGGAGCGGCAAAGAACGTCTTGTGCAGGGACCGCACCGCCTCTTCGACGTCCTCTTCGTTGATCATGAAGCTCATATTAATTTCGCTCGCACCCTGCGAGATCATGCGGATATTGACGTGCGAGACCGCCGCAAAGACCTGCGCTGCGATACCGCTCTGGCCACGAATGTCTTCGCCTACGAGGCAGATCAGAGCCTTGTCGCTCTCGTACTTCACGTCAGCGATGCGGCCCAGCTCCTCACAGATTGCCGGCAGTGCCTCGCGCGAGTCGACTGTAATGGAGATGGAAACCTCCGAGGTCGAGACCATATCGATTGCGCACTTGTGCTTGTCGAAGATGTCGAACACCATCTTGAGGAAGCCGTGCGCCAGCAGCATGCGGCTGGCGACGATGTCGACGATGGTCAGCTTCTTCTTTGCAGCGATGGACTTGAACGGACTCGCGCACGGCGGAGGCGTCGCGGTGATGCGCGTCCCCTCATTCGCTGCGTTGCGGCTGTTCAGTACGAACACGGGGATGTTCTTTTGCACCGCCGGCAGAATCGTCGCTGGATGCAGGACCTTCGCGCCGAAGTAGGCGAGCTCGGCAGCCTCTTCGAAGCTGATCGTGCGTACGCGCAGTGCATCCGGGCAGATGCGCGGATCGGTCGTCATGATGCCGTCGACGTCCGTCCAGATCTCAATCGCACCAGCATGCAGCCCGCCGCCCACGAGCGCCGCAGTGTAGTCCGAGCCGCCGCGACCGAGCGTCGTCGTGATGCCATTGCATGAGCCGATGAATCCGCCCATCACGGGCACGCGACCAGCGGTTAGTAACGGAAGAACGTTCTGCTTCAGCCCGTGCTCGATCGCCGATTCATCCGGAGCCGCTTTGCCGTAGTGGTCATCTGTAAGGATCACCTCGCGCGAATCGACATGCACGGAGTCCAGCCCGCGCTCAGCGAATGCCGCTGTAACCATCACGCTCGAGAGCCGCTCGCCGAAGCTAACGATGAGGTCGGAGGTGCGCGTGGTCAGTTCGCCCACAACGGCGATGCCTCGAACGAGCTCTTCCAGCCCGTCAAACGCGCGGTTGACGTCGAGCTGCAGCGCATCCAGGCGGTCGCTTTTCACGAGGTCGTCGGCAGCCTGCAAGTGGCGCGCGCGCAGGCGTGCGACGATCTCGACCGCTGCCTCGCGGTCACCGCGCCCGGCGAGAGCGGCTGCAGCGCAGGCGAGGAGCTGATCCGTGACCTTAGCCATCGCCGACACGACTACGACCGGGCGTAAGCCCTTTGCAACGCGGCCCTCGACGATGGCCGCCGTACGCAGGATGGCGGCGGCGTCCTCAACGGACGTCCCGCCAAACTTCATCACGACAATCTCGGGATGAGCGGATGTGCGCTTCGAGCTCATGCGGGCACCGCGTTCTCTTCAAGAGCTAATCCGATAGGCGGGAACTTGCGGAAGTCGAACTTGCCTAGAACGGCAAGAATCTCAGCGTTCAGGATCGCCGCGCCCGCAGCTCCGCGTACTGTGTTGTGCGAGAGCAACGTGAACTTCCAGTCGAAGATCGAGCACGGGCGAAGCCGTCCCACGGTCGTCGTCATGCCGTTACCGCGGTCGAGATCGAGCTTCGGCTGCGGGCGCGCGTCTCCCTCCACATAAACGACAGGATGCAGTGGTGCTGACGGGAGATGCAGACCTTCGTGGCCCTCACCGCTCAGGGGTTGGAAATCCTGCCACGCATCAAGGATCTCTTCGCGTGTCGCGGGCTTGCGCAGTTTTACGCTGACGCACTCGGTATGGCCCTCGAGCACCGGCACGCGATTGCACATCGCTGAAACGGTCAGGTCGGCGAGCTGGAAGCCGCGGGCGTTTTCACCCTCTACACGCAGCCCACCCAGCAGCTTCGCGACCTCTTCCTGCAGCTTCTCTTCTTCATTCTTGATGTACGGAATGACGTTGCCGAGAATGTCGAGCGATGCAACGCCGGGATAGCCCGCGCCGGAGACCGCCTGCATGGTGGACACAAAGAGCTTTTCGATCCCGAACCGCTGGTGCAGCGGCGCAAGAGGCAACACCAATCCGATGGCGCAGCAGTTGGGATTCGTTACCAGGTAACCGCCCGACGTGTTGCGCGTAGCCTGCGCCTCAATGACGTCGAGGTGGGCTTCGTTCACCTCCGGCACCACCAGCGGAACGTCTGCGCCCATGCGGAAGGCGGAACTGTTCGAGATCACCGCGCACCCAGCCGCGGCAAACTTCGGCTCAAGCTCGCGCGCAATCGGCGCATCGACGGAAGAGAAGATAATCCGCGGCAGGTCGGTGGCCGAACCCTCCGGGGTATTCGGTTGCAGCACCATCTCGGCAACCCGCTTCGGCAGCGGCGTGTCGAGACGCCACGCGCAAGCCTCCGCGTAGGTTTTGCCCGCGCTGCGGTCGCTGGCGGCTAGCCAGGTGATGTTGAACCAGGGGTGATCGGCGAGCAGCTGGATGAATCGTTGTCCGACGGCTCCAGTTGCCCCCAGAATTCCTACATTGCGCCGTTCCATCAACCAAGTTTATCGCAGCCATTGCATGGAGCGGGACGTGGCGTGACTCCAGGAAGATTCGATCAGGCGTCCTAACCGTCGACCTCCACTACCCGCCGGCGGGTAATCACCCGTCTCGACCCTCCGCCCCAGGCGATAACGAGTGCGATCGCGTGCAGCAGGAACCAGATGGTGATTCCCTGGTCCTGGTAAATCCAGAAGAGGATCAGAATGCGCGGAATCAGGATGGCGACGACGATCTCAAGCAGGTTCACCGATACCGGAATGAACGGTGTCATGCTGTGCTGCAGCCATGCCACAACGATGCAGACGCGCGGCAAAAAGAGCGAAAGCACAAGGAACCACAGCGGAATCACGTGGACCGGAACGCTAAGAGAGAAGTGCATCGGCAGCCTTTCAAAGACGGTATGGGTACAGCAGAACTGCAGGGCCAAACCTGTTCAACCAGCTTGATTCACTTCGCGGAGTAGGTGAAGTCCGCCTTTGCCGTCGATTTTGCCGGAACAGTCACCTGTAGATCCTGTTCGCCGAGCTTCTCATGGACGGCCGCCACAGTATAGGTGCCGGGAGGCAGTCCGTGAAGCGTAAAGCTTCCATCCACCCCGGTGACGGCGAAAAAGCCATTCGGCGCCACATTGATGAAGGCCTGCATCCACGGATGGTTGTTGCAACGCACTGGAATCATCAGCTCCGGCGAGCGGAAGGCCTCGGTCTGCGGCTCGCCGCCCGGCATCTCGGAGACATCCACCGAGTGATTCGCTGAGTCCTGCGGCAAAGTGTGCACGTTGTGCGTCGCCGGGTCGGAGTTCCGGTACTCCACCTTGCCGCCCTGCTGCACCCCGATCACGTGCGGCACGTACCGGCAGCCCTTCTGATCCATCACCACTGGTGGTGCGTCGAAAGTCGCGGACCAGGCGGGAATGCCGCTCTTCACGTACACGAACACGTTCGCGAGCTTGCCATCCGAGACGACGTACTGCTCGGTGAAGTTCGGTGTGTCACTCATCGCGCAAGCCGGGTCGGCCGACATGTCGATCTTGATCCGCTCCGGTGCCTTACCCTCGAAGTGAACTATGCCCGAGATGGTGCCGGCCGTCGCTGGGTCGATCGCCGGTGCCTTACTGGCAGCTGGCGCTGGGCTGCCGGCGTCCGGCGATTCGGTGTTCGGTGTATTCCGACGGCACCCACCGAGCGTCAGCACGGCGGGAATTGCAAACCATAGAGCGATTCGACGAATGACCACGTTGCTCCTTTGGATGGCCGGCGGAAGTCGCCGGTTAGTATGCGAAGCCTACAGCGCCGCCAACATAGCCTCGGTGAACGCACGTGTTCCCGCTGTGCCGCCGACATCGCGCGTCAGCGTCGTCCCATTGGCGTATACGTCATCCAGCGCGCGCTGGATGCGGTCGGCCGTCCCGGTCTCGCCGATGTGATGCAGCATCAACACAGCTGACTGCAGCAGAGCCGTGGGGTTCGCCTTGTCTTGTCCGGCGATGTCCGGCGCCGAGCCATGCACAGCCTCAAAGATCGCCGCATCCACGCCGATGTTTGCTCCGGGAACCAATCCCAATCCTCCAACAAACGCCGAGCACAGATCCGAGAGGATGTCGCCGTACAAATTCTCCGTGAGGATGACGTCGTATTGATACGGATTCAGCACTAGCTGCATGCACGCATTGTCGACAATGTGCTCGAGGTACTGAATCTCCGGATATTCCGCTGCGACCGCCTTGCAGCAGCGGAGAAACAGCCCGTCGGACAGCTTCATGATGTTCGCCTTGTGAATTGCGTGGACCTTCTTGCGGCCGTGCTTGCGCGCATATTCGAACGCCGCACGCGCAATCCGCGTCGAGCCCTTCACCGTGATGATTTTCAGCGACTGCGCCACATCAGGCTGCACCATCACTTCCAATCCGGCATAAAGGTCTTCGGTGTTCTCACGGAAGATGACGAGGTCGATGTTCGGATAGTTGGTCTTCAGCCCGGGCAGCGATTTCACCGGCCTGAAGTTCGCGTACAGGTCGAACTTCTTGCGCAGCGTCACGTTGATCGACGAGAAGCCCTGACCGATCGGCGTCGTTACCGGGCCCTTCAGCGCCACCTTGTTCCGCGTGACCGAGTCATACAGCGCCTGCGGAATGTACTCTCCCGTCTTCGCGAACGCATCCGCGCCCGCGTCATGACGCTCCCATTCGAAGCTGCATCCGGTCTTGTCGCCGGTAGCCTCCAGGATGCTGACGGTCGCTGCCGTAACCTCCGGCCCAATGCCGTCGCCGGGAATCAACGTGATCTTGTGCGTGCGTGTTGCTGCCATGACAAAACTTCCTTCTCTTCTTTGGGGGAATCGTTTAGCGCGAGTTGTGGCGCCTGGGTTTCGGATCCTTGCCGCGCAGCAGACCCTCGAGCTCTTCCTTGAACTCGTTCACGTCCTTGAAATCGCGGTAAACACTGGCGAAGCGGATGTAGGCGACCGTGTCGATCTCCCGCAGTTGCAGCATAATCAGCTCGCCGATTGACGTCGTCGACCGCTCGCGTTCCGGCGAATCTACGACATATGCCTCCGCCGAGTCGACAATCGATTGCATCTGCGCGACAGAGACCTTTCGCTTCTGGCACGAGTGCAAGAGCCCGGCGAGCACCTTCTGCCGGTCGAACTTCTCGCGGCGGCCGTCCTTCTTTACAACCATGTACGGGATCTCGTCCAACCGCTCATAGGTCGTGAAGCGCTTAGTGCAGCGCTCGCACTCGCGGCGTCGGCGGATGGAGTCGGCGTCCTTACTCTCTCGGGAGTCGATCACCTTGTCCTGAGTAAAGCCGCAATACGGACATTTCATGCAACTTCAATTCTATCAAGCTACTGGCGTCTGCTCTGCGCTGTGGGCCGCACCGCGCAGCGACATTCCGCGCAGCCGCGCAAAGATTACCCCACCCGGGATCACTGCGAGATACGTCACCAGGAACATGATCGCCGCGCACGCTGTCGCGGTTTCCAGAGGCACATCGAAAAATCCATGCAGCGCCGCGGCCAGCACAGCGATCTGCGTAAACCATCCGACGATCGGAAGTTGAAACACCGAGCCGCCGATGCTGGTAGCCATCAGCAGCATCGTCGCCGCAACCCCGAAGTGCACCAGTGAGGGCGAACTGAGAAACGCGCGCGCGCAGATCATGTAGGCCAGCGCCACCAACGCCCACATCACCAACGAGAGCGTCAACGCTGCCGCAAACTCCCCAAACGTAGCCAGTGTCTGGAAACCTGCCTTCAAATCAAGCAGCCGGGCTTCGGCCAGTGCTCCGAACTTCGGCGAGAACTTCGCTACCAATCCTCCAACCAGCCTCGCGACGCGATCACCTTGCAGGCGCAATGCCACTGCAAAGATCACGACGATGAGTGTGGCGAGCGTGGACAAAATTCCCGCGCGCGTGAAGGCCTCATGATGCGGCAGTCCCGACGCACCGAACGCCAGTGTCAGGGAGAACAGGATCGCGGCGGCGCCGAGGTCAAATGCGCGTTCCACGGAGTACACCGCAAGCTGTGTCGCAACAGGCGTATCGAGCTGTCGAGCGATGATGTATGGCCGCGCCAAGTCAGCGAGGCGTCCAAACAGTGCGACGGCGGTAAACCCGATCAACTGTGCCGGAAAAACCTCCGAAGTCGCCGCTGGGCGCAGACTCTTCAGCAGCACCGACCAGCGCATCGCCCTCAGCCAGTAGCACACATAGATGATCGCGATCCCGGCCAGTACCATCCAGATCGAGACCGACCGAAGCTGCGGCCCAAGTGAACGCCAGTCAAAGCTTCCGCGCTTGTGCCACAGGTATGCGGCGATTAGTCCAAGCAGGGCCGCGATCAGCAAGGTCTTCAGCGCCTTCCCGGAGCTCTTCTTCGGTGCAGCATCAGGACGTGTTACGGCGGGCGGCGGTGCGGTGTCGCTCATAAGTTCAGGCATGGGATGTGAGATGAGGCCTTAGTGCTGTGGGGCTGCTGCGCTCGCGGTCTGAACGGATGGCTCATGCGCTACCTGCAGCTTGCGGCGCTTGAACTCGGTCATCACGCGCGCAACATACGCGCGCGTCTCGCGATACGGCGGAATGCCGTGATATTTGTCGACCGCAGCCGGGCCCGCATTGTAAGCAGCCAGTGCCAGTGCGAGATTGTCGTGATACCGCGTCAGCAATTCGTCCAGATACTTCGTTCCGCCTTCGACATTCTGGTCGGCCACGAAAGCATCTTTCACGCCCAGCGCCAGCGCCGTCCCCGGCATCAACTGCATCAGCCCGCGCGCACCGGTTCGCGAGATCGCCTGCACATGGCCTCCGCTTTCAGCA
>Ga0209169_10000856_pt1 | contig 18770 bp, 14 predicted proteins | sample HubBroMetageWRM4_FD_188346 | JGI IMG/M metagenome (GOLD analysis project Ga0209169, IMG submission 188346) | Warmed soil microbial communities from the Hubbard Brook experimental Forest, New Hampshire - Hubbard Brook CCASE Soil Metagenome WRM 4... | ecosystem: Environmental > Terrestrial > Soil... | reverse complement strand
GCGCAGCCCGCGACGGCGCAAGCCACGAAGGCCCGCCGCCCATCCACTCAAATCCGCCCGCGATTTCACCGATGCGGTCCAGGTCGCCCTTCAAATTCGCAAACGCATATTCGCTCGCCGCTTCGTGAATCGTCTTCTCTTGCGCAAGTCCCGTCGCGCCGAGCGTAAGGACGCGCGTCTCCACAGGCTCGCCATCGCGCAGTTCGTACCGCTTGCCCACTTCAAACAGGCGCACATCGCGCTGCCCGTGATTCAAATTCCATTCCAGCGCGCGAATCATGCTGACTGTCCCGCTCGACCGCATCACCGACGCATCTTCCGCCAGCGGATTTCCAATCACCGCCGGCGTCACGCCCTCGGCGCGGAAAATTGCGTCGCGCTCGGTATCAACAATCGGAATCTCCACGATCTCGCGGTAGCCAAGCGCGATCACGCGTTCGATCACGCGATCGAGCGCCACAGCGTGCGGCAATCGCCGCGCTGGAACTTTCGCAGCCGGCAACCGCAGCGGGAATTTGTCGTAGCCGTAGTGCCGCGCCACTTCTTCGATCAGATCGATCCCGCGGGTCACATCGCTGCGCCACGAGACCTGCTTGCACTGCCACACGGCCGTGATCGAGCCGTTCGATCCGCGCAGATCGTCGATGCGAACCGGATGAAAGCCCAGCGCGCTCAGAATGTCTTCAATGTCGCGATCGGGCACGTCCGCGCCCATCACGCGCAGCAGCTCCTGGCGCGATAGCTCGATCGTCTTTTCCGCGTGCCGCGCGGGATACACATCTACGACGCCCGCGAGAACCTCTCCGCCCGCAACCTGCTGAATCAGTTCCGCCGCGCGCCGTGAAGCGAACTCCGCCATCTCCGGGTCGGCGCCGCGCTCAAACCGGTACGAAGCTTCGGTGCGCAGACCCAGTGCCTTCGACGTGCGCCGCACCGAGATCGGATCGAACCACGCGCATTCCAGCAGCACGTTCTTCGTGCCGAATCCGATTTCGGATTCCGCGCCGCCCATAATTCCGCCGATTCCCACCGCGCGCGCACCATCCGCCACGACGCACATGTCCTTCGTGAGCGTGCGCTCCGCGCCATCGAGCGTTTTGATTTTCTCGCCCTGCTTCGCGCGCCTCACCACCAGCCGCTTCTCAGCAATTTTGTCGAAATCAAACGCGTGCAGCGCGTGGCCCAGCTCGAACATCACGTAGTTCGTTACGTCCACCACGTTGTTGATCGATTTTTCGCCAATCGCTTCCAGGCGCTGCCGCAGCCAGTCCGGCGACGGCTGCACCTTCACACCCTTGATCACGCGCGCCGTGAACCGGCCGCACAAATCGTTCGCTTCGATATCGACGCGCGTCGCCGAAACCGCAGTCTCTGCCGATTCTTTCAGTTTCGGATGCAGCGGCTTGAGCGACTTCTTATAGATCGCTGCCACTTCGCGCGCGATGCCAAGGTGCCCCAGGCAGTCCGGCCGATTCGCGGTCACTTCCGCGTCGAGCACCGGCCCGGCAGCAGTTTCTTCCACACCCTCGATCGCCACGCCCGCGAGCGAAAGCTTCGACGCAACTTCGGCGGCGGGCGCCGCGATGTCCACAAATTCCCTCAGCTCGTTGTAAACGATCTTCATTTAGAGCTGGTTCCCATCTTCGAATGCTTCTTTTGGAAAGCATTCCAGTAACGAATGACGTTGTGACCTAAGTTCTGGGCGTGATGACGTCTTCTGCCAGCACCGACCTTCCCGCCATGACGTGGGTTGTAGTTGAGGCGTACGGATCGGTATTCAACATTGCTCATCACTGCAGACATTTGTTTGGCAACGAATATCGCCCGCTCGTATCGTTCACGCTTTTGCTTAGTTCGATATGGTTTCGTGAAAGATTGAATAAATAGCAGCGGTTTTTTTTCGCCGCGGGCGTTCGCCCATTTCCAAATTTTGATGACGTTTGACGATGGATCCTCACGAAGCAGTTCAGCTTCAATGAAAAGGACCGGCTGGCTATCACGCATGTCGATCGCGGCGACGTCGATGGTCTGACCGTTTGTGAGTGGATGGTTCTTGCACCATGCGAGATCGCCAAATGTCTTGCTCGGCTTAAGTTTCCTACCCTGAAGCATCCGCAGAAGATCATTCGAGAACTCAGTAGCGCGATTGGACCGGATTGAACGTGGTTTAGCCATACCGTCCCGTTGTTAAAACTGCCGCAGGAATCGCACGTCGTTCTGAAACAACAGCGGCACTTCCGTCACGCCATACTTCATCATCGCCAATCGATCGACGCCCATACCAAACGCAAATCCGCTGAGCCGCTCCGGATCGTAATTCACAAATCCGTACACCGCCGGATTCACCATGCCCGCGCCGAAAAGCTCGATCCATCCGGTCTGCTTGCACACGCGGCATCCGCTGCCGCCGCACACGTGGCACGTCGCATCCACTTCCGCCGACGGCTCGGTAAACGGAAAGTAGCTCGGCCGCAGCCGCGTCTTCGTCTTCGGCCCCAGAAACGCGCGCGCGAAATAATCCACGGTGCCTTTGAAATCGCAAAAGGTGATATCCGTATCGACGGCGAGCCCTTCAATCTGGTGGAACATGTAGCCGTGCGTCGCGTCCGGATTGTCGCGGCGATACACCTTGCCGGGCACCACAATCCGCACCGGCGGCTTTTCCTTTTCCATCGTGCGAATTTGCATCGGCGAAGTGTGCGTGCGTAGCAAATCGCCGTTGCGAGCGCCTTCGATGTAGAAGGTGTCCATGTTGTCGCGCGCGGGATGGTGCTCGGGAATATTGAGCGCCTCAAAATTGTAGTAAGGCGTTTCGATTTCCGGCCCTTCCACCACACTGAAACCAATCGCGCCGAAAATCCGCAGCAGTTCGTCGTACGTCTGGCGAATCAGGTGCCGCGAACCAATCGTGTGCTCGATGCCCGGCAACGATAGATCGATCTGGTCGCGCGCCGCCGCCGCTTGTTCCGCCGCCGCTTCAATCGCAGCCTGCTTTTCTTTCACCACGCCGTCGATATGCGCTTTGAGCTGGTTCAGTTCCTGGCCCACAGCGCGCTTCAGCTCCGGCGTGGCAGGTTTCAGCCAGTTGTCCGTGATCTTCGTCAGCACACCGGACTTGCGCCCTGTCCACGCAACGAGAAACGCATTCCACTGCGCCACATCGCTCGAATTCGCACCGGCTTCAGCATCAAATCGCGCGCGCACTTGCGCAAAATTCGACACGACCTGCTCGGCCGTGGTGGCGCCGAGCGCGGCGAGAGTCTGATCGACGTTGTGGTTATCAGTCATTTTCAGAGACGGCAGAATAAATCATCTCGCACCGCGAACCGCACGAAAACCGCGGCGCGACGCACAAAAATTCCACGCCCGAAATACGAAGCGGCCGGCGCATCGCACAATCACGCCAGCCGCTCAAAAGCCCTACAAATCAAAAGAAGCGACTAGCCTTCTTCGTGGTGGCGAACCGGCGCCGGCTTCGCTGCATGCGCTGCGGGCTTCGGCACGTGCACCTTCGCGGACGCAACCAACGTCGCGAATCCCTCGGCGTCCTTCACCGCGAGTTCCGCGAGCACCTTGCGGTCCAGCTCGATGCCGCTGGCCTTCAGCCCGTGAATCAACTGGCTGTAGGTGAGGCCGTTATTGCGCGCGGCCGCGCCGATGCGCTGAATCCACAGCGCGCGGTAATCGCGCTTGCGCACGCGGCGGTCGCGGTACGTGTAGCGCAGCGAGCGGTTTACCGCTTCCTTTGCGGAGCGGTACAGCTTGCCCTTTGTTAGGAAAAATCCCTTGGCGTGTTTGAGTAGCTTCTTGCGGCGTGCGCGGCGTTTGGTTCCGCGTTTAACTCGAGGCATCGTTCATCTCCTATCGATCTAAATCGAATTCGATTTGTATCAGGAGACAAACACGGTCGGGCACACAGCGCGGGGCGCTGCTGCCTGACGGGTTTGTCTCATTGAACTTCGGTTTACGCTCCGCATCGGCAGGATCGAAATCCCACTCGCGGAACAACCGGCCTGCAGGCACCCGTTACGCTCTGTTTGGCACGGTTAACATCGCGGCTCATGGTAGCGAGCCGAATGAAACTTTACGACAGCTGAACTACTTAATTCCGTACGGCAGCGCGAGACGCACGTTCTTCACGTCTGCCTGATTCACTGCCACTTTGTTCAAAAGCTTGCGCATGCGGCGCGGCTTCTTGGTGCCGAGCAGGTGGCGCTTGCCCGAATGCCAACGCAGCACTTTGCCCGTGGACGTAATCTTGAAGCGCTTGGCCGCTCCACGGTGCGTCTTCAACTTCATCTTCTTGTTCTTTTTCACTGACGTTTCCTCAATGGCGCAGCCGTTCGCGGCCGCTTCTTTTTCCCCGGCTCGATTTCAGCGATTGTCTGCTGACGAAATCCGAAAGACCGAAAAAATCCGTTAAACCTGCTCGCCCGCCGCTGCCGGCTTTGTTGCCGTCGCCGCTGGGCTTGCACCCGCGCCCTTTTTCGGCGCGAGCAACGCGAGAAGGATGTTCGCTTCCATGCGCGGCCCGAATTCCACCTGCGCGTGCTCCATAATTTCTTTCAGCAAGCGATCCATCTTCTTGCGGCCCACATCCTGGTGCGCCATTTCGCGGCCGCGGTGGAAGATCATGGCCTTCACTTTGTATCCGTCGCCGAGGAACCGGATGATCTGGTTCTTGCGAACCTGATAATCGTGCTCCGCGGTCGAAGGCCGGAACTTCACTTCCTTGATGTGCGAACTCTTCTGATGCTTCTTGGCCTCGTGGGCCTTCTTATTCTGCTCGTACAAAAATTTTCCGTAATCGACCAGCTTGCAAACCGGTGGAACCGCGTTCGGCGAAATTTCCACTAGGTCGATACCGGCGTCGCGCGCAGCTTTCATGGCGTCGAAATACGTCATCACGCCCAGCTGGTTGCCCACTTCGTCCACCACGCGGACTTCACGGGCACGAATCCGTTCGTTTACCCGAAGTCCTGGAGTTCCACCACGTTCAGCGATAACTACACCTCCCGGACTCACGAAAATGCTGTTCGTGGCCCGCAAATCCAGCCCATTTCCGACTGAAACCAACCGGGGAAGGGACGGGTCAAAAATTATAGCACGGTACTAGCCGCTCGCCGCAAGGCCGAATCGTAAGCCTTCCGCGCATTGGCGCCCGCGTTAGCCGCAGCGATTGGTTGCGCCGCGGAACCCGGCTTCCGTTCTACGATGAAGCTTGAACCATGCCCAGCGCAACAAAATCCGACCGCCCTTTCCTTACCGCCGAATGGCGCGACCTGATCATGATGAATTTCGAAGTGGACCCCGCCATCTTGCGCAAGCACGTGCCAGCTGGCACGGAGTTGGACCACTTCGAAGGCCGCACCTACGTCAGCATCGTTGCGTTTCGTTTCCTGAAGACGCGAATTTACGGGCGCCTCGCGATTCCGTTTCACTCGAACTTCGATGAAGTGAACCTGCGTTTCTACGTTCGGCGCGAGGAACGCGGCGAGCTGCGCCGCGGCGTCGTATTCATCTCCGAAATCGTGCCGCGGCGCGCCATCGCGTTCGTGGCCCGGCTTGCTTACAACGAGAACTACTTTTCATATCCTATGACTCATCGCATCTCGCGTACCGCAGACGATGCCGATCTTCGATACGCGTGGCGCGTCAGGCAGGACTCATACGTGGTGGAGGCGGGCACGAAAGACGAACCCGGCCTTCCGAAAGAGGGCAGCGCCGAGCAGTTCATCACCGAGCATTACTGGGGCTACGCCCGGCAGCGCGACGGAAGCACGGTTGAATACCGCGTGGAGCACGCACCGTGGCGCGTGTGGAGGGCAGCGACTGCGAGATTTTCGGGCGTATTCGGCCCGCTCTACGGTCAGGAATTTAGCAGCGTGCTCAGCGCGAAGGCGCGCTCCACGTTCGTCGCGGAAGGCTCGCCCGTGAAAGTCTTTCGCGGGCGAAAACTCGAGACGGGCTAGGCGATGATGTGCGACTCGACTTCCGCTTTCAGATCGGCAACAAACTGATCCACAGGCCGCGGCCCCAGATCGCCCTTCGATCGATGCCGCACCGAAACCGTGCCCGCCTCCGCCTCCTTGCCGCCAATCACCAGCATGTACGGAATCTTCTGCAGTTGTGCGTCGCGAATTTTCGCCTGCAGCTTTTCGTTGCGATCGTCCAGGTGCACTCGCACACCCGCTTTGCTCAGATCCTGCGCCACTTTCTTCGCGTAATCGATCGTCTTGTCGCTCAGCGGCAGCACCGCGGCCTGAACCGGTGCGAGCCACGTGGGGAACGCGCCCGCGTACAGCTCGATCAGATACGAAGTCATCCGCTCCATCGTGCTGATCACGCCGCGATGAATCATCACGGGCCGGTGCTTCTGCCCATCCGCGCCGATGTAGCTCAGATCAAACTGATGCGGCAGGTGGAAATCGATCTGAATCGTCGAATAGGTCTCCTGGTGCCCCATCACGTCCGCAAGTTGAATGTCGAGCTTCGGCCCATAAAAAGCAGCCTCGCCTGGCGCTTCTGTATAAGGAAGTCCGAGCGAATCCATCGCCTCGCGCAACATCTGCTCGGCCATGTCCCACATTTCGTCGTTCGCCACGTACTTGTCAGACGGCCCCTTCGACCGTAGCGACAATCGGTACGTGTATTCCTTGATGCCGAGATCTTTGTAAGCCTGTTCGACGAGCTTCATCACGCCGGCGAATTCTTCTTTGATCTGCTCGGGCGTGCAGAAAATGTGCGCGTCGTTCAAAGTCATGCAGCGCACGCGGCTCAGCCCGCTTAGCACGCCGGACCGCTCGTAGCGATACATCGTTCCAAGTTCCGCGATGCGCACCGGCAGATCGCGATAGCTCCGCTTCCCCGATTCGTAAATCAGGATGTGGTGCGGGCAATTCATCGGCCGCAGCACCAGTTCCTCGGTCTTCAGGTCGATCGGCGGGAACATGTCCTCGTGATAGTGCTCCCAGTGGCCCGAGCGAATGTAGAGATCCACTTTCGCGAGGTCCGGCGTGTACACGTGCTGGTAGCCGGCTTCGCGTTCCTTCTGAAGAATGTATTCCTCAAGCAAGCGCCGCACCGTCGCGCCCTTCGGCAGCCACAGCGGAAGACCGGAACCTACGAGGTCGCTCACCGTGAAAAGCTCGAGTTCCTTGCCGAGCTTGCGGTGATCGCGCTTCTTTGCTTCTTCCAGGCGATGGAGATAATCGTCGAGGTCCTTCTGCTCCATGAAGCACGCGCCGTAAATGCGCTGCAGCTGCGGGTTTCCTTCTTTGCCCTTCCAGTACGCGCCGGAAACGTTCATCAGCTTGAACGCTTTGATCCTCCCGGTGGACGGAATGTGCGGCCCGCGGCAGAAGTCGATGAATTTTCCGGTGGTGTAAAACGAAACCATCGGCTCATCCGCCTTCTCATCAACCAGCTCGCACTTGAATTCCTGATTGGTCGAGCGGTAAAGCTGCAGCGCTTCCGGCTTCGGCAGCCACTTCCGTTCATTCGGAATGTCTTTCGCCGCGAGTTCGCGCATCTTCGCTTCGATTTTTTCCAGTTCTTCCTGTGTGAACGGCTCAGCGCGCAAAAATTCGTAGAAAAATCCGGTCTCGATCGGCGGACCGATGCCGAGCTTCACATTCGGGTAAAGCTCCATCACCGCGGCGGCAAGCAGGTGCGCGGCGGAGTGGCGTAGCACCTGCAGCGCATCTGCGTCTTTCGGAGTTAGGATCGCGATCTTCGCGTTCTTCTCGAGCGGCTTCGATAGATCCACCAATTCATCGTCGGCGCGGGCGACCAGCGCGACTCTGGCCAGGCGCGGAGAAATCTGTTCCGCGATCTGCGCAGGCGTAGTGCCTTTGGGCACTTCGCGAGTGGCGCCGTCGGGCAGAGTGATTTGAATGGTCTCGGTGGTCATACGAGTCCTTCGAAGGATTTGGAATAAATTAGATTACTGGCGGGCAGAGGGGCGGTCAAGGCGGGTCAAGCGGCGCTGGCTGGGGAATTACTCGTCGGTTCTCAGTCGGGGAAGTCGCTCAAGACAATTTCTTCCTCAATGATGCGCGGAAAACCACTGGAAAACGCCAGCGCGCGCGACACTGCCTGATAAAAATAAACGTTCCGCTCGCTATCCTGTAGCGCCTCTTGCGACTCCCACACCGTCATCACCCGCAGCTCCGGCGGATTCGCGCCCACCACCTTCATCACCAGCAGCGAATGAAAACCCTTCTGCTGGCGCATCAGCGGCACAGAATCCGAGATCGCGTTCACGAACTCATCAAATTTTTCAGGCTTCACAACGTAGTGTGTGCTGCGCGCGTGCATAGCGGACTCCACAAAATCGTCACTTCGGGGCCCAGTGGCGCCAATATACCCTGCCAAGCCCGCACCTGAAAAGCACGCATGACAGTAGTGGGACAGGCTCTCAGCCTGTCTGCACCCCGCTCTCAGCGGGGTGTGCCTTAGTCGCGCGAAGCGAGCTACAACATAGACTGTCAGTCTGTGCCCGGTTCAGTCGCGCGCAGCGCGATGTAGCTTAGACTCTCGAGTCTAAACGGGGCCGACTCTCAGTTGGTCCCGGGTTCAGCCATGCCACTACAGGCACCACTCCAACTTCTTGCCCCAATCACATTAGCGACGCCAGTTTGTGGCACAGGCTGGAGTTCGCCTGTGTACCTTTGCAGTTGCCGTTGCCTTCCGCCCGCGACGTCATCCAGAGCCGGATTCATCATCCCAAAGATCAACCTTCGCTTTTCACTCCACCCCCACCGCCAAAACCCCCGTCACTTCTTCCTCGCCCCCTCCAAGATCTCCCACGCCGCATCCGGCATATCCAAAAAGTCATTGAACTCGCCGGCGCCCCTCAACCACAACCCACCATCGATCACCACGCACTCCCCATTCACGTAATCCGCCTGCTCGCTCAACAGATACACCGCCAGATTCGCCAGCTCATCATGTCGGCCAAACCGCCCCATCGGATGCCGCTTCAGCGCCTGGTCCTGAATCTCCGTCGAAGGCATCAGCCGCGACCACGCTCCCTCCGTCGGAAACGGCCCAGGCGCAATCGCATTCAGCCGGATGTGATGCTTCGCCCACTCCACCGCCAGCGAACGCGTCAGCGCCAGCACGCCCGCCTTCGCGCACGCCGAAGGCACCACAAATCCCGATCCCGCATTCGTCGCCGCGTAAGTCGTCACGATATTCAAAATATTCCCCGGCTTGCCGGCCGCGATCCATTTCCGCCCGAGCGCCAGCGTGTAATGAAACGTGCCTTGCATCACGATCCCCATCACCGCGTTGAACGCATTCGGCGAAAGTTTCTCCGTACGCGCGATGAAATTCCCGGCAGCGTTGTTCACCAGCGTATCCACCGCGCCGAATTCTTTTTCCGCCGCGGCGATCGAAGCCTCCACAGCCGCAAACTCGCGCACATCGGCTGAAGCGTACGCGGCTCGCGCGCTCTTCGCGCGAATCTCGTCGCAAGTCTCAATCAGCGGCTCCGGCCGGCGCCCCACCAGAAACAAATTCGCGCCCAATTCCGCAAACCGCAGCGCCATCGACCGGCCCAATCCCGTGCCGCCACCCGTAATTAAAATCGTCCGGCCCTTGAATAAATCCGCTTGATACATCGTGAACCTCCCGCAAGCGCCAGTATTCTTCGCTCATCGTCCGGCCGCCGCAAGTGCCTTTCTGGTGCTGCGCAACGCGCTTGGATTCCGCATGGCGCTGTGTTATTCAATCCTCTCGCGCCCCGAATCGTCGCCAAAGGATGGCCCGCAAAAATGAAGTTTCTCCTGGGATTGCTCGTAGGAATTCTGATCGTGCCCGCCGTGCTGTATGTGTATTTGCAAAGCGGATCGGCGCCGGCGGCCGCGACGGATGCTCCGATGCCTTTCGAGAAAATTCTGGCCCGAGGCAGCCTTCACGCGCGCATCGAGCGCGAACATCCGAATAAAGACGTCGCGCAGTTCACCAACCCGCAATTGACCGAAGGCGCCGACGTCTATCAGAAGAACTGCGCTTTCTGCCACGGCCTGCCTCAACAGCCGCAATCGGCGGCCTCCAAGGGCATGTATCCTTCAGCGCCGCAGCTGTTCACGCAGGATGGCACCGTGACGGACGATCCCGTCGGCGAGACCTACTGGAAAGTGAAAAACGGAATTCGCCTCACTGGAATGCCGAGCTTCGGCGCCGCACTCAGCGAAGATCAAATGTGGAACGTCAGCGCGCTCGTCGCACGCGCCGACAAACTCGCGCCTGAAGTTCTCACCGAACTAAAGCCCTTGCCGGATCTCAGCAGTCCGGTGCCGGCGATGCCGCTCGGTCCGAACGTGCCTCCGGCCGTCGCGCCGGCTCAGCATCCCGTAGTTCCTGCTCCCAGCGGAGCAGCCCAGCCCGCGCCGCCAACGCCGCGCTAGAGGCACAGCGGCCATCGCTGCGCCTCCGCGGACACATATTTATTGCGGGAGAAATTCCTTCGGGATCGGATTGTCCGGCGTCTCTTCCAGCCAGAAGATCGTCACCACATACCAACGCTTTCCGTCGAAATAAAGTTGGAAACTATTGATGCCGCGCGCAAACGGTTTCTCATCCGCGGCCGCGTTGCGCGATTCGTACGTACTGAAAATGTGCATGATGTTGCCGTAGCGCTCCGACTTGCGTGAACTCTCTCGCTCGAAAAATCCGTGCTGTTTGAAATAATCTCCCGCCAGCTTCGCGTATCCCTCCGGCGTCACAGACCGGATTCGCATCGAGCCATCCTTGGCTTTGCCGGTCGAGATCAATCGCGCGTCCGGCATGAACAGCGAATAGAAACGGTTCCAATCGCGCTCGCCCGGAGGTCCGGAAATCACGTCATACGTCGCCGCCATAATCGCGTCGGGCGACGACACGTCCGCCGGCTTTGCTTCCGGCGCCGGTGAAGCTGCAGGGGCCGCTGCCGGAGCCTGTTGTGTCTGCGCGGATTTTTCCTGCGCCGCGGCTGGCAATCCCGTCAGACACGCTGCCGCCGCCAGTAAGCCGATTCCCATCTGAACTCGACGAATGAACGCACCCATGAGCTTTCCTCCTGATATCGACTTTTTGCGATCGCCGCCGCCCCAGCACCGGCGATTGCGCGCGTTCGGTTGTACCCCGAAGCTTCGGCGTCCGCAAGCAATCGCCGCAAAGCTGCCCGTCACGCCGGAACCGTCCAGAGCGCCTTTGCAACGCACCGGTTCTTCAGGCATCCTCGTTGCCCGTTTCCATCATCTTTAGTAGTCTCTAGGATTGCGTTTACGCCGCCGTCCCAACTGAAAGCGATAGGAGTGATCGAAGTGCGGGCACAGCCTCGAATTGCGTTTTTGCTGCTCTTTTTTGTGATTTTTATCCTGCCGTCGTGCCAGGAAACGATCAATTATCCTGCGCCCACGCTCATCTCGATCAGCCCCACCAGCGTCAACGCAAATAGCCCGCAGTTCACTTTGGTGATCACCGGAAGAAATCTTGTCCAGCAAACCTCCGTAAACTGGACGACCTCAGCGGGAACCCTGAATCCCATTGTGTTTTTCAAGAGCACGAACGAACTCGACGCGCAAATCCCGGCCTCCTTCATCGAAAACCCCGGAACGGTTGATATTTCGGTCACCACGCCCACTCCGGGCGGCGGCACTTCGCCTTCTTCCACTCAGCCCGACGTCGTCTTCACGATCAACGCCGTTCAAAGTCCCACTCCGTCGATCTCCTCCATTACTCCCACTTCCGTAATTGCCGCGGGCAGCGGCGCCACCATCACGATCTTCGGGAAGAATTTCGTTTCTGAATCCACAGTCGTAGTGAACGGCGCGAACCGCACCACGTCCTACGTGGACTCCGGCCAGTTGTCCGCGACCTTGACCGCAGGCGACATCGCTCAGCCCGGCCCGAAACAGATCTCCGTGTTGAATCCGGAGCCCGGTGGCGGTGCTTCGAACACTGTGCCGCTCGCTGTGAATCTCGCAGTTCCCGTTATTTCCAAGGTTGATCCTGTCAGCGCTGTGGCCGGCGCGGTTGCCACCACTGTCACCGTCACGGGAACAGGCTTCGTTTCCGGCTACACCAACATCGTCATGAATGGCGTCACCATGGTGACAAGCGTGGCCAACGCCACCACGGCTACCACGACGCTCACTCCCGATCAGTTGCTCGTCGGCGGCGTGCAAAACGTGGAAATCGTAAACAACGCGCCCGGTGGCGGCGTTTCCAACTCGCTTCCGTTCTCCATCAGCCCGAAGCCGCTTCTCGGCCTTCCCGTCCTTCTCGATCTTGCCGCGGACGCCACACAAGCGCAGCTTGGAATTTGCGATGGTCTTGTCAATTGCACCAATTCCACTGCGCCGCTGAACATTGACAACGTCGGTCCATCCTCCAGCAGCACCGGTTCGTGGGTCGCCTTTGCGTCGCTCTCGCACAACCTCGTTCTCACCGATCAAAATCAGTCTTCGAATGTTTATCTCCGCAACGACTGCTTGCAGACTGCGACCTCCACCACGTCCTGCACTCCCACAACCATCGTGATCAGCAGCGACCCCAACGGCAATGCCGCCAACGGCGCCAGTTCCGAGCCGTCCATTTCCACCTCGGCCACCGTGCCGGGCTTCGGCGCGTTCACCTCCACCGCGACGAACCTCACAACCAGCGTCCCCATTCCGTCGGGCGTCTCGCAGGTCTATTGGCGCCCGCTCTGCACCTCCACCACCTCGGCGTGCCAATTCACCTCCACCACGTACGTCACGCAATTGATTTCCGTGGGAGCCGACGGCCTCACCGCCGGCAACGGCGCAAGCTACAATCCGGTGGTCAGCTCTGACGGCCAGTACGTCGCGTTCGTTTCGCTCGCAACGAACCTCGTCTCGAGCGTCAACGTCGATGGAGTTACCCCGCAGGTTTACGTTCGCTCCACCTGCAACGGCGGTACGCCCACCAGCTCCTGCGCTGCCACCACGTATTTGGTTTCCACCGGCGACGGCGTCACGCCGGGAAATCGCCCCAGCTCGCATCCATCGATCTCCGCCAACGGCCTCTACGTAGCGTTCACTTCGTCTGCGTCAAACTTGGGCGCCACCGCGCCGAATCCCGGGCTCATACCGCAAGTATTCGAACGCAGCACCTGCGCCACGACGCTCGGCACCACCACCAACACCTGCTCGCCGCTCACCTTCCTGATTTCCACGCCCGACGGCGCCACTCCCGCAAACGGTGCGAGCGGCGAGTCGTCGATCTCCCACACCACCACCGCCACCAGCACGTCCGGTGTTGCTTACAACGGCCGCTTCGTCGCTTTCGAGTCCACTGCCACGAACCTGGTGCCCGGTGCCGGCCCCACGCAGCAAATCTACATGCGCGACACGTGCACCGGCGTTACGACCAGCGTCATCACCGGCTGCACTCCAACGACGATTCTCGTCTCCACAGCCGACGGCGTCACGCCGGGCAACGGATTGAGCGAGCACCCCAGCATCAGCGGCGCGGCCGAGTTCGTCGCGTTTTCCTCGCTCTCATCCAACTTCGCGAACACCACCAACGGCGTGGAAAACATCTTCGTGCGCAACACCTGCGTCGCCGTGGACATTTCCTGCACTACCGGCATCGCGATCGCCAGCATTCCGCAGGGCACCAACGCCTCACCCGCCAACGGCTCGAGCTACGTCCCCTCGATTAGCGCCGACGGCCAGACCGTGAGTTTCCTTTCCTTCGCCAGCAATTTGGTCCCGAACGACACCAATGGACTCGAGGACATGTTCCTCGGGTCAACGACGTACACGACAGTGTTGGTGACGGGCGATAAGCAAACGCCCTCAGGCGAGCCGGAAGTGGAAAGCGCGGAAACTGATCCTGCAGAAGCGCTGAAAATACCCACGACGCCGAAGCCTCGCTGACCCGAACCGGTAAGTGGTCGCTGCGGCGTGCGCGAAGTTAATTGCTGCGCGCCGCCGCTTTCTTCGTCAGCGCATCGCGCGCCGTCTCCAGCGTGAACGTGAGCGATTCCTTCGGCACCGATTGCACGAACGGCCCAACCATCCACCCCAGCCCCGTGGGAATATCCCGCGAAAGTGAAATGGCCTGGCACTCGATGTACGTGCCGCCGTCCTTCTCCTCAAATCTCCAGAACGTATTCATCCGCCACACAAATCCGTGGTCGCGGCCTTCGGGCTCGAGCCGTTCGTCGCGCTCGCCCGAGTTCGTCACTTCCTGCACGCGCGTCGTGCGTGAGCGGCTCCACGCGTGCGTCGCGTCCACGCGCTCGTAGTGAATTTCCTGGTCGGTGTCGATCACCGTGGTCAGCACTTTCTTCGTGTAGAACCGCAGATGCACCGTGTAGTCGCCGCCCGTGTGCGCCAGCGTCTTTGAGATCAAAATGTCCGGCTTGAAGTAATCCACTTTGTGATCGTAGTCCTGCATGAACGCGAGCGTTTGATCGAGCGTCGCGCCGGGAACAAACGCCGTCCCCACCCAATGATGAATCAGTCCGTTCGGCGCCGTGATCGGCTTGCCGTTCTCATCCGTCTCGATGCGCTCGATCACCAGGCCGCCGCTCTTCAGCGTCGCCAAGTCCGTCTCACGTCGCGCCGCAGCCAGCTGATCGATCCACAGATACTTGTCGAGTTGCGCCAGCTCGCGCGTCACTTGCAGTTGCGTCGCCGCGACGTAGCGGTCGTACGCGCGATTCGTCGCCGGCTCGAGATCCGCAGCAGCTGCGACGGGAGCCAGCACGAGCACCGCCGCCAGCACCATCGCCAGCGCGGCAGCGATGCATCGTGTACCGGATTTGTCGTGGATTCGCATCAGGTGTCGCGTATTGGCGTCACTCCAGGCGCACGAATCGCGCTGTGAGCCGCGCTCGCGTAGCAATTTGCACGGCGCATGCCAATTTCACCAGGCATTGCCTTTACGCTAAATAAGATGCGATCAGATTCGACGCGGCGAGGGAATCACGAAGATATTCGACGGGTTGAAAGCGTGCCCGGATCCTTTTATGTGGAGCCGTCGTCCCCGCTTTCGCAAGCTTTCAACCCGCACGTGGATAATTGCACCGCCCGACTAGAGAACCAATGGAGCGCGGGTCACAAATTTTCGGGTACTCCAGTTTTGGTACTCGCCCTACGAAGCCATTCGTAAAGCCATTGTAATGAGCAATATAAGCTAATGCCCACCCGTCATCCCGTGTTGTGCAGCCCCGCCGCGATGCCATTGATCGTCGCCCCCAGCGCGTAGTCCAGTTCCTCACTTGGCTCGCCGGAGCGTTTGCGCCGCAGCAACTCCACCTGAATCAAACTCATCGGATCCACGTACGGATTGCGCAGACGGATCGAATGCGACAGCACTGTGTTGCCCTCGAGCATTTCATTCTGCCCCGTCACGAGCATCAGCATCCGCCGCGTTCGCTCAAATTCCTCGGCGAGCATACCGAACACTCTCTCGCGCAGCTCAGCGTCGGGCACCAGCGCCGTGGCGTAAAGCCGTGCGATCGGCATATCCGCTTTCGCCATCGCGATCTCCACATTGCGCACCAGATCCGAAAAAAGCGTGAACGACTTCATCATCTCGCGAAGCCGCTGCTTGTTCTCCGCGCCTTTCGCCGCGTATCGCTCGAGCGCGTAGCCCACTCCAAACCACGCGGGCACCGCCTGCCGGCTCTGCATCCATCCGAACACCCAGGGAATCGCGCGCAGTTGCGCCAGGTCGCGGCTCGCCGAACGGCGCGCGGGGCGCGATCCGATTCGCGCATGCACCAGTTCGTTCACCGGCGTCGCCAGCTCGAAATATTCCAGCACGTCCGCGCTCTCTGCGATCGATTGGCGGTAGTACGCGAAAGCATCGGTGGACAACTCGTCCATTACATCGTCCCACTTGGAATCGTCCGCCGCTGTGCGTCCGCTCGGCCGCGTCAGCGCTTCGAGCGAAGCGGCCGCCATCAGCTCGAGATTCCATTCGGCGAGCACCGTGTCTGAATATTTCCAGTTCAGCACTTCGCCCTGTTCGGTGATGCGAATCTCGCCGGAGAAATCTCCCACCGGTTGCGCCAGAATGGCGCGATGCGTCGGTCCGCCGCCGCGCCCCACTGTGCCACCACGCCCATGGAATAGGCTCAACGTCACATCGCACTCGCGCGCCACTTCGTGCAGCTCGCGATGCGCCTTCTGCAATTCCCAGAGGCTGGTGATCATTCCGCCGTCTTTATTCGAGTCCGAGTAGCCCAGCATCACTTCCTGCCGGCGCCCCCAGGAATCGAGCAGCGGTTTGTATTCCGCGGAAGTCCACACGCGCTTCATGATTTGCGCCGCGGCGCGCAGCGCATCGATCGATTCGAAAAGCGGCACCGGCATCACGCCCGGATCGTCCGCAGCGCCAGCCGCCTGCAAGCCGCACAATTTCGCGAGTGCCATCCAGTTGAAAATGTCTTTTTCGGATTCGGTGCCGCTGATCACGTAGCAGCGAATCGCCTCGGCGGGATAGAGCTTTTTCAGCTTCGCCACCATGCGAAACGTCTCGACTACGTCGCGAGTGCGATCGGATTTCACCGCAAGCGCTGCGGAATTTTTAGCGCCGCCGGCCGATTCGATTTCGTCGAGAGTCTCGGCATGCAACTTGGCATGCTGCCGGATATCGAGCGTGTGCAGATGAAAACCAAACGTGCTCACGATCCGCGCAAAAGGATCGACCAGCAGTTGCGCGAGCCGCTCTGCGCCATTGCCAGCGAGGCTCGATCGCACCAGGTCCAGATCGCGTTCAAGTTCACGCGACGATTGATACGCGCGCGCGTTTCGCGATTCGTCGCGGCTGTATTGCAGACGGATTCGCACGTAGTCGAGAAATTTGCGCGTCAGCTCGGTTTCGGAAATCCATTTGCCGAGCGCGACCTCGCTGCCCAGCATCGTTTGGTACGCGGTGACCGCCGCCTGCAATTCGAGCGAACAGCCGGTTTGTTTTGTGGATGAGCTGAGCTGTTCGGTGAGGCGCTCGATCTCGCGCAGATAAAAACTCAGCACCACGCGGCGCGCCATCTCCAGCGCGTCGGCCGTGGCTTGCGGCGTGATCAGCGGATTTCCGTCGCGATCGCCGCCAATCCACGAGCCGAACTGAATCACGTCGCCCAGATCTTCGCGGCTCAGTTTTTTTCCATACACCGCTTCGAACGAATCCGAAAATTCCGCGTACACCTTCGGCAGCGTTTCGAAGAGCGTCATCGGGTAGTAGTCCAGGCCCATGCGCACTTCGTCGATCACGCCCGGTTTTTTCAGGCGCACCTCATCGGTCTGCCACAGCGCGGTGATTTCCGCAAAGATCAGCGCTTCCAGATTCGCGGCGTCGGATTCCGGCAGCGGGAGTCGATCGAGATCCTCCAGGTGCTGCGCGATGCGGCGCCGCTTCATCAGCACCGTGCGCCGCGCCACTTCCGTGGGATGCGCGGTAAAGACAGGAATTATCCTCACGCGTTGCAAAGCAGCCAGTGCGTCGTCGGCAGAAATTCCCGCATCGCGCATGCGCGCCAAAGTGCCGCGGAAAGAACCCGCCAGCGGCGTCTGCTCGGAGTGAACTTTTGCGGCGCGCCGGCGGCGTTTGCGGTGATTGGTTTCAGCGAGGTTGGTCAACTCGAAATAAATCGCGAAGGCTTTCGTCACGCGGTGCGCGGCTTCGAGGTCCATCTTTTCGATGGCTGCGCGCGCCTCGGCCATCAAATTGTTTTCAGGCTCCGGGCCTTCGGCGTTTTCCCGGCCCTGAGTGAGGAGCCGCCGCAGCTCTTCCACGCTTTCGAGGAGCTTTTCGCCGCCCTGCTCCACCAGCACGCGGCCCAGTAGCACGCCGAGTGACCGGACGTCGCGCCGTAGCGGCACCTCCTTCTCTGCACTGGTCGTCCCAGCCGTCAATTCAGCCAGTCGCTTGGCCTGATCGCGCGCACTCCAGAGCGGTTCCATTCCCACCATCATGAAGCCACGCTCCGAACCTCGCAAGCGCCGTAGCGGGCACTTTAATCCGTGGCACACAAAATAGCGTCTGCCTGCTGTCCAGTACAACCGGGCTTCGGCCTCCTGGCCCCCGGCATTCCCGTTTTGGAACTGGCTTTCTCATTGACATATAAGTTACGTTGTGGTAATCTACCCGGGGCTGTAATCGACGCCCACCTCCGTATGCACATGCGAAGCGGCACTCCGCAGTCGCCGCCGGACGCTCCCCACCCGGCTTCCCGCACCACCTCACCCCCAATTTCTAATCGACATCTCGCGCGATTAGAATGTGACGTAACTTCAACAAAACAAACGTCCGCGCCACCTTCTAATCGGCACTAGATGACACAAAACATCCAAGCCGATCACCCGTCCACCCACCTCCAAAACCATAGCGCAGACTCCAGTCTGCCCGCGCGAAGCGCCTTAGACTGCGGTCGCTCTGCCACCGCCTTGCCCACCTCAACGCCACCTCCCACCGCCAACGCGCCTAGCGAGCAACCCCCCGCCTTCGCACGAAGAGTGGCACAGGCTGGAGTTGGCCTGTGTGCCTTCGCCGTTGACGTTGCCTCTGCCTCTCCGCCTTTGACGTCATCCAGCTTGCCCTCGAGCGAAGCGAAGGGAGGCCCGTTCACGGGCCGAAGGATCTCTCCCCGCTTTCTCTCTGAGTCACCCCGCACCCTCACCGCAGCGCCAGTTGCAACCCACTTGATAATTTCTAATCGGAGCACTCGCCGATTAGAAATGCCCGAAACTTACACAAAACAAAGGACCGGCCCCCTTTCTAATCGACACAAACTTACCCACCGC